>JACCEC013256455.1_pt1 | contig 11502 bp, 13 predicted proteins | sample 7450121 | NCBI WGS metagenome assembly JACCEC01 (sample SAMN15323455, study PRJNA562643) | freshwater metagenome | isolation source: river surface water | place: USA:Blue River Watershed | collected 2017-08-18 | reverse complement strand
GCTGGGCGCAGATGTGGGGGAGATCCCGGAAGGCCTGTACCCGGGCGATTATCTGATCCCCGTCGCGCAAAAGCTGGCCAAGGACCATGGCGATCGCTTTGTCACCGCGCCAGAGGCCGACTGGCTTGTGCTGTTCCGTGAAACCGCTGTGGCGGCCATGATGGACATGATCCGGGCAGATTTGGCGCTGCTGGGCATTCACCATGACGTGTTTTCATCGGAAGCCGTTGTTCAGCGTGAGAAAAAGCCCGAAGCGGCCGAGGCCTTTCTGCGGGAAAAGGGCCTTGTCTATGATGGCGTTCTGGAGGCGCCCAAGGGGGAAGTTGATCCGGATTGGGAACCGGTCACTTTGCCGCTGTTCCGGTCCACCCAATTTGGGGATGATCAGGATCGGCCGATCAAAAAATCAAATGGCAGCTGGACCTATTTCGGCGCCGACATGGCCTATCATTATCAAAAGGCCCAATCGGCGGACGCGCTTATCGACATTTGGGGCGCTGATCACGCCGGCACGGTGAAGCGGATCAAGGCCGCCGTCACCGCCTTGACCGATGGCGCAAAGCCCTTTGATGTGAAGCTGGTCCAGATGGTCCGCCTGCTGCGCGGCGGCGAACCGGTTAAAATGTCAAAACGCGCCGGCAATTTCGTGACGCTGGCGGATGTCGTGCGCGAAGTTGGCAAGGATGTTGTGCGCTTCACCATGCTCACCCGCAAGGCTGATGCCCAAATGGACTTTGACTTTGCGAAGGTTGTCGAAGCGTCCAAGGACAATCCGGTTTTCTATGTGCAATATGCCCATGCCCGGATCTGTTCGCTCAAGCGCAAGGTGGCAGAGGCCGGGATCGACGCGTCTCAGACGGATCTCAGCCGGCTGGACGCGGCGGACCTGACGCTCGCCAAGCTGGCCGCGCAATTCCCCCGCATTGTCGAGTCGGCCGCCATCGCGCGGGAACCGCATCGCATTGCCTTTTACCTTTATGATCTTGCCGCGGCCTTTCATGCCTATTGGAATGCGGGCAATGATGACCCAGAACGGCGCATTTTTTTGGCCAATTCGGCAGAAATCACCTCGGCCCGTCTTTTCTTGGCCGCCGCAATCGGGCAAGTCATTGCCAATGGGCTGTCCATCATGGGGGTGACAGCCGCTGAGGAGATGTAAATCCTATGGGGGACAATGAGGAATTGTCGCTCGGCAAGGATGACCGCTTGCCCTGGCTTGAACCCGTTGACAGCGCGCCGGAAGAGGAAGCCGTCAACACAGGCAAGATCATCGGCTTTGCGGTGGCCGCTGTGGTGGCGCTGATCATTATTTTTGGCGGCCTGTGGTGGGTCCGCGCCAATGATGGCGCGCCCAATGGCAATGGGGCGCTGATCACCGCCCCCGAAGGCGCGTATAAGGTCCGTCCCAAGGATGTCGGCGGCATGGATGTTGAAGGCCAAGGCGATGCCAGCTTTGCCGCGTCTGAAGGGGCGGATGCTTCTGGCAAGCTGGATCTCAGCGCCCAGCCCGAAACGCCGGTCAATGCGCCCCGCGTGGCAGAGGTGCGGCCGGAAACGCCGGTTGCGGTGGGTCAAAAGGCCAGCGCCCCGGTTGCGTCCGGTGGCAAGCTTGCCCCGCCAAAGCCGACCATTCCGGCGGCACGCCCCGTGGTTCCGGCCAAAACCGAAGATCCGGCGGCCGGCCTGATTCAGCTTGGCGCTTATGCAACAGAGGCCAGCGCCCAACAGGCGCATGCAGCGCTTGCCCGTCGTTTCGCGTTTCTGGCGCCCATGCCCAAGATCATCGCCCAGACCAGCGTAGGCGGGACCACTTTTTATCGGTTGCGTGTCACGGCCGGGCCACAAGCGGCACAGGTCTGCGCCCAGTTGAAAGCCGGCGGGGCCAACTGCTTGGTCGTCAAGTAATCCCCAGTAAAAGCCAGCCGTACCGCCGCGCCCTTCGACATGGGCCGGGCGGGCGCGTAGAGCAGCCTTATGAAGCCCGTTATCTTCGGCCTGTCCGGAACCAGTGTCAGCGCAGAGGAGCGCGCCTTTTTCCGCGCGGTCGATCCCGCCGGCTACATCCTGTTCAAACGCAATATTGTGGATCGCGCGCAGGTGCGGGCGCTCACCGATGACTTGCGCGCGCTGTCCGGGCGCGATGATCTGCCGATCCTGATTGATCAGGAAGGGGGCCGTGTCTCGCGCATGCAGCCGCCTGAATGGCCCGCCTTTCCAGCCAGTGGTGTCTTTGACGCGCTGTACGACATCGCCCCCATGTCGGCGATAGAAGCGGCCCGCTGCAATGCAGAGGCCATTGCCCTGACGCTGGCGGAAGTGGGCATTACCGTGGATTGTCTGCCGCTGCTCGACGTGCGCGTGCCGGAAACGCACAACGCCATCGGGGACCGTGCCTTTGGCAGCGAACCCTTGCGCGTTGCGGCCTTGGGCCGGGCGGTCATCGATGGCCTGCGTGCGGGCGGTGTGGTTGGCATTGTCAAGCATATGCCTGGTCAGGGCCGGGCCGTTGTCGACAGCCATCTGGAACTGCCGACCGTGACGGCCGACGCTGCGGCCTTGGCGCAGGATCTGGCGCCCTTTGCCGCCCTGCACGATGCCCCCATGGGCATGACCGGCCATATTGTCTTTACCGCCTGGGATAAGGACCGCTGCGTCACCATGTCCCCCACGGTTATCCAAGAGATTATCCGGGGCCAAATCGGCTTTACCGGCCTGTTGATGAGCGATGATCTCGACATGAAGGCCCTGCAGGGCGATGTGCCGCAACGCGCGGCGGATTGTGTGGCCGCCGGCTGCGATGTGGCGCTGAATTGCTGGGGCCGTTTTGACGAGATGGTGGCGATTGCCGATCTGTTGCCCGACATCACGCCCGCCGCGCGCCAAAGGCTGGATGCGGCCATGGCAACGATTACGCCCGTGGATCATTTTGACCGCATAGCAGAGCTGACGGCCAAGCGTGACGCGCTGCTCGCGCACGCGGGATAAGCGGCCATGTCGGAAGAGCAGCTGGTCCTCGACACATTCGATGCGCCACCACCTGCCGATGATGAGCGCCTGACGGTTGAACTTGGCAGCTGGGAAGGCCCGCTGGACCTGTTGCTGACACTGGCCCGGTCGCAAAAAGTGGACCTGCGCGAAATCTCTATATTGGCGCTGGTTGATCAATATCTGGCCTATATCAACGATGCCCGCGCCCTGAAGCTTGAGGTTGCGGCCGATTATCTGGTGATGGCGGCCTGGCTGGCCTATCTGAAATCCGGCCTGTTGCTCCCCAAGGATCCCGAGATTGAACCCAGCCCGGAAGAGCTGGCGCTGCGCCTGCAACTGCGTCTGGAACGGCTGAACGCGATGCGCGATGCCGGCGCCCGGTTGATGGGCCGCGATCGGCTGGGCCGCGATGTATTTGTGCGCGGCGCACCCGAAGGTCTGCGCGTGGTGCGCAAAGCCTTATGGGATGCCAGCCTGTTTGAACTGATCCAGGCCTATGGCCATGTAAAAGCACGGGCAGAGCCGCCGCTGCATATCGTGCACCAGCGCAATGTGTTGACGCTGGAAGAAGCGATTGACCGCGTCTCGCGACTTGTCGGGTCGCTGGTCGAATGGACCGTCATTCAACGTTTTCTGCCCGAAAGCGACGATCCGCAGTTTCGCAAATCCGCCCTGGCGTCGAGCTTTGTCGCCACGCTGGAACTGGCGCGTCAGGGCAAGATCGCGCTGCGTCAGGAGGATGCCTTTGCCCCGCTTTATGTGCGTGCCGCATGACCGAATTTGAGGCCCAATCAGACCCGACAAGCGACGTGACGCGCGCTGTGGAAGCGACGCTGTTCGCAGCGGCAGAGCCGTTGTCGCTTGCCGATATTCAGGCCTATGTCGGCCCTGAAATTGACGTGAAGGCGGCCGTCCAGCGGCTGGCCACGCTCTATGCACCGCGCGGCATCAACCTTGTTGAACGCGGCGGGAAATGGCATTTCCAGACCGCCGGAGACTTGGCGCATATTCTGCGCCGGGAACGCGAGGAAAGCCGCAAGCTCAGCCGCGCGGCCATCGAAACGCTGGCGATCATTGCCTATCATGAACCAGTGAGTCGGGCGGAAATCGAATCGATTCGCGGCGTCCAGATTTCAAAAGGCACGCTGGATGTGCTGATGGAGGCCGGCTGGGTCCGGCCAGCGGGGCGGCGGGACACGCCGGGACGGCCGCTGACCTTTGCAACGACGACCGCCTTTCTGGCGCATTTCGGCCTTGCAAACCGCCGCGATCTGCCGGGGATTGATGATCTGCGGGCGGCCGGGCTGCTTGATCCCGTTGATCTGGCGTTTGAATCGCTCGACTTTGCCGACACAGCGGCAGACGATGATCCGGAACTGGAAAGCGACGACGAAAACCACTAAATCAGGCTGGTCAGCCCGTATTGCGCTGAGCTAGGGCGTCCGCGTCCCAAGGGAGAATGTTATGGGTAGTTTCAGTATCATGCATTGGCTGGTCGTCGGCATTCTCGTCTTGCTGTTGTTCGGCAAGGGCCGTTTTTCGGACATGATGGGTGATGTCGCCAAGGGTCTGAAGAGCTTTAAGAAAGGCCTGTCCGAGGATGATGAGGCCAAGCCGGCCCCGCGGATCGAGGCCCCGTCCCCGACCACCATCGAAGCGGAAAAGCAGACCGACAAGCAAGCCTGACCGCGCATCCCATGTTTGATGTCGCGCCCAGCGAACTGCTTTTTGTTGCGGTGATCGCGCTTGTCGTGATCGGCCCCAAGGACTTGCCCCGCGTCATGCGCGTGGTGGGCCGCTGGGTTGGCCGTGCCCGCGATATGGCGCGCCAATTCCGGTCCGGTTTTGATGAAATGCTGCGCGAATCCGAACTGCGCGAAATGGAAGAAAAATGGCGCGCGGAAAATGAACGCATCATGCGTGAATTTCCCGCCAATCCACCCCCTGTCACGCCGGCCAAGCTTGCGGATCAAACCGATGCCGATGCGCCCCCGCCCCCGCCGCCGCCATCGCCCACAGGGCCCGCAGCGTCATGAGCGATCTTGACGAAACCCGTATGCCCTTGCTCGATCATCTGATTGAGCTGCGCCGCCGCCTCTTGTGGAGCGTTGCGGCGCTGGGCGTCGCCTTTTTCATCTGCCTGTATTTCGCGCGCGATATCTTTGCTTTCTTGGCGCAGCCCCTGCTTCAGGCCGGGCAAGGCAAGATCATCTATACCGATATTTTCGAAGCCTTTTTCGTAGAGATCAAAGTCGCCTTTTTCGCAGCGACAATGGTCGCCTTTCCGGTGATCGCAACGCAAATCTGGCGCTTTGTTGCCCCGGGCCTCTATGCGAATGAAAAGAAGGCTTTTCTGCCCTTCTTGGTGATGACGCCGGTTCTGTTCCTGTCGGGCGCGGCCATGGCCTATTTCATCGCCATACCGGTCGCGCTGAAATTCCTGCTGGGCTTTTCCGGGGATGTCGGCGGCATTTCGCAAGAGGCGCTGCCGGGCGTTGGCAATTATCTGGGCTTTGTCACCAAATTCCTGTTCGGCTTTGGCGTGGCGTTCCTGTTGCCCGTGCTGCTGATGCTGCTGGAACGGGCGGGCATTTTGACGTTGCAGCAGTTAAAGGCGGGGCGCCGCTATGCCGTGGTGGGCATCGCCGCCGTATCGGCGGTTCTGACGCCGCCAGACCTGATGTCGCAGATCCTGCTGCTGGTCCCGATGTATCTGCTTTATGAATTGGCGATCATTGCCATCATGGTCACGGGCCGAAAGCCCGCGACCACCGAGGATGTGGCTGCCGCCGAATGACGGCCGCGCTGTTTAGTTGATTGCCTTGTCGCCGGCATTGCCCACCGACTCAATGTCGCGGCCCAGCCCCTTCACCGTGTTGCACGCGCTGACCAGCAGGACGCTGGCGGTCAGGGCGAGGATCGTCCACTTGCGAATCATGATGTTGCTCCTTGTTGCTTTCCACTCACATTCAATCTCTTAAGATAGAAGTTATGTCTGTCGAGATGCTGAACAAGGCCCTGGAACGTGCCGAACAACATGCCCCGCATCTGCGCCTGCTGATGCAGCGGCACCCCGATGTCCGCGATGCACTGGCCGCCGGGGATCTCGCGGCCGCTTTGGCGCGCCATCGCGCCGCGCCGGATCCTGACATGCCCGTCGGCCAGGCCTTGCGCCGCGCCAAGGGGGAGCTGGCCCTTGCCGTGGCGATTGGCGATCTCGCGGGCCTGCTGAGCCTGGAAGAGGTGACCGGCTATCTGTCCGACTTTGCGGACCATCCGCTCCACATGGCCATAGAATCCGCCATCCAGGATTATCGGCCCGGCGCGCCGCCCCGCGGCCTCAGCGCGATCGCACTTGGCAAACATGGCAGCCGGGAACTCAATTATTCATCAGACATCGACCCGATATTGCTGTTTGATCCGCAGACCCTGCCCTGCCGAGAGCGGGATGAGCCGGTTGAGGCCGCAGTGCGCATTGGCCGGCGCGTTGTGGAATTGATGCAGGCCCGGACAGAGCATGGCTATGTCTTTCGCATTGACCTGCGCCTGCGCCCGACACCCGAAGTCACGCCCATCGTGATGCCGGTTGAAGCCGCCATCACTTATTATGAATCGCAAGCCGTGGCCTGGGAACGCGCCGCCTTCATCCGGTCGCGCGCCTGTGCGGGTGATGCCGATCTTGGCCATTATTTCATGCAGGCCCTGCGCCCCTTTGTCTGGCGGCGCGGCCTTGATTTCGGGGCCATTCGTGAAATCCGGTCCATCTCCCACCGTATCCGCGACCATTATTCGCAAGGCCAGGCATTCGGCCCCGGCTTTGATCTGAAACGGGGTCGGGGGGGTATAAGAGAATGCGAATTCTTCGCCCAGATCCACCAGCTGATCCATGGTGGCCGCAATGCAGAGCTTCGCGTGCCGGCCACGGTCGATGCGCTCAATGCGCTGGCGGCCGCCGGCCATATCGGACAGGATGAGGCCGATATTCTGACCCATGCCTATCGGCTGTACCGCACGATCGAACATCGTTTGCAGATGGTCGATGATCAGCAAACACACAGCCTGCCCAAACAGGCAGAGGCGCTCGATACGGTGGCCGCGCTGTCTGGTCTGGGCTCGGGGGCGGCGCTGCTGGATGCCCTGCGCCCGCATATTGCGGCTGTCAGCCAGCTCTACGATGGCCTTGACGGGACATCGCAGGATGCCCTGCCGCAACAGGAAGACGGGCTGGAGGCCGCCTTGCGGGCCGCTGGCTTCAAAGACCCGGGTCCCGCCATGCAGCGGATCCTCCATTGGCGGTCGGGCGCCGTGCGCGCCGTGCGCACACCCGCCGCGCGCGAGGCGCTGGAGGCGGTGTTGCCGAAACTTGTCGCCGGGCTGGGCCAAGCGCCCGACCCACTGACCGCGATTAACCAATTTTCCTTTATCGTTGAACGATTGCCCAGCGCGATCAATCTGTTCCGCCTGCTAGAGGCACGGCCCGGCCTGCTCGCCATGCTGGCGGATATCCTGTGCCATGCACCGACATTGGCCGAACAATTGGGCCAGCGCCCGGCGATGCTCGACCGGCTGATCGATGCCTCTGCCTTTGATGCCCCGGGCAGCGTGGCCGACATTGAAACCCAGTTGCGCGGTGGCGACACGCTGGAGGATCAGCTGGATCATGTCCGCCGCGTGGTGGGCGAAATGCGCTTTGCCTTGGGCGTGCAATTGGTGAGCGGGGCGCGCGATGCGCTGGAGGTAGCGGCAGGCTATGCCCGGATTGCCGAAGCCGCCATCCGGGTCGTGACCGATGCGACGCTGGCCGAATATGAACGGGTCCATGGTCGGGTGCCGGGCGGCGAACTGGTCATTCTGGCGCTGGGCCGCATGGGCGGGGCAGAGCTGACCCATGCCTCTGACCTGGATCTGATTTATCTGTTTACGGGCGATTTTTCGGCCGAGTCTGATGGCGCCAAGCCGCTGGGTGCGGTCCATTATTTCAACCGGTTGGGCCAGCGCGTGACCAATGGCCTGTCGGTCGCAACGGCGGCTGGCCCGCTTTATGACGTGGATACACGGCTGCGCCCATCGGGCAATGATGGTCCGCTGGCGGTCTCTTTGGATGCATTTGCGCGCTATCAGGCCGAAGATGCCTGGACCTGGGAACATATGGCGCTCACCCGCGCCCGGCCGGTCTATGGCTCTGCGGCTGCACGTGCGCAGACACAGGCGATTATCGATGATGTGCTGACCCGCCCGCGCGATTGCGCCCGGCTGGTGCGTGATGCCGCCAAAATGCGGGCAGATATGGCCGCGCACAAGCCGCCCGTCGGCCCGCTGGATGTCAAACTTTGCGCAGGCGGCCTCGTCGACCTAGAGTTTCTGACGCATGTCACGCAATTGCGCTCTGCAACCGGGCTGACCCCCCATTTGGCCGATGCCATTGCAGCGCTGGCCCAGGCCGGGCTGATCTCTGCCGATATGATCGGCGCCCATTGGCTGTTGACGCGCACGCTGGTCGCGGTCCGGCTGATGGCCCCCAGCCTGCAAAACCCGCCCGCCATATCGCGCCCGGTGATCGCGCGGGCCTGTGGCGCGGATGATTGGGATGACCTGCTTGCGCAGCTTGAAAGAACACGGCAGAGCGTCGCGCGAGAGTGGGGGCGCGTCTCAACCACTGGGGAAGATTGACATGCTCAACGAAGGTGATCGCGCGCCGGATGCGCGCTTTGTAACGGCCAATGGCCCGGCATCGGTTCAGGATTATGCCGGCCGCAAGCTGGTGCTGTATTTCTATCCCAAGGATGACACCCCCAGCTCGACCAAGGAGGGGCAGGAATTTACAGCACTTGCCGCCGATTTTGCCGCCGCCGGTGTCGATATTGTCGGCATTTCAAAAGACAGTCTGGCGAGCCACGCCAAGTTCCAGACCAAATATGATCTGAAGCTGACGCTGGGCAGCGATGCCGAAGGCGGCGTTTGCGAGGCCTTTGGCACATGGGTCGAAAAGTCCATGTATGGCCGGACCTATATGGGCATTGAACGCAGCACCTTCCTGATTGATGCGTCCGGCACGATTGCCCGGATCTGGCGCAAGGTGAAGGTGCCTGGCCATGCAGCCGCCGTGCTGGAGGCAGCAAAGGCGCTTTGATGACCCTGGGTGCAGCGGCGTTCCTGCTGACAACGGCGTTTCTGACCGCCACCTTGTCGGGCATATTCGGCATGGCCGGCGGCCTGATCCTGATGGGGTCGCTGGCGCTGGTTCTGCCGGTGTCGGCGGCCTTTGTGACGCATGGCGTGTTGCAGCTGGTGGCCAATGGCTGGCGCGCGCTGCTCCATCGTCAGCATATTCGTTGGCGCATTCTGGCCAATTATGCGCTGGCATCGGCGGTGGCGGGCGGGGTTGTTGCGCTTATCGCCTTTACCCCGTCGCTGCCGCTGCTGTTTTTGCTGCTGGGTCTGGTGTCGCTGCTTGTCTGGTTGCCCCAGGGCCGAATGCGGCTGGATGCCGCGCGCACGCCCCATGCGTTGACATCCGGCTTTCTGGTGACGCTGCTGAACCTGACGGCGGGCGTCGGTGGGCCGTTGCTCGACATTTTTTTCGTCCGCACCGACCTGACACGCCATGAGATTGTGGCGACCAAGGCAGCGACGCAGGTGTTCAGCCATCTGGCGAAAATCATCGTCTATGGCGCACCGCTGATCATCGCCGCAGATGCGCCGGGCCTGCCGCCCCTTTGGCTTTTTGCGCTTGCCATTCCGCTGTCCATGGCCGGAACCGCGATTGGCGGCTGGGTGCTGGACCGGATGAGCGACGTGAATTTCAAACGCTGGACGGCCAGCATCGTGACCGCCATCGGCCTGTTCTACATCGCAAAATCGATCAGCCTGTGGTCATGACGCGATGACCAGCCTTGCCCGCGCCATTCGGTCGGTTCTGGAAACGGCCGCACCCCGCGCCAAAGTGATGCGCGCCCGCCAGGTTGCGCGCGACTGGCGGTTGGGGCGCATCCCCCATGTCTTTGATGTGGCGATGCCAGACCGCCCGGCGCGCCCCGCCCAGCCAGACTTGCTGCCGCCCACCAAAATGCCCGCGCGCCGCCGTGCCGGCTCCCTTGCTGGGCGCATCGCGATGCTGCACGCCTTTGCGCATATTGAGTTTTCGGCCATTGACCTGGCCTTTGACATGGCCGGACGCTTTGGCGCGGACATGCCGCGCGCCTTTATCGATGATTGGCTGTCGGTCGGCGCGGATGAAGCGATGCATTTCATGCTGCTCGAACGCCGCCTGCACAGGCTGGGCAGCCATTATGGTGCGCTGCCCGCGCATGACGGCCTGTGGGAATCGGCGGCGGCCACCAAAACCGACATCCTGGCCCGGCTCGCCATTGTGCCGATGGTGCTTGAAGCGCGCGGGCTGGATGTCAGCCCGGCAACCATTCACCGCCTTGCGGCCATGGGCGATGGCCAAAGTTCGCGCATTCTTTCAAGAATTTACAATGATGAGATCCGCCATGTCGGCTTTGGATCGAAATGGTTTCAACGCCTGGCCGAATCGGCCGATCTCAACCCGGTTCTGCACTGGCAGAGCCTGGTGAAGCAGCATTTCAGAGGCACGCTAAAGCCTCCATTCAACGACTCGGCGCGGTTCAGCGCCGGTTTAACGCGCGACTATTACGAAAAGCTTGCACCCTGAAATCAGCCTGCGCATGCACACTCAGCCGGTGACGCTGCACCTGATGCGGACCCATCGGCAGGTGAGAATTTTTTGGGGGATTGCGCGAAATGACGTTCACGTCGGTCACGACATCGCTTGATGGCGTTGGCACGCAGCGGCGTGTTATGGGTCGTTTTGGCGTCCTGTTTGCCGCGATCGCCGGCCTGTTCCTGGCCGCCCTGCCTGTCACCGCACAGGCCGCTGAACCCGCCATTGGCGGCCCCTTTGAAGCCGTTTCGGGCAGCGCCAAGTCTGCGCCCGCCACGACCAAGCCTGATGCCCAGTTTCGCGCGCTGTTCAACAGCTGGAAGCGTCTGGACGCCAAGCCCCAGGGCCTGATCGCCATTCCGTCGGCAAAGCCTGTCAATCTTGGCATCGCACTGTCGAGCGGCTTTGGCGTCCGTTCTGATCCCTTCCGTGGCGGTGCCGCCATGCATTCGGGCGTTGATATTCCCGGCCCCGTTGGCACGCCGATTTATGCAACAGCCGATGGCGTTGTTGGCCGCACCGGCTGGGTCGGTGGCTATGGCAATCTGGTTGAACTGGAACATGGCCAGGGCATCCAGACCCGTTATGGCCACTTGTCGCAGATCGTCGCCACGCCGGGCAGCCGCGTGAAGCGCGGTCAGCTGATCGGCATGATGGGATCAACGGGTCGTTCGACCGGCAGCCATCTGCACTATGAAGTGCGCCTTGATGGCCGCGCTGTGAACCCGACTCCGTTCCTGCGCACCGATGGCTATCTGCTGGCGATGGAACGTCGCAATGCCAGCAACCTTGCGCTTGGCGGCCCGGACAAGGCCGAATAACCAGCCCTT
>JACCEC013196692.1_pt1 | contig 11503 bp, 9 predicted proteins | sample 7450121 | NCBI WGS metagenome assembly JACCEC01 (sample SAMN15323455, study PRJNA562643) | freshwater metagenome | isolation source: river surface water | place: USA:Blue River Watershed | collected 2017-08-18 | reverse complement strand
GTACGGCACGGTCAGCCCGTTGAGCCGCCGCAACGACATCAAGACGCCCATCGGCTTCGAGGCCATGAGCATCGACATCGGCCTGGGCTACGACGCCACCAACGCCACCTGGCAGGCCATGCTGGGCATCACCCGCACATTCACCAAGGTCGCCATCAAGATCGTCGTTCCCGGAGGCGGTCGCCTCTACGGCTACGGCAACCTGATCGCGTCCGAGATGGTCGAAATCAGCAAGGGCAACGCCCTCAAGGTCAAGGCCGCCATCAGCCTGGACGGCCGCATGGTCGGCTACGGCGCCTGAGCGGCCTGATGCATGAGATAGGCGCAGCGGGGCGGCTTCGGCCGTCCGTCAGATCCTCCCCCGAGTCTGCCCGCTGCGCCCCTTTATCGGGGCGTTTGACTACCTATCGGGGGAAACCATGGCCTTCAACATCGAAATCAGCGACACGGTGCGATTCACCGTGCGCTTCACCACCAAAGACGGCGCCGGCGTCGAAAAGCCCGCCAGCTTCGACCTCATCGCCCACCGCCTGGACGTGGACGAATACAAGGACGCGCTGGCGCAAGAGACCAGCGTGACCTTCAGCGACTTCCTCTGCGGCGTGGTCACCGGCTGGGAGGGCGTGCGCGACGGCAACGGCACCCCGGTCGACTTCAGCCTCGACGCCCTGCGCCGCCTGTGCAAGGTGCCCGGTCTGGCCAGCCTGATGTTCAAGAGCTACGGCGTCGAAGTCTCGGTGAAGGAAAAAAACTAGAGGCTCTGGCCCGAGCCCTCGCCAGCCAGAGCACCCGACAAAATGACCCGCCGCCCGACCCCACCAGTCCCCTCGCGCAAGCCCTGGCCGGCGCTGGCCTGCTGGGCGGCGATGCGGTCCAGCAGCCCACGCGCACGCTGTACCTCTGGCCCTGCAACGTGCGGGCCTGGAAATGCTGGCAGGGCGTGCGCACCCAGTGGCGCACCGGCATGGCCGGCGGCGGTGGCCTCGACTACGCGGGCGTGCGCGCCTATCTCGACCTGCAAGGCATTCGCGGCGCCGAGCGCCGCAGCATCTTCGCCGGCATCCAGGCCTGCGAAGTCGCCACGCTGGCCGCATGGGCCGATCAGCGCGAGCCCTGATCGCCACAACGCAGGAGCACCCGCCTGATGGCCACCGGCAACGAAACCAAGATCATCCTCACCGCCGAGGACCGCACCGGCAACGCCTTCAGCACGGCCAAGAGCAAGCTCAGCGGCCTGGCCGACGAAGCCAAAGCCGCCGCCGGCGGCGTGGGCGCCCTGGGCGCCGCCTTCGGCGTGCTGGGCGGCGTGGCCGCCGGCGCCATCAGCGTCTCGGCGCTCAAGGGCGCGGTCGACATGCTCGACATGCTGGACGATCTGAGCGAGAAAACCGGCATCGCCACAGAAAGCCTGTCCGCCCTGCGCTATGCCGGCGAAGTGGTGGGAACCCCGGTGGAGGCCCTGGCCACCGGCATCCGCAAGCTCAGCCTCAACATGGCCGCCGCCGCCGGCGGGGGCAAAGAGCAGGCCGCCGCCTTCCAGGCCATCGGTGTGGCCTTCAAGAATCTCGACGGCAGCCTGCGCGGCAGCGATGCCGTGCTGGGCGACATCGCCAACAAGTTTGCCGCCTTCCGCGACGGCCCCGAAAAAGCCGCGCTGGCCGTGGAGCTGTTCGGCAAGGCCGGCGCCGACATGATCCCGCTGCTGAACAAGGGCGCCAGCGGCATCGCCGACCTGCGCACCGAGGCCGAGCGCCTGGGCGTGGTCTTCAGCGGCGACCTGGCCGCCAACGCGGCCGAGTTCAACGACAACCTCAAGAAAATCAGCCTCTCCGGCCAGGCCTTCGCCACCACCATGGCCGGCGAGGTGCTGCCCACGCTCAACGAGCTGGCCCGCGTGTTCCTGGAGAGCAAGGACGGCGGCAACAGCCTGGCGCAGATCCTGGGCACCGGCCTCAAGATTGTGCTGGAGGCCGTCACCATCGCCGGCGCCAACGTGGCCTTCGTGCTGCAAGGCATCGGCCGCGAGATCGGCGCCATCGGGGCCCAGGCCGCCGCCCTGGCCACGCTCGACATCGCCGGATTCAAGGCCATCAGCCAGGCCGTCAAGGAAGACGGTGAACGCGCCCGCAAAGAGCTGGACGCGCTGGAGCGCCGCATCCTGGGCGTCGGCAGCTCGCTGGCCGGCGCCGGCCGCGGCACCGCCGCAGACCCCCGCATCCTCGGCGGCGTCGACAGCATCCGCGCCCAGGCCGACGCCCTCAAGGCCGCCGCCCCCGTGGTGCAAAAGCTCGGCGACACCGCCAAGGCCACCGCCGACGAGTTCCAGAAGCTCATCGACAAGATCACCGGCAAGGCCAGCGGCCTCGATGCCGACTTCAGCAAGAACATCGGCACCCTGAACAAGGCCCTGGCCGCCGGCAAGCTCAGTTGGGACGACTACACCAAGGTGGTGGGCCAATACATCGCCCAGCAGCCCGCCGCCGTCGAGGCCACCAAGGCCCTGACCAAGGAAATGGAGGCCGCCCAGAAGGTGGCCGAAGAGCGCCAGGCCCTGCGCATCAAGGAAGACGCCGCCATCCAGCAATGGCTGCGCGACCAGGAGGCGGTGGCCGCGCAAAGCCTGAAATCCATCAACGAGCGCATCCAGGGCCTGAAAGACGAAGAGGCTGCCGTCGCCCTGGCGCAGCAGCAAAACATCAGCCTGGCGCAAGCCGTCGAGCAGGTCACCCTGGCCCGCCTGCGCGAGCAGCAGGCCGTGCTCATCGTCGGCTCCACCGCCTATGACAACGTGCAGAAGGAAATCGAGGCCCGCGAGCGCCTGATCGGCGTCATCAACACCAAGGATCTGCGCGAGAAAGAATCCGCCGGCTGGTCCAGCGTGTTCGCCAGCATCGACAGCACCGCACACGAGGCCTGGACCAACGTCTGGGAAAGCGGCTCCAGCGCCTTCAAGCGCCTGGGGCAGACCCTCAAGGCCAGCATCCTCGATGTGCTGTACCAGATGACGATCCGCCCCTTCATCGTCAAGATCAGCGCCAGCATCCTGGGCAGCGGCCTGGCCACCGCCGCCAGCGCGGCCACCGGCAGCGGCGCCAGCGTGCTCTCGGGCGCCGGCAACCTGGCCGGCCTGCTCACCGGCGCCAGCAGCTTCGGCAACTTCGCCGGCACCGCCTATGCCAACCTCACCGGCACCGGCATCGACGGCCTGCTGGCCACCAACGCCGCCTTCGGCACCGCCGCCGCCGAGGGCATGGGCTCGATCATGAGCGGCCTGATGACCGCTGCGCCCTACCTGGCCGCCGTGGCCGCCGTCTACGCCATCGCCAAGGCGCTGGACCACAGCGGCACCCCGCACACCGGCGGCGGCAGCCAGTATTCCGCCTCGGGCGGCCTGGTCAACGCCAGCAGCGGCGCCATCTTCAACAGCGGCTTCACCGGCATCGCCTACAGCGCCAGCACCGAGCAGATGACCGCCGGGCTGGTGCAGAGCATCGTCGGCATCCTCGACGCCACCGCCATCACCTTCGGCAAGGCCGCGGGCTACCAGGCCGCCGCCAGCTTTGCCGATGACAGCAGCAAAGACGGCGCCTGGGGCAGCCTGTTCATCCGCAACCTGCAGGGCGTCATCACCGACTGGCAGGCCGGCGGCACCTCATTCCGCACCTTCAGCGACGGATCGGCCGGCTCGGCCGAATACCTGGCCGCCATCAGCCAGGACGTGCGCAAGGCCATCGACGGCATCGGCCTGCCCGACTGGGCCACCCAGATGCTCAACAGCCTGGGCGACGCGCCCACACTGGAGCAGCTCACCTCCACGGTGGACGCCATCACCAAGACGCAGGCCACGCTCACGCAGCTCGGCGCCTCGGTCGACGGCTTTGCCACCCTGGCCGGAAGCGCCGTGCTCAACATCATCAGCGCCAGCGGCGGGCTGGAGGCCTTTGCCACCAACCTGGCCACGTTCAATGAAAACTTCTTCAGCGACAGCGAAAAGTTCGCCGCCAAGCTGTCCTCGCTGAACCAGACGCTGGCCAACATGGCCGCCGGCGGCGCCTTTGCCGACACGGCCGCGCAGTTCAACCAGCTCATCACCGAGCCCACGCGCGCCAACTTCCGCGCGCTGGTGGAGGCGCAAGACCTCACCACCACCAGCGGGCAGAAGACCTACGCCGCGCTGCTGGGCCTCTCCGGCGTGGTGGCCGAGCTGACCCCCGCCGCCGAGGCCGCCGCCGACGCCGTGGCCACCCTGCAACAGGCCAGCACCAGCATGGCCGATGTGTTCGACGCCTTCGACGCCGCCGCCGAGCGCCTGTTCAACGCCACCGAGCTGCGCGCCTACAAGATCGACCGCATCCAGCAGCAGCTGGCCGCGCAGGGCTTCAACGTCAGCACCGAGGCCATCGGCGCCGCCACGGTGGACGTGCTGCGCTCGGTCATGGCCAGCTTCGACCTGGGCACCGAGCAGGGCCGCCGCGCCGCCGTGGCCCTGTCAGGCCTGACCGGCGCCATCCTGGACCTGAACGCCAGCGCCGCCGCCGCGGCCACCGAGTCCGTCGCCGCCTTTGCCGCCGCCAGCACCAGCATGTCGGACGTGTTCACCGCGTTTGATGCCGCCGCCGAGCGCCTGTTCAACGCCACCGAGCTGCGCGCCTACAAGATCGACCGCATCCAGCAGCAGCTGGCCGCGCAGGGATTCAATGTCAGCACCGAGGCCATCGGCTCGGCCACAGTCGAGTCGCTGCGCGCCGTTATGGCCAGCTTCGACCTCACCACCGAGCCCGGCCGCCGTGCCGCCGTGGTGCTCAGCGGCATGACCGGCGCCATCCTCGACCTGAACGCCGCCACGGCCGAGACCACTGGCACGCTGGGCAGCATGTCGGCCATCCTGTCACAGCGCGCCGGCCTGTCCGCCTCGCTGGCCTCGGCCATCGGCGACACGGCCATGCTGCGCCAGCGCGAGCTGGACGCGCTCGACCCCAGCAACCGCGCACTGCAGCAGGTGATCTACAACATCACCGACATGCAGGCCGCCGTCAGCGCCCTGGCCTCGCAGGCCAGCGCCAGCGCCGCCTCCATTGCCGCGCTGCAAAACAGCATCGCCGCCTATGCGCAGACCGCCGCGCAGGCGCAGGATCTGATGAACGCCATCAGCGTGGCCGGCGGCGGCGCCGACAACAGCCAGGCCGCGCTGTGGGCCAACATTTCCACCGGCACGCTCACCGAGCAGATGGCCACCATCCGCCAGCTGCTGGGCCTGGTCACGCAGTCCATCGCCGCCGACACCACCGCCGCGCAGGCCACCATGGCCGAAGGCGCCCGTGCGGCGCAAAAGGCCATCGAGGACGCCAACGCCGCGCAGCTTAAGGGCGCGCAGGAGCAGCTGGCCGCCGCCGAGAAAATGGTGGACGTGGGCCGCGAGCTGCGCGACTACGTGCAGGGCCTGCGCATCGGCAACCTGTCGGCCCTCACCCCCGCTGAAAAGCTGGCCCTGGCCGCCAGCGCCTACAACACCACGCTGGGCCGCGCCAGCGCGGGCGATGCCAACGCCATGAGCGCGCTGCAGGGCTCGGCCGGCGCCTACCTGGAGCAGGCCCGCGCGTTCGACCCCGCCGCCTACAACGCCATCTTCGCGCAAGTCACCGGCACGCTGGACAGCTTTGGCAGCTCCCTCATCACCGACGGCGAGCGCCAGGCCGCCACGGCCACGGCCCAGCTCAGCGAGCTGCAGACCATCGCCGCCTCCATTGCCGCGCAGACGCAGGCCTCCAGCGTGTCCAACATCATCAGCGAGGCCAACGCCGCCAAGCTGGCGCAGCTCAACGAGCTGGTGGCCGGCATCCAGGCGCAGGCCGTGGTGCAGGCGGCCGAGGCGCAGGCCCGCCTGACCGAAGAGCAGGCCCGCGCCGCCGCCATCGCCACCGAGCAGGCCGCCGCCCAGGCCGCCCTGCTGCAAGCCCAGCAGCAAGGCCGCGACGCCCTGGTCAGCCTGCCCACCGTGCTGAACGACAACAACCTGGCGCTGATCGCCGAGATCACGCGCCTGAACGAGCGCATCGCCACGCTGGAGGCCACCGTGGTGCAGGTGGGCCTGGCGCAGATCAACACCGCCGTGAGCGTGGGCGCGCAGACCGCCACCGCCGTGGCCGACGGCATTGCCACGGCCGCGCACGCGGCCACCTCGACCCCGGTGGTGGTGTAACCATGGCCCTGTCTGACGCGCAATTCACCGCCTGGCTTGCCAGCGCCAGCAGCATCCGCACGGTGCTGGTGGAGGTGGTGGCGCGCATCGTCAGCACCGAGACCACGCTGTACCTGAGCAACCGCAACTACACCACCGCCAGCGGCGACACGCCGGCCAGCACCGCCTACACCGCCTGCATCGCCGGCGGCGTGAGCACCACCGAAAGCCTCAACCTCGACGGCTCGCCAAGTATGAGCTGGGGCGACATCGAGATCACCAACGCCGACGGCAGCCGCGACGGCTGGCTGGACTATGTGTGGGCCAACCGCGCCGTGAATGTGTACGTGGGCGACCCCACCTGGCCGCGTGCCGATTTCCGGCTGGTGTTCAGCGGCGTGGTGGACGACATCGACAGCCGCGCCCGCGACGTGCTGAACCTGCGCCTGCGCGACAAGCTGGAGCGGCTCAACGCCCCCCTGTCCGAGGCCACGCTGGGCGGCGCCACCGAGAACAAGGACCGCCTGCTGCCCATCGTCTTCGGCGAGGTGCACAACATCGAGCCGCTGCTCATCACCCCGGCCACGCTGGTCTACCAATACAGCAGCGGCGCCAGCGAGCGGCTGATCGAGGTGCGCGACAACGGCGCGCCCATCACCACCTACACCAGCGACCTGAGCAACAGCAAATTCACGCTCACCGCCGCGCCCGTGGGGCAGATCACCTGCGACGTGCAGGGCGTCAAGCCCAGCGGCACCTACCGCAACGACGCCGGGCGCCTGGTGCAATACATCGTGCAGAACTACGGCCCCGCCGCGACGCGGTTTGCCAGCGGCGACCTGGACGCCACGCAGCTGGCCGCCTTCGTGGCCGCCTGCCCGCAGGCCGTGGGCCGCTACTGCAACGCCCGCGAAAACGTGCTCGCCCTGTGCCAGGAGCTGGCCGCCAGCGTGGGCGCGCAGGTGGTGGTCACCAGCACCGGCCTGCTGCGCCTGATCCGCCTGGCCCTGCCGGCCACGGGCACGCCCACCAGCGTGACGGCGGCCGACATGGACGCGCGCAGCCTGTCCATCAGCGAGCGCCCGGCCGTCAAGGCATCGGCCAAGCTGGGCTACGCCCTGAACGCCACGCCCCAGACCAGCGGCCTGGCCGGCGGCCTGCCGGCCAGCAGCGCCAGCGCGCTGGGGCAGGAGTGGCTCACCGTGACCAGCACCGACGCCACCACGGCCAGCACCTACAAGCTGGACGCGCAGCCGCCGCAGGCCGACACCCTGCTGATCGACACCACCGAGGCCACCACCGAGGCCGACCGCCGCCGCGACCTGTGGAAGACGCCGCGCGCCATCTACACCGCCACCTATCGCGCCCACCTGATGCTGGTGGAGCTGGGCGACACCTGGACGCTGACGCACGACCGCTTCAGCCTGAGCGCCGGCAAGACCGGCCTGGTGGTCAGCATCGAGCGCGACTGGCTCAAGGGCCGCTGCACCGTGGGGGTGCTTGCGTAATGGCCACCATCAAGCACGCCCGCACCGTGGCCCTGCAAGCCACCAGCCCGCGCATCGTGGCCGTGGCGCTGCCCACCAACATGACGGTGGACCTGAGCAACACCAGCCAGGCGCTGAACAACCTGCCCAGCTACACCCGCGTCACCGGCGTCACCCCGCTTGCCACGCAGAGCACGCTGGCCAACGGCGGCGGCTACCTCACCGGCTTCGGCGCCGTGTCGTCGCAGGCCTCCCTGGCGCTGGGCGGCAGCTACCTCACGGGCTTTGGCAGCGTGGCCGGCCAGAACAGCCTGGCCTACGGCGGCGGCTACCTGACGGGCTTCGGCGCCGTGGCCACGCAGGCCAGCCTGGCCTACGGCGGCAGCTACCTCACCGGCTTCGGCGTGCTGGCCTCGCAGGCCACCGTCAACCTGGCCAGCCAGATCACCGGCGCGCTGGCCAACAGCAACGTCAGCGGCCTGGGCGCCCTGGCCTTGCTGGGCAGCGTGGCGCTGGATGGCGTGTACGTGGTCAACAACCTGGCCGCCACGCGCATCGGCGCCGGCACCATTGCCGCGGGCGTCATCTACGCGGGCGACATCGCCGCCAGCCAGATCACCAGCGGCTACATTGCCGCCGCGCGCATCAACGCTGGCACGCTGGACGTGGGCAAGCTGCAAAGCGCCACCAGCGCCACCATGGCCACCTACACCACCTTCGGCCTTGGCATCACCTGGGACCCGCTGGGCGCCGGCGGCGCCTGCGGCGTGGTGGGCCGCGCCACCAACAATGCCACCTTCGGCGGCGCCTTCACGCAGACCGGCGGCAATGGCTACGCGCTGATCGCGGCATCCGCTGCCGGCACCGGCTCGGCCATTGCCACCTACGGCGGGTGGTCCAGCGGCACCAACACGCGCAACACCGAGGCCTACCTGGGCGCCAACGCCAACGCGGGCTATTTTGTATATGGCTCCAGCTACTTCGCCACGCTGGCCAGCAGCACCTATGCGGGCTATTTTGACTATGCCAACACCTTCCGCGCCAAGCTGGGCTCCAGCAGCTACGGCGGGCGCTTCGTGGCCGGTGCAGCGGGCGCAGAGACCCGCGTGTGTGCGCTGGCCGATGGCAACTACGCGCTGAACATCGAGGCCGGCACCTTCCGCTATGGCGCCGTCACGGTGACCGAGCCGCCCAACAATGCCACCACATACCTGCGCGGCGACGGCACATGGAAGCGGCTGGAGAAGGTGTCAGACGGCGCTGCCACGGCCACCTACATCGGCACCACCAAGCCCGGCAGCGCCAGCAATAACGGATGGGCCGTGCTGAACATCAGCGGCACGGACTACTACATCCCGGTGTGGACATGATGCGCAAGCCCTTCGCCATCCTCATCAGCGCCCTGTGCGCCGCCCTGTGCGGATGCGGCGGCGGCGATGCGCCCACGCCCCATCCAACACCGGCACAGGCCGGCGCTGACGTGATCGAGTTTTACGGCGACAGCCTCACCTTCGGCAGCATCGACGGCCCGGCCGGTACGCTGACCCGCCTGGCCGTGCCGCCCGTGCGCCGCGCGCAGGAGCTGCTGGGCGCTGCGGCCGTCTGCGTGGACCTAAGCCTGCCAGGCGCCACCGTGGCCGACGCCCTGGCCGGCGTGGCCATGATGCCCTTTGGCCGCTTTGCGGATCACGTCAAGGCCACGGCCGCCCGCACGCTGGTCATCCGCTACGGCGGGGCCGACGCGCTGCGCTACACCCCTCTGGCCGAGTTCTCGCGCGACCTGGGCGCCCTGGTGGCGCTGGCGCAGGCCGCCGGCAAGCGCGTGCTGCTGGTGGGCGTGCTCGCCGGCGCCACCGGCGCCACGGACGACTATGACCTGGCCGTCGAGCGCGTGGCGGATGCCCACGGCGCCGGTTTTGTCGACGTGCGCGCCGTTCCCGCCACGCTGCCCGCTGACCTGGCCGATGGCTGGCACCCCGCGCAAGACTGGAGCGACCGCATCACCGCCGCCATCGTGCGGCACCTGCAAAACCCCGTTTAAGAAAGACCCACACCATGCCCCGCCTGAACATCCCGCTTTCCGTCTCCATCCAGTTCGACAACCCGGTGCAGCCGCCGGCCTACGGGGCGGCAGCCATCATGACGCAGGTCACCCTGGTGACCAACGACGCCGGCCAGGCGCAGACCCAGCCGGCGCACAGCCAGTTCCCCATGGTGGCCGAGGACGTGACCGACGAGCTGCTGGCCGCCATGAATGCCAAGCTGCTGAGCCTGGGCCTTGAAGTGAGCCGCCGTGCCTAACCTGCGCGTCATTCACCGCAACGACGCAGACCAGGCCACGTCGCTGACGGCCAGCACCACGAGCGGATCGCTTGCGGCGGCCTACATGCAGACCGACCTGAAAGGGAAGGCGCACCGCAGCACCGGCACCAGCGTGACCTACACGCTGACCTGGACGGGCGGCGTGACCCTGGGCGCCGTGGCGTTGCCGGCCACCAACCTCACCAGCGCTGCCACGATCCGCGTGCGGCTGTATTCAGACACCGGCTGCACCGCCTTGCTGCAGGACTCTGGCGCCATCACCGCCTGCCCCGGCCTGACCGCGGGGCCGTGGACCTGGACGGCAACATTCAACGCCAACGCATTTGCCTACGGCTACCTGAGCAAGGCCGTGGCGTGGTTCGAGACGCAGCAGGCCGGCGTGAAGGGCATGAAGATCGACCTGGCCGACGCCACCAACCCGGCGGGCTACATCGACTGCGCCCGCATCGTGGCCGGCCCCTGGTGGCAGCCCACCTGGGGCGCCGAATACGGCTGCACCACCCTGGTGGTGGACAACAGCACCAACGCCCGCACCGACGCCGGAGACCTGCCCAGCGACCGCGCCCCCATGCACCAGGAGCTCACGCTGAACCTGCCCCTGCTGAGCGAGTCCGAGCGCAGCCAGCTGATGCAGATCATGCGCGCCAACGGTGTCTGGAAACCCGTGTTTGTGAGCCTCATGCCGCGCGCCGGCACCGCCGCTGAGCAGGATTACATGATCTACGGCAAGCGCAAGAACAGCCCATTGACCGCCGCCTGGTTCGACCGCTTCAGCCATGCGCTGGAGCTGGAGAGCTGGTAACCCAAACCCCCGCAGAAAGGACACCCCCAAATGGCCAAACTCCACATCACCGAATTCACCGCCCTGGCCCAGGACGGCGCAGCCTTCCCGGCCGTCATGCAGCTGCCGCCCATGCCCCCGCTGGCCGAGCAGACCGTGGACATCGGCGCCAGCAGCGCGGCCAGCAGCGCCTTCAACGCCGCCACGCGCTTTGTGTGCCTGACGCCCAAGGCCGATTGCCACATCCAGATCGGCGCCGCGCCCACGGCCACCACCAGCCTGCTGCCACTGACCGCCGGCCAGGCCTACTACTTCGGCGTCACCCCCGGCCACAAAGTCGCTGTCATCGCTGCCGCGTAAGCCATGTTCAGCGCGTTTCAGACATTCGGCAAGCTCGGCGCCATTGGCAAGGCCATCGCATCCGCATGGACCCCTGCCGACCTCGCCAGCTTGGGCGCATGGTACGACCCGTCCGACCTGTCCACCATGTTTCAGGATGCCGCAGGCACGACGCCTGTAACCGCTGCCGGGCAGCCTGTGGGGCTTATTCTGGACAAGTCTGGAAATGGCTACCACGCATCGCAAGCGACAAGCACGGCCCGGCCCCTGTTTCAGATTGACGGGTCTGGTAAGCATTACCTCGCGTTCGACGGCGTCGACGATTACCTGAGCACCGCGGCGATTGACCTGACGGGGACGGACAAGGTGACGGTGTTCAGGGGCACGCTTGAGAGC
>JACCEC012214793.1_pt1 | contig 11504 bp, 6 predicted proteins | sample 7450121 | NCBI WGS metagenome assembly JACCEC01 (sample SAMN15323455, study PRJNA562643) | freshwater metagenome | isolation source: river surface water | place: USA:Blue River Watershed | collected 2017-08-18 | reverse complement strand
TGTGGCCCTCATTAATCGATTCATGCAGCAAAGCGGGCATCCCCATCGCTTTAGTTAATGCGCGTTTGTCTGAGCGTTCCCTTAAAAAGGCGCAATGGTTTGATGGCTTGATGGGTGATGCGCTGCGTAAGATTAATCTAGTGATTGCACAAACACAGAGCGATGCGGAACGTTTGCATACACTAGGAGCGCAAACGATCATCGTTGCCGGTAGCCTCAAATTCGACATCACTCCTCCCGAAACTATGCTGGCCTTGGGTAGGCAGTGGCGTCAGCAAATCGGCGACCGTCTCGTACTTTTGTGCGCTAGCACGCGCGAGGGTGAGGAGGCGCTGATACTGGATGCCTATATGGCGGCGACCCTCGATCCTCGTGTGTTGGTGATCATGGTGCCACGTCATCCGCAGCGTTTCGATGAAGTAGAGCGCATGCTTGAAACGCGCGGCCTGCGCTGGCAGCGACGCTCACAATGGGCAGCAGAAAATATGCCTGCACGTACTCAGATATTGCTCGGCGATTCCATGGGTGAGATGTTTGCTTACTATGCCGCCTGTGATCTGGCGTTTATTGGCGGCAGTTTATTACCCTTGGGCGGACAAAATCTCATTGAAGCGCTGTCCTGTGGAAAACCGGTATTAGTGGGTCCGCATACCTTCAACTTTAAACAGGTAACTACAGATGCCATCACTGTAGGAGCTGCTATCCGTGTCCCTGATGCGCAGCATATTTTTTCACGGGTGAGTGAATTAGATGCTCAGTCTAAAGAGTACCAAGCCATGTCCGAGGTAGCGGTTCAGTTTTGCGTCCAACATCAAGGCGCTACCGCAAGAACCCTTAAGTTATTGTCACCTCAATTAAAGTGACGACCAATAAAAATGCCAGTCAATTGACTGGCATTTTTAGTTTGCTTACTAAAGATAGCTTATTGTTTTTCTGGCTCGCTAAAACCACCACCAAGCGAACGATATAAATCAACAGCATTAGTTAAGCGTAGTAGTTGTGATTGAACCAGCGCTTGTTCCGCAGTGAATAATTCGCGCTCGGCATCCAACAGATCCAGATAGCTTGAAATGCCATTTTCGTAGCGTGCACGTGCCAGAGTTAGTCGCTCGGCCTGCGCATTTCTGAATGCACTTTGCGCTTCAATTTCTTCCGCCAATGTGGCGCGCGCTGACAAAGCATCAGCGACTTCACGGAACGCAACTTGAATGGTTTTTTCGTAATTCGTGATCGCTATGTCGCTGCGTATTTCTGCAAGATTCAGGCTGGCTTTGTTACGGCCGTTATCAAAAATAGGCAAAGTGATCTGCGGGAAAAAACTCCAGGTGCGTGATCCGCCTTCAAACAATCCACCCAAATCGTTACTGGCTAAGCCAAATCCAGTCGTGAGCGAAATACGCGGGAAAAAAGCGGCACGTGCTGCAGCGATATTCGCTTGCGTTGCGCGTAGTCGTTGTTCTGCAGCGCGTATATCGGGGCGACGCTCTAATAACTCGGAGGGAAGTCCAGCACCAATCTCAGCCGTGATAGCTTGGGTTGACAGAGTTGCGGTTTGGGTTGGAAGTTTTACATTCGAGCCGGTGAGCAGAGTTAGTGCATTGACGGCTAGTGCATGTTGACGGCGCAAACTTAGTAATACCACCTTAGCCGAGTAAACCAGCGTTTCACTTTGCTGAAACTCCATCGCATTGGTGATACCTGCATCCAGACGTTTTCTCACCAGATCACGCGACGATTCACGGCCTTTCAGCGTGCGCTCTGCCAACGTGATTTGCTCAGCTAGCGCACGCTCAACTAACCATGCCTTAGCAACTTCGCCGACTAATGAAATCTGTATCGCACGACGTGCCTCTTCTGTGGCGAGATATTGCGATAACGCTGCTGCTGAGAGATTTTTTACGCGTCCGAAAAAATCCAGTTCAAATGCCGATAACCCTACACCTGCTTGATAGGCCGTGGTTTCACGCATAGTACCGGCGAGTAGCTGTCGAGTTGTGTTGAGGCCACCGGTAGCATTAATAGTGGGAAGTTGATCTGCGCGTTGAATCCCATACAGTGCGCGCGCTTCTTCTATCTGCAGCACAGCGGTCTTCAGATCGCGATTATTTTTTAAGGCTGAACTAATCGCTTCACGCAGATCAGGATTTTGGAAGAAGTCATTCCAACCTGTATCTGCAACCGATTTAGCCGAACTGCTATCGCTGGTTGGGTAGTTATCGGGAACCGGTGCCGTAGGTTTTGTAAACGTAGGCATGATCTGACAGCCAGCGAGTGAAAATACTCCGGCGACGACGACCAATGGAAGAGAGATTTTTTTTATCATTGTTGTGCCTCGTTTTGATGCAAGTTAGCTGCGTAGAGTTTGCGTTGACGTTCGCTACCTTTAAATATGCGTCGAATCACCACAAAAAATACGGGTACAAAAAATACCGCAAGTACAGTCGCCGTGATCATGCCGCCCATAACGCCAGTACCAATCGCACGTTGGCTGGCCGAGCCTGCGCCGCTGGCTAGCACCAAGGGCAACACGCCCAGTATGAATGCCAGTGAGGTCATGATGATGGGGCGAAAACGCAGTTTGACGGCGGTTAGCGTCGCTTCAATCAGGTCCATGCCACCCGCTTGTAGATCTTTGGCGAATTCGATAATCAAGATCGCATTTTTAGCGGACAAACCGATGATGGCAATCAGACCCACCTTAAAGTAAACATCGTTCGGCATCTCGCGGAAAATAGTGAATGACACCGCACCCAATACACCGAGTGGAACCACGAGTAATACCGCCACGGGTATCGACGTGCTTTCATACAGAGCAGCCAGTACCAAAAACACAGCAAGCAGTGAGAGCACAAATAGCGCTGTCGCGGTGGAGCCCGCAGCCTTCTCTTCAAATGATTGACCCGCCCATTCAAAGCCTATGCCCGAGGGCAGTTGCGCCACCATGCGTTCGACTTCCGCTAGCGCATCACCGGATGACGCACCGGGCGCAGCGTCGCCTTGAATTTTCATTGCGGGATAACCATTAAAACGTACCAGTTGCACAGCGCCGTTAATCCACTGGCTACGCACAAAAGCGGACAGGGGAACCATCGCTCCTTGAGCATTTTTTACATGCAGCTTGTCGAGATCTTCTGGACGTAGACGTTTTTCCGGAGCGGCTTGCAAAATCACACGCTGCTGCCTTCCTACGTTGGGAAAGTCATTCACATAAATCGATCCAAATGTGCCCGACAGAGTAGCGTTGATGGAAGCCAGATCAACACCGAGCGCATTCGCTTTATCCCGATCAATCTCAAGCTTAAGTTGAGGTGAATCTTCCATGCCTTCGGGACGTGCACCTTTGATCACAGAGCTTTTTGAAAGCATGCCTAGTAATTGATTACGCGCAGCGAGCAAGGCATCATGACCTAGCCCTGCACGATCTTGCAGTCGCAGCGAGAAGCCCGTTGCATTCCCTAATTCGCGAATCGCAGGTGGATTTACTGTGAATACAATCGCATCGCGTATGGAACCCATCAGCGACAACGCTTTGGTGGCGATACTTTGTGAACTCAGCTCAGGAGTAGCGCGTTCTTTCCAGTCCTTGAGAGGCACGAATAACAAACCACCGTTCTGACCATTACCGGAAAAGCTGAATCCCATTACCGATACGACCGCTTGTACGCCGGGTTGTTTGCTGAAATATTGTTCAGCTTGTTCCATCACATTCAGTGTGCGGCCTGTACTCGCGCCAGGCGGTAGCTGCACGTTTGCCAGTAAATAGCCTTGATCTTCTGCCGGTAAAAAAGAGGTGGGCATGCGTATCGCCATCCACACCACCGCCGCAATAATCGCGCCGTATAAAACCATATAGCGCAGAGTCTTTTTAAGCATTTTTGCTACGCCACTTTGATAGCTATTAGTGGTGCGACGAAAGAGTCGGTTGAATGCGCCAAAAAATCCTTTGCGTTCGTGATGCTCAGGATCAATCGGTTTGAGTACGGTAGCGCACAAAGCGGGAGTGAGTGTTAGCGCCATGATGGCTGAGAACACCATGGCTGACACCATCGACATAGAAAATTGACGGTAAATCGCGCCGACCGACCCTGTGAAGAAAGCCATGGGTACAAACACCGCGATCAACACCGCTGTAATACCGACAATCGCGCCGGTAATTTGAGTCATCGCTTTGATGGTGGCATCGCGCGGAGACAAACCTTCTTCGCTCATGATGCGTTCTACATTTTCAACCACCACAATCGCATCATCAACCAGAATACCAATCGCCAGCACCATACCAAACATAGTCAGCACATTGATGGAATAGCCGAAGAAGGACATGGTGGCAAAAGTGCCCATTAACGAGACCGGAACCACAATCGCTGGAATCAAGGTGTAGCGCAGGCTTTGCAAGAACAGCAGCATCACTAAAAACACGAGCAACACCGCTTCAAGCAGAGTTTTGACAACCTCTTCAATCGAAATCTGAATGAACAAAGAGGTATCGTAAGGAATGACGTAATCAACTCCGGGTGGAAAATATTTTTTCAGCTCGATCATTTTTGCACGGACGAGCTTGGCAGTTTCAAGCGCATTAGCAGTCGGTGTGAGTTGTACGCCAACAGCAGCGGTCTCTTTACCATTTAAGCGCGCCGCGAATCCATACGATTGACCAGCCACTTCAACGCGACCGATATCGCGAATACGAACCGTGGCACCACCGGGTGTTGCGCGCAGGACGATATTGCCGAATTCTTCGATTGTCGATAACTGACCAGTGACAACAATCGAGGTGGCGATGCGTTGCGAACTTGGTGCGGGAAGATCACCCAAAATACCCGCCGAAAATTGTGCGTTCTGTGCACGTATGGCATTCACTACATCGGCCGGAGTGAGTTTGTATCCGAGTAATTTGTCAGGGTCGGCCCAAATCCGCATCGCGCGTTCGGTACCGAATAATTGCGCCACACCCACGCCAGGTATACGCTTAATTTCGTTAATCACATTACGCGCAAGATAATCGCCCAGTGCAACCGACGATTGTTTACCTTCGGTAGAGACGAGACTAACAAATAGCAGTAAGTTACTGCGTGCGCGAGTAACAGTTACGCCTTGTTGTACTACCGCTTGCGGCAGTCGCGCTTCAATTCGCTTCAGACGGTTTTGAACGTCGACAGCAGCTAACTCAGGATTGGTGCCATTGCGGAACGTCACATTCACCGATGACTGACCATCGGCTTGGCTCTGTGATTCTATGTAGAGCATGTTTTCCGCGCCATTCATCTCTTGCTCGATCAGACTGGTGACACTTTCATCCACCGTTTGCGCTGATGCACCCGGATACACAGAGTTGACGATGATGGTCGGCGGCGCAATTTGCGGATACTGCGATACCGGCAGATTAGGAATCGCTAATATCCCTGCAAGCAGGATGAATAACGCGATGACCCAAGCAAAGACCGGGCGATCGATAAAGAACTTTGCCATGGTGAAGCGTCCTTATTTCTTTTCGGGTGCTGCAGCGGCAGGCGAACCTGATCCATTCGGTGCTGCAGATCCAGCAGATCCAGTAGCTCCCGCGGGCTGCCAAGGGTTTGCTTTGACAGTTGCGCCGGGTTTGGCTTTTTGCAGCCCTTCGACAATGATCTGATCACCTGCATTCAGTCCGGAAGTAATGATCCAGCGCGTGCCATAGGCGGCTCCGGTTTTTACAGGCCTCGGTGTGACTTTGCCTTCCGCATCGACGCTCATCACAACCGAACCATCAGCGGTGCGCATCACTGCTTGTTGAGGTACGGTGATGGTGCCAGCACGCACACCTTGCTCAAGCTGCACGCGTACATACATGCCGGGTAGTAGCGTGCGTTCCGGATTAGGAAATTGCGCACGCAAAATCACCGAGCTCGATGATGGATCAACTGTCGTTTCTGAAAACAGAAACTGACCAGTGTGTGCATAAGGTTTTCCATCTTCAGTCAATAAAGTCAGTTTGACTTTGGTACCACGCTGACCCGATTGAGCAATTTTTTCACGTAGCTGAGAAAGTTCAACACTCGATTGAGTCAGCGTTACATAAATCGGATCGAGCTGCTGTATCACTGCGAGCGCTGTTGGGTCGTTTGCTGTAACGAGTGCACCTTCAGTTACCAGCGTGCGTCCTATGCGTCCGGCGATTGGTGCTGTGATCGTGGAGAAGGAAAGATTTAAGCGCGCATTGTCCAATACTGCCTTAGCCGCAGCGACATCCGCTGCTGCTAGTTTTTGTGAGCTTTGGGCATCATCAAATTCTTGTTTGCTGATAGCGTTGCTCTCAACTAGACCGCGATAGCGATTTAAGCGTGTTGTCGCTTGTCCCAGATTTGCATCAGCGCGAGCCAGTGCAGCTTCAGCGCTGCTGTAGGCGGCTTGAAAGGGTGCTGAATCAATTTGATATAGCACCGCACCTGCACGCACTTCGCTACCTTCACCGAACAAGCGTTTTTGCACGATGCCACCCACGCGAGCACGAACTTCGGCATTCCGAACTGCTTCAATTCGACCCGGTAATTCAGTGGTGTTAGCGACATCTTCGGGTGCCACCGTCATCACGCCAACATTGGCGGGCGGCGGTGTACCTGAACCGGGTGGCGCAGCCGGTTTTTTGTCGCCGCAAGCACTCAGCAGCAAAAGTAGAAGGGCGGAAGGGATTAATGCGCGCGACGTTATATTCATGTTGTCAAGCCAATAAAAAAACCATCAGCCGAATGCTGATGATTATTAAAAATTTCAAATTGAAAACTCGATGATGTTTTAAGACTCTATGCAACAAAGTCCCTCTTCTGAGCGAGCGACGGTCATGCAAATATGATCTGCATGACCGTTCTTTTATCCGTTCTCAGTATAGCGATTTCTGCGCGGGCTAAGCCCCGTTTTCAGGGCTGACGAGTCAAAATAACTGGGCGTGAAACACACACTTTGGAATTGTTTAAGTGCTTGTTTTGTCAGGGGCAATCAACGTATGTCGAGCAAGGCATTTAATTCAGCCAAATCCACTTCGCCCAAAGTACCAGCGGCTGCTTTCAAGCGCAATCCGTTAATTAGCGTGTCGTACCGTGCCTTAGCCAGATCGCGACGGGTTGAGTACAACTGCTGCTGCGCATTGAGCACATCGATATTGATACGTACGCCCACGTCGTAGCCTAGTTTATTCGACTCCAACGCTGAGTTGCTGGACACTTCTGCGGCTTCAAGCGCACGTATTTGTGATAATCCACTTTGCACACCAAGATAAGCTGCACGAGCATTTTGCATCGCTGCGCGTTTTGCAGTGTCCAGATTAGCTCTAGCTTGATTTTCTAATGAAATCGCTTCGCGGATTTTGCTGGTAGTGGAGAAGCCAGCGAATAAAGGAATCGTTAATTGAAGTCCCACAGCACTAGTGGTGTTGGTGGTGGGACTGGTGAATGTTAGATCTTTACGTTGACTTTGCGTTGCTACCCCATCCAGCGTGGGTAAGTGTCCAGCGCGATTACGGCTGATTTCTAGTTTGGCGATATCTACAAACAAGCCTTGAACGATGACGCTGAAATTACCAGCCTCAGCACTTTGCACCCACTTATCCATGCTGGATGGCTCGGGACTGGTAAGTTTTATACCCGATCGCAAGCTACGGAGTTCTGGAGGTACTTGGCCAGTAATTACGGCGAGGGCATTGCGTTTGACTTCGAGATCATTTTGCGCAGCGATTTCTTGTGCCAGTGCTAAATCAAAGCGTGCCTGCGCCTCATGGGTATCGGTTATGGTGGCCGTACCGACTTCAAAATTCCGCTTAGCTGATTCAAGCTGTTCCGTAATTGCCGTTTTTTGCGCGCCTAAGAAAGAAATCACATCTTGTGCCGCGAGCACATCAAAGTAAGCTTGGGCGACACGCAGAGCAAGATCATTTCTGGCTTGTTGAAATTGAATTTCGCCCGCATTTACTTGCAGCTTGCTTTGTTCGTAGAGATCAAAATTATTACGGTTATAGATAGGTTGCCGTAGCTGCAGTTGATAGACTTCTTGAGTGTAGTCAATGTTGCGATCAATACCCGTCGTCGTGAGGTGAGTATTAATGCGATTGATATTCGCTGATGCCGTTACGGTGGGCAGCAACCCTGCAAATCCTTGGGTAGATTTTTCATAAGCGGCATCACGTGCACCGCGTGCACTGGCGAGCTGGCTGTCGTAGGCCTGTGCTGCGTTGAAAGCGTCGAGCAGCGTCATGGCTTGTGCATCCATAGCCAAACACATACAGGCTAATAGTGAAGCTAATTGGGTTCGTCGCATTTTTCTTCCGTAATTTTTACAAGCTTAATAAGTAGGCATACTGGTATCAACCTGCATAGCCCAAGCGTGGACTCCACCTGTTAAGTTAGTGACGTCTTTAAATCCTGCGCGTTCTAAAAATGCGGCAACTTGCATGCTCCGAGCGCCATGATGGCAAATACAAACGATGGCTTGCTCCGGATCTAATTCTTCTTGTCTGGCAGGTATGCTGCTCATAGGCATCAACTGCGATTCAGGAATGTGACACGTTTCGAATTCCCACGGTTCACGCACATCGAGTAGTACTGGCGCTTTGCGTTCAGAATCTGCGAGCCAGTGAGCTAATTCGGGAGCCGACAAATGATTCATAGCGACTAGTAGCAATCAAAAATGAAACGCGGACGGCGTTTCAGCATTATGCAAAAGCGTAATGCAGGTTTCAAATAAAGTGCGTTTATCCCAAGCATCTTCTTGAGTGCGTGTCACTAGACAAGCCGACATGACCGGCGCTTCGCCGATCACAGCAAGCAAGCGTCCGCCGACACGCAGCTGTTCGAGAAAAACTTGCGGCAATACAGGCAGCGCGCCAGAAATAACAATAACATCCCAGGGCGCAGCGCGATGACCTGCACCCATCCAACCGTGTGCGCCATCGCCGAGTTCAACGTTAACGTTAGCGATGCCATAGTTCGCTAAATTTTTTTCTGCCAGTTGTTTAAGCTCAGGAAGAATGTCAATCGTGGTGACGTGTCGCGCATGGTGCGCAAGCAAGGCCGCCATATAACCCGAACCCGCGCCGATTTCGAGCACGGATTCATCATCACCAATAGCGGCTTCTTGTAACAAGCGCGCTTCCATTTTTGGCGACAGCATATTTTCGCCGCCGGGAAGTGGAATTTCCGTGTCAAAAAAAGCCAGTGATTGATAGGCCGCTGGGACGAAAGCTTCACGACGCACTGCCACCAGCGTTTGTAAGACCTGTTGATTGAGTACGTCCCAGGTACGGATTTGCTGCTCTATCATGTTTACGCGGGCTTGTTCTAAGTTCATGGCTGTCAGGCGAAATTTCATCAATGGGGTTAGCGGAGAAAGTGCAATATTTTATCAAACAGAGTGATTATTTTTTGCTATTAAATCAAGCATAGAAAAACTGAGTAATTAGCTATCTTCTTGGGCCGGCAAGAAGCGCGCACGCGCCCAGACAGCGAAGTCATCCAGCCAGGTGTAAATCACCGGAACTACCACCAAGGTCAAAATGGATGAGGTGATGATTCCACCAATGACCGCCTGGCCCATCGGTGCGCGCTGCTCAGAACCTTCCGCTAAACCCAGCGCGAGCGGCACCATGCCAAACACCATCGCTAAGGTGGTCATTAAAATCGGACGCAAACGTACATGAGCTGCTTCAAGTAGCGCGGCATTGCGTTCCATCCCTTCCTTGCGCGCTTGATTGGCAAAATCAACCAGCAAGATCGCGTTCTTGGTCACTAAGCCCATCAGCATCACAAAGCCGATGATAGAAAATAAATTCAAGGTCGAACGGAAAAACATGAGTGAAAGGAAGACGCCAATCAAGGTCAGTGGTAGTGCTGACATGATGGCGATCGGTTGCAGGAAGCTAGCGAACTGCGAAGCCAAAATCATGTAAATGAAAATAATCGCTAATAGCAGCGCCGACAACGCATAACCAAAGGATTCCTGCATATTTTTTGTCGCACCGCCCACCTGAAAGCGATAACCCGGTTGCCAGTTCATTCCTTCTAAAACTTTTTTTACTTCAGCACTGACTTGACCCGCTGAACGTCCCACTACATTGGCAGAGAGTTCCACTTCACGATTCAGATCACGACGATTAATCTGGTTAGCGCCTGAAGCCGGTGTAATGCTGGCTACTTGGCGCAAAGGCACCATCATTGGTGTGCCGTCACTATTCATCTGTGTGCTGGCTAACATGAGGCGTGAAAGATCAGCGATGTTGGTACGCTCAGAAGGAGCTAACCGTACAGTGACATCATAGGTTTCATCATCGGGTGCACGCCAACCCACCACCGGATCACCGGCGAGTAATGGACGCAGTGCATTACCAATCTGAGCAACCCCAATACCTAAATCAGCCGCTGCTTCTCGGTGTGGTTCTATCCAGATGCTGGGCTTACTTGGTTTTAAATTTGAATCGAGATCCACCACGCCTTGCATCGCGGCCATTTTGGATTTAACTTCATCCGAAATTTTGGCTAATTGTTTGAGATCAGGCCCAAGAATAGATAAACGTAATTGTTTATTATCGCCACCCACACCGTCGAGTGTTCCCACGTGTGTGACTGTAATGCCGGGAATTTTCATCAGCTGTTCACGCAAAGGCTGATTCAATTGTTTAGTGGTGCGTTGACGCTCACTGCGCGGCACCAGTCGTGCATAGACCGTCGCATAGTTTTTGCCTTGCAAGGTGCCGGTATTGATCGTGGTGTAAAGATCACGTACTTCAGGCAAAGCACGTAATGCCGTTTCGACTTGGCGAGCTTTACTTTCTGTGAATTCGAGCGATGAACCCACCGGCGTATAAAAGATCACTCCGGTTTCTGAATAGTCTGCTTGCGGTACAAATTCACTACCAATGAGTCCCGAAGCAGGTATCGCCAAGCCTGCAAAAAAAGTAGCGATTGCTAAGATCAGCGTCGCGACGCGATGCTTAAGCGACCACGTCAACGCCACTTGATACATCCGAGAAAACCATTGCACTAATTTATCGAATTGTGCGAGTACGCGTCCGATGGTGTGTGCGTACCATCCTTTACGCGGACCATGTTGTCCGTGCACTTCGGGGTCATGCCAAATAGACGACAGCATGGGATCGAGCGTAAATGAAACAAACATTGATATCAGTACAGCCGCAGCAACCGTAATACCAAACTGATGGAAGAAGCGGCCAATGATGCCGCCCATGAAGCCCACCGGTATAAATACCGCAACAATAGAAAACGTGGTGGCAAGGACAGCCAAGCCAATTTCTTGCGTACCTTCTAATGCGGCTTCGCGGGGTTGCTTGTAACGTCCATTTACCTTCATACCTGCATGACGCACAATATTTTCGCGCACCACGATTGCATCATCTATCAGTAATCCCACACACAATGACAGCGCCATCAGAGTAATCATATTGATGGTGAAGCCAAACAAATCCATGAATAAAAACGTGCCTATCAATGAAACTGGCAACGTTAAGCCAGTGATGACCGTCGAGC
>JACCEC010255135.1_pt1 | contig 11504 bp, 4 predicted proteins | sample 7450121 | NCBI WGS metagenome assembly JACCEC01 (sample SAMN15323455, study PRJNA562643) | freshwater metagenome | isolation source: river surface water | place: USA:Blue River Watershed | collected 2017-08-18 | reverse complement strand
AATCTATCAAAATACTGTTTTGAGGCTATCATCCGTATTGTTGCCAAGTTGCCACTACTTGGCCGTCTCCTCTTCCCCTCTTCTTCTTTTGTAGTTAATCCATTCATATAATTACTATAATGGACATACGCATCATACAACGATACTTGTTGTGTTATTAGTCGCCAATCATCGCATCCCAGTTTGTCTTTCAAATCCTCCATCGCCATTTGAATATCTAGTTGTTTATCCCACATCAGGTTCTTCATCTTATAAATATATTTGTCTCCATCTACTTCGACTTCTGGGTAAAAATACCCAATCAAGTCGCATATTTGTTTTTCACCCATTTGTATCGAATGTTCGCGGCGGATTTCCATCCATTTTTTAAATAGCGATGCTATTTCACCAATTTCTAATTCTATTTCAGTTTCATCTGGTTCCATAGTCTCTTCCCAGAATTGGAGAAATTTACATACGCTTGGTAAATATTTGCTGTTGATTCCAATAAATACATCGGCATTTCCGTCGTAATTATCGGCGAGCCGAGACATTAATTGGGATTTCAATTTAGAGGCAATGATTACATTGGGTAAACGCTTTGCCTCTAAGAAATGCTTCCATAAATAGAATATGTTCTTCCAAGACATCTTGATGTCGACTACCGAAGACATCTTGATGTCGACTACCGAAGACATTGCATTATCCACAGACACCTTGCTCTCCACATTCGACGACACACTCACATATTCACCAATAAACATATCCACCAATGTATCTTGACTAATGTTTTTCAAGAAAAACACCGAGTGTATTAGTCCATCATCATTGCTATATTTTAGCACATAATTGTCCGAGCTTCCATACCGGTTCGCATAATGGCAAGCAACACACAATATATCGAGTCCTCTATCATACAACACCGAATCAAACCATTGTTTGTCTACATCACCATTGAAATTAAAAATACGAATATTCGAATAATTGTGTTCCACATGATATTTGTATTTGAATGTCTGCGACAAATTACTACCGAACCATGATTGACACAATGTATTTAGACGATGTATTAAATATTTGGCACAAGGAGGAACCATATGAATGAGAGGCTGTGTATTTTCATCATCGCGTGTTTTTCCATGCCCCAATATATTTTCGCCTAAAATTGTCAAAAAATACTTGGCCTCTGTTTTTGTCTTGAAAATCGATGGGTAAAAGATATTTAGTGCATTTTGAATCGTGTTTGATTCTGGAATTGCCTTATACAAATGGTTCTCCTTAATTCGCTTCATTATTGCTAGCTTTGTCTTGTGTTTCCACTGCATCAAATTTGCATCGCGACTAATTGAGGACAATACATTGAACAATATATCATCCTCTCCACATTGCTTGTATTTGTCGCCATCATAATAGAAAAATGTCTCTGTCGATGAATGGTAGAAATACATATTCTTGTACATAAAATGCTGGATGAATGCGGTCTGTTCGGCGGTGAGCTCGTCAGTGCGTTGACTTCGTTCAATATAAGTGCGCTCAATATTTTCGAATATGAGAGGTAGCTGGGTGCAAATATAATTCATTACCTTTTGTTCCATATATGGATTTTGCTCGTATTTGGCATATATTTTTTGGATTGCCTCTATTACTTTGGGTTGGTTTGACATCAATTAAGAATGATGTCAAAATGTTTTTATATCATTTGATAAGCATATTGATATGCGACAGGCATATTGATATGCGACAGGCATATTGATATGCGATAAGCGATACGCTTATTTCTTGTTACTTCGGCTCTTGCGGGCAGTCTTTTTAACATAGCCAAACTTGCCCTTCTGGGCAAAGAAGCCGTGCTTCTCTAAACGGCGCTCCTTCTTGGCGGTCTTGTACTTCTTTGCACTAACAATTCTGCCCCACTTGTTCATAATTAGTTGGGACTTATTGAGTCCACCGGAAGTCTTATAAGCAGTTCCATTGTGAACCTGGGTTCTTGACCCAAAAAGCTCGGGATACTTCTTTCCATCTACGTGGTAAAATCCGTCGGGTTGGCGTGTAGGTTTCTTCATCTTCTTATATTACACCAGGCGAAAATAAAAATGATGGCTCCATTCAACCCCTAGTTTTGGTCACTAGGGCATTTAGCCTACTAGTTTTGGTCACTAGGGCATTTAGCCTACTAGTTTTGGTCACTAGTTTTGGTCACTAGTTTCTCAATGGAACAATCGTCGGTTGTCTCGGCACAAGTCCCGGACTAATCGAGTTCATATCATATACTGTTATACGCCGTTTACGTCCTTCATTTGTCGTCGATGTCATCAACTGACTGTAACGCATCTTTTCGCTAATATTAGGATTATTTCCGGCGGTTACAACACGATTATAACTGACAACTCGTCTGGCTTGACACCACTGGATTCCGCGTCGCATACACTTGGATGACTGTGTGTCCATCTTATACATATCAGTTCCAGAAAAAACGAGATACTATCTATTATCTCTAAATCTATTTAGCAGCACTTCCGCCAGTCTTCGATGTCTTGACAACTCGAATCACTTTCTTTGGCATCTGCACTAAATCCGGATTCTGGATCTTCTCGCGTACCAATTTGTATTCACTATATTTGGTATTCAGGTCGTCCAATTCCTTCAACCACATCTGTTCGGGTACGGTTCGAGTCAATATATCCAGTTCCGTCAACATCTGGTCACGCTCCTTGCGAAGCTTTTCCACATTTTCTGCGGTCACCGAATCCATCGGCATTTTCACTAAATATTTGTAATCGCCGTCAATAGGTTCGAATCCAAGATCGCTCAATGCCTTTGATACTACTTCCGCGGACTTGCGACGCAAATCAATTTTGTCTATCAGTGTGTACTCGATGTATTTTGCGCGACTCGTCAACAACGTCGTCTTACGCGTCATTTCTGCAATAAGATGGGCTTTACGAACACGATACGCTTCCAGACGCACATCATAGTAATCACGAATCAATTCGTCTGTATTGGTATACTTAGTTAGTTTGCCTTTGCTATTGAACATATGAATATTCGATGTCTTCACTGTTGTAGTGAGTTTTAACATCTTCTCGATGCCATCTATGCCATGGCCGTCTTTTTGCGCTATCAGTTCGTCTACGCGTCCCTTTGGCAACACCACTTGAATATTTATTCCCACTTCTGTACAAAGTGATGTGAAATCTTTGATTTGTGCCACAAGTTTCTTGCCGGTCTTGTCTTGTCCACCGTCCATCATTTCTTCAAGTGTCTTCGTATAAGGCATTGTCCAACGGCCAATTGGGAGTTCGGTAATGGTGATAGTGTCCGGTCCAGTTCGCTCATATTTACCCTTAATCAAATATTTGTCCGTCTCGATTTTCTCGATGGTGCCCTTGAATCCCTCATAATAAGGGATTAGTTCTACTGGTGATGCACCAGTCAACAATGCCCGCATATACTCGATAAGATCGCGAGGATTATATGGCGGAACAGAGCACGAAAATCCCGTTCCAATACCGCGAATTCCATTCACGAGTGCAAATGGAATAATCGGCACATAATGCTCGGGTTCAACTAATGTGCCATCATCATCTAAATATTGGAGTACAGCGTCGTCGGCCTCTGGAAATATGTATCGGGTCAGTGGATTCAACATCGTAAATATATATCTCTCCGATGCGGAATCATCGCCGCCTTGGAGTCTGGTGCCAAATTGGCCATTCGGTTCAAGCAAATTAATGTTATTGGAACCAACAAAGTTTTGCGCCATATTGACAATTGCTCCGTTCAAACTCGCCTCACCGTGATGGTATGCGCTGTTTTCGGACACATATCCGGAGAACTGTGCGACTTTGATTTCGCTAGTGAGTCGGCGCTTGAATGCCGAATACAGGATTTTACGCAAACTGATTTTCAAGCCATCAATACCGCAAGGAATGGAACGAGCGCAATCATAATTGCTAAAATGGATAAGCTCATTATTGATAAATTCACCATAAGACACTGCGGGACGATTTGTGTCCAAGAATGATGACTTCTCATATTTCTCGATGAGCCACGTCTTGCGGTCGTCGGCGCGCTTATCATTGAATACCATATCAATCACATCATCGCTTGCAGTTTGTTCATAGACGAAGTCCACGATTTTCTTATTAGCAAAATATTCCTTGAACTCGTCCGATTTTGATGTGCCTAAACCCTTGAAGTATTTGATTTTCCATGATGATGCCGAATCTCCCATTGTGGTTTTCCACTGGTCATATTCGCCATTGTTGTAGAATGATAGGGTTTGTGCCCCCTTTGATGCGCGTAGGATGGGCGTATTCATAAATGAAATAAATCCGGGAATTTGTGTGAGTGATTTCCATTCACAGTGGAACAAATTAATACAAAGACCTTTGATGTGACTGCCATCCGTATCTTGATCACACATAATCATTATTTTGCCGTATCGCAAGTGGCGCTTGACATCTTCGACGGATTCATAGACCCGGCCATTCTCTAAGCCGAGGATTTTTTTTAGATCGGTAATTTCCTTGTTTTCCGTGATTTTCTTTACCGATTCGCCGCGGACATTTAGGACTTTTCCGCGAAGAGGATAGATGCCGATAATGTTGCGATCTGTGGATGATAAGCCGGACACAATTCCGGACATTGCACTGAGTCCTTCGCACAGAATCAATATACAATCACCGGATTTCTCAGTGCCACTACAATTGGCATCCATGAAGTTTTCAATACCGCGGATGTTTTTGGTTTTTGAGCCGTCGGTTTTCTTGGCCGCGACATTCTTCTCTTTGGCTTGGGTAAGGTCACATGCGGTATCCATCACACCCATTTTAGCAACTTTCTCGACAAATGTATCACTTACTGAACACGAAGACCCAAACTTATTGGATGGCGTGTTCATATAATCTTTTGTCTGGCTGTCGAATGCTGGATTCTCAATATTACAACGCAAGAATAGGATGAGTTGTTCTTTGATGGCCGCCGCATTCACGCGCACTTTCTTCTTCTTCTCAATAAAGTCGGCGAGTTTTCTTACGATTTGACCTACGATATAATCTACGTGTTTTCCACCCTTATATGTACAAATACCATTGACAAATGAGACTTGGGTAAACTCTTGTGCCGGAGCGAGAGCGACGGCATATTCCCAGTGGCCACATTCGCTCTGTTCATAGACGCGCTTTGCTTCATCCTTGGTACCAATATACATATCAATATATTGCTGGAAGTTCTTTACATTTGTGGGGACACCATTATAGGCAAATTTCAATTTCTTCTCGCTCTGGTCAGTTACCGCACAAATATCAAAGAATCTTTTCTGGAATAATGATAGCATATCTGGTGTCAAATTATCGATACCAAAACGCTTATAATCTGGACGGAAAGTGACTCGTGTATATGGTTTTGCAGCGGCGCCCTTTACTTTGGTGATTTCCGGGGGTTCAATCACATCCAAGTTATTCGAGAACTTTTGGACATATTTGAGTCCGCGCTTGTTATCGACCGTCTCCACTGAACCCGAAACAGACCAGATAAGTACGAGTTTGAATCCAAATCCGTTCTTTCCACCTACAATGCGCTTCTCGTCTTTGTCGTAATTAGTCGATGTGCGCAGTTCGCCGAATATCATTTGCGGAATCCACACGTCATATTCGGGGTGCTTCGCAACGTCGATACCATTGCCGTCATTTTCCATTGTGATAGTTCCATCCGCGGGATTCACATCTACATTGATATAGGATACAAGTTTGGTTCCATCGGGGTCGGTGGTGTGACGTTGAATCATGCGGACGACGTGATCACGACAATTGACAATACCTTCGTCGAAGAGTTTGTAGAGACCGGGAATGTAGTGGATGGGTTTGCGGACGATGCGGTCTTCTTCGGTGACCCAGAGAAGCTCATCTACGTTCTCGATAGACCCGATATAGGTGTCGGGATTGTCGAGGATGTGTTGCTTGTCGGTTTTCTTCTGGTACTGTTTGGCTAAACTGGTGTTTGACATTTTGTATAATTATGGTGTTGGATTAATTATACAAACTGTTTTCAATTTTATGAGCTTAGGGTCTGGTACACAATATTGTTAGTAATTGTCGTTATGTCCACTATAAATACATAGAATTGCTGGATGAAGAATGTGGCAGATGATGGCGCGGTAACAGTTCCTTTGGGTGTGATTGTTGTACCACTGCCAGCTCCCGCAAGTGCTATTGTAATTGGTGTTATGTAATTAGAGGTTGCTGTTGAATTGTAAATAAAAGTGAATACATAGGAGCGATTTGCGATTGCTGGTAAATTGGTTATATTGAGTGTTTGATTGGCGGAAATTGCGGTGGTTATATATCGCACCATACCGTTGATGGTTCCATTACCTTGTCCATATACTAATGAGATGATGTTTGTGGATGGTGTGATTGACACCAAGTTCTCGGACACCGCACTGTAACGGAGTGTTCCCGATACATCGAGATGATATTCGGGTGCCAATGTATTGACACCAACATTGCCGGTTCCATTGTCTGCAAACAGAGAAATACGGTCACTTGCGTTTCCTGAGCCGTCGCGATTCTCAACACCGACGACCATTAAGCCGCCACTGGTCTCCTGAGTGAGGACGGGATTGTTGTTGTCGTAATATTGGATATATCCATAGTCGCCGCCTGTATTGGGAGAGGTGAATGTAATAGAGGAACGTCCACCGGTAGTTGTGTGTGTGAGGACGAGTGAACCAGTGGTAGATGATGCGAGAGTTCCTAGACCGGTTTCAGTTATGCGCAAGTCTCCGCTGATATCGAGTGAATATGCAGGGTCGGCGGTTCGATTAATGCCGAGAGCTCTTGTAGAAGTGGTTGAGCCGATTTGGATATTGCCATTGAGCGAAATGTCGCTACTATTTTTCAGGTAAGTTGAGAGGACAGAATTAATACTGACGTCGATGGTGGTTTTATTATAGAAGTTGTTATTGAGACTGGTGTCGATGGTGGTTTTATTATAGAAGTTGTTATTCAAGCTACTATCGATATCCGTCTTCAAATAATAATTTGAAAGTATTGTATTAATACTAGAATCCGCGGCTGTCTTCAAATAATAATTAGAAAGTGTTGTATTGATACTAGAATCAATAGCCGTCTTCAAATAATAATTAGAAAGTGTTGTGTTAATACTAGAATCAATTGCCGTCTTCAAATAATAATTGTTAAGTGAACTATCAATAGAGGATTTGGAAGGGGCGGAATTAACGGAAATATCGGTGTCAGTAAAACTTGGGTATTTGTAAATACCACTTGATGTAGTTTGAATTATAAAACTTGCGTTCGATGGCATATCTAGACATCCAACACTATTACTATTACCACCATTCGAAGCACGTGATGTCCATGTTTTACCATAGTCAACAGAATAAAATCCATTAGTGCTATTTGAAAGTATCATATATTGTCCATTTGCGGATACTGATGCTCCTGTAAATGAACCTGAAACTGTTGGTAATGCTTCAAAACTTATTCCAAAATTATTTGATAAATATCCACCGGCTAAAATATAGCGACCAGATGCCGACATTGATATAATACCTGCTGCACCACCAGTAGTTACTGTACTCCAAATTTTTCCAAAGTTTTGAGATATTTTAACACCAGTTCCAGAATTAGGTCCGAGTGCCATTATTTGCCCGGATTTTGACATACTACAACATCGTAAATTGGATAATCCAGCGCCAACATCTACGCCCGTATATGTAGAACCAAAATTAGAAGAAATACTAACAGTAGTTCCAGAATTAGGATATTTTAACACATATTTTCCGGAACTAGAAACTGCTGCGCCAAATCCTCCAACTGGATCAATTGCCCAAGTACTTCCATAATCAGTTGAATAACGACTTGAACTTAAAGTTGTATTTGATGGCGTATATATATATTTACCCGTAGATGACATTACTGGTCTAAATTTATAATTACCACCAACTACATTACTTATATCTGTAAATGATGTTCCATAATTTGATGAAATGAATGCTTTTCCAGCATAGTCGTGTGCAAATATATATTTGCCATCACTTGATACAGCAACCGAATTATTAGAATCCAGTGTTTGGGTTAATAAAACATTTTCTTGTGTGAAAAAACTAGTATATTTATCAGTCGAAAGACCATCCATTGCCGAATCAAATACTTCGCTGTTATTAAATATTCCGTAGGCATTTATAGAACCCGACATATCAATAGCATTTGATACAAATATTGACCCACTGACATCGAGTGAATAAGTGGGATTAACAGTTGATTTATTAATTCGAATACTTTTGATACCATTACCTAGTTGGACATTCCCGTTAAGAGATATATCAGCCAAACCGCCACTTTGTAAATAAGATGCGAGCACGGAGTTAACACTAGAATCAATAGCTGTCTTCAAATAATAATTGTTGAGTGAACTATCAATAGAGGCTTTGGAAGGCACAACAGCAAAACTGGCATCAATATGTGTTTTGTTGTAAAAATTGCTGTTCAAACTACTGTCAATGACCGTCTTCAAATAATAATTCGAAAGTGTTGTGTTGATACTGGAATCAGCAACAGACTTCAAGTAATAATTCGAAAGTGTTGTATTAATACTGGAATCAATTGCTGTCTTTAAATAATAGGTTGAAGAGAGGTTATTAATACTTGACCGAATTGTGTTAATACTTGAATCCGCGGAATCGAGGCGCTGATATACATGAACACCAAAACTTGCATCACTTTGTAGGGCTGTAGCAATCTCGGCTAATGTATCTAAGCTTTCTGGGGCTACACCAGTCAAATTGGTAAATCGACTATCTACATAACTGATAGTAGAATAAGAACCAAGAACCGAGTTGATACTTGAATCGATACTAGTTTTATTATACACATTGCTATTGATGCTGGAATCAATGGCGGTCTTCAAATAATAATTGTTGAGAACCGAATTAATACTAGTATCTGTTGCCGTTTTGGTATAATAGGACCCAAGCAATGAGTTAATACTTGTATCTGTTGCTGTCTTCAAATAATAATTAGTGAGAACCGAATTAATACTAGTATCTGTTGCCGTTTTGGTATAATAGGACCCAAGTAATGAGTTAATGCTTGCATCTGTTGCCGTCTTCAAATAATAATTGTTTAGTGAGTTATCAATGGCCGACTTTGTCGGCAAAGCATTAATACTGGCATCTTGAACCGCATTATAATTAATCAATTCGTTAATACTTGGATCTTGGATTGCACCCGTAATACTCAACTGACTAATACTTATACGAATATCATTCAAACTAGAATCAGTAGAGGTAAATCTACTATCAATTGTTGATTTTGCGTAATAATTCGAGTTCATACTGGTATCAAAAGATATCTTTGATAAGAATGTGGCATCAGTGGTTGTTTTGTTATATACGTTGTTGTTGATGCTACTATCAATTGCTAACTTGGTATAATAAAATCCCAAAATTGAGTTGATACTAGTATCGATGGCTGTTTTGTTATAAAAGTTGCTATTCAAGCTACTATCAATTGCCGACTTGGTATAGTAGCTATTAAGAAGTGTATTAACACTGGCATCGATTGCCGTTTTCAAATAATAATTATTGAGTGAATTATCAACAGCTGATTTTAACGGCACATTCACAAAACTAGCATCAATACGCGTTTTATTATAAAAGTTGTTATTCAAGCTACTATCAATTGCCGACTTGGTATAATAGAAACCCAAAATCGAGTTGACACTGGCATCAATTGCAGTTTTCAAATAATAATTGTTGAGTGAACTGTCAATAACTGATTTTGTCGGCAAAGCATTAATACTTGTTCTAATATCATCCAAACTCAAATCCGTAGAGGTGAAACGGTCACCAATCGTAGTTACGAACGATGCATTGTTACCCAATGCCGTCGCCAATTCATTTAGCGTATCTAGTGCCGGTATTGCCCCTCCAATTACAGCATTGATTTTTGTTGTCACATATGCCGTTGTAGCAACACGTGTCGAATTATCGCTCGAATCTTGTGTGGTTGTGGTTGGATTACCTAAGAGAGGCGTGTTTAATAATAAATCTGCTCCGCCGACCAAATATTTACCGTTCGTATTGATGCTCCCCGATACATCAAATGTATACGACGCCGTCGATTTTCCTACTGCCAAATTGCCCGAGTTATAGTATAAATTGGATGAGCCTCCCTGTATAGAAAAATATGAGGTACCGGTATCACCCTTGTCACCCTTTGGTCCTGTTGGACCAGTGGGTCCGGTAGGTCCTACAATCGGGATTGATGTTTGGATATTGGTTGGATAAGTATTCGAAAAATAGAATACGATTTCATCTGTGCTCGCCTCTATTGACCCCACCATGATTTTTACAAATAACTGCTTCGATGAACTATTCAAGAATCGCGTCATTATCTTGTTATCAATCGAGTATTCAGTAGTGAGTGTAGATGTCAAATATTTGCGAGTACTTGTACCCAGTAGGATTATTTCACGAGTTCCTGGTGTTGATTCAAGGTTATAATAGAGGCCCCATGAAATGTAGTTTCTTGCAAATGATGGACTTGAACATGATGCGTTGATATTCAGGTTCCATACACCACCGGGTATGAAGTTCACCCCGATACTGTTTGGCTCGATTAAGAATTGGAGATTATTGGGGTCATCTGCGCTCGAAAATGAGACATTAAATGGTCCAGTTCCTGATAATGTGTAGTTATTTGTACTATTGGTGTCCTGGATTCGTTCGGCTAAATAGTATGTGTAGGTTTGCGTTCCGTTGAATGTTTGGGTTGTTGAGCGATTTGCATAGTTTAAAAAATACACTAAACCTCCGCCGGCACCGGCAAGACCGGTGGGGCCAGTATAACCAGTGTAGCCTGTATCTCCCTGGATGCCTTGAATGCCTTGAATGCCTTGAACACCAGTGGGGCCAGTATAACCAGTATAACCAGTGTAGCCGGTGCTACCTGTTTGGCCGGTATCACCAGTTTGGCCTGTTGAGCCAGTGGGGCCAGTATAACCAGTGTAGCCGGTGCTACCTGTTTGGCCGGTATCACCAGTTTGGCCTGTTGCGCCAGTGGCGCCAGTATAACCGGTATAACCAGTAGGTCCAGTAGAGCCAGTGGCGCCAGTATAACCGGTATAACCAGTAGGTCCAGTAGAGCCAGTACGTCCAGTTGAACCAGTCGAACCAGTATAACCGGTATAACCAGTAGGTCCAGAACCCGAAATATCAACATGAACTATGGTTTGATTTTGACTTTCTTCGTATTTTGTTAGATTAAAATTATTTGCGCTGACACCAAGAGGTACAAATTGCTCGGCAACTCCACGGGAAACCAGGTTATTCGTATAAGTGTTTGTTCGCAATACTCCCGATTTTTTATTAATCATATTATGCGATAATATAAATAATGAGTATACTAAAAAAAGGGAACTCGTCGTTCAAAGGGAACTCGTCGTTCCCTTTTAATCCCATACTATAAAGGAAACCCAGGTTTCCTTTTGATCCTTACTTT
>JACCEC012714031.1_pt1 | contig 11506 bp, 11 predicted proteins | sample 7450121 | NCBI WGS metagenome assembly JACCEC01 (sample SAMN15323455, study PRJNA562643) | freshwater metagenome | isolation source: river surface water | place: USA:Blue River Watershed | collected 2017-08-18 | reverse complement strand
GGTAGAATCGCGCTGTTGTTTCCGGGGTCGGTGTAATTCCGAACCGGCAGTTAAAGTCTGCGACCCGCTTGCATCCAGCTAGCGGTGGACTTGGTGAAATTCCAAGACCGACGGTTAAAGTCCGGATGAGAGGGAACACGAACCGCTAATCCTGCATGGGTTAGAGGCTTTCACGTTGTCGGACCTTTCCGGTCTGATGATGGATTGCTTCATAATCTTTGTGTAGCGCTGTTTTCTATGCGCGCACATCTCTTGTAGGTCAACGTTGGTATTTTCCTTCGCCCCGGAGCCACACTAACCGGAAGGCGAGAACTCTCACCATGAAGCACCGCAACGCATGATGCGCGTTAAAGATGCGCGCGAGTTGCAATTGCAACGTGCGATGTTGCGTGCCAATAAACTTTCAGTGCGTGGACTAGGTCTCACAGCGCCTAATCCAATCGTCGGCGCCGTCATTCTTGATGCAAATGGTGTTGAAATTGCATCCGGCTTTCACGCCGGAAAAGAGCATGCAGAAATTGTGGCAATTAGCGCTGCCAAGAGATTGGGATTTACCGATTTTTCGCAATGCACCATAGTTGTAACTCTTGAGCCTTGTAATCATCATGGCAAGACACCACCGTGCACCGCTGCAATTATCATGGAGAAATTCGCTGCCGTGGTCTTTGCGGTGGAAGATCCCAACCCGGTTGCATCGGGTGGTGCAAACGCATTATCGGCTGCAGGTATTGATGTCGTTTCAGGGCTGGAAAGAGACTTCGTTGCTTTTACGAATCGTGCTTGGCTCCATAAAGTTGCACATAATCGCCCCTGGATTGTGAGCAAAATTGCCGCAACTCTTGATGGAAAAGTGTCAGCACTGGATGGCACTTCGAAATGGATCACCTCAGAAGCGTCACGTCAGGATGTAGCCAGGCTGCGTAATCAGTCAGATGCGATAGTCACTACCACCACAACAGTTCTGGCCGACAACCCTGAGCTCACGCCACGATTTAACGATGGAGTTAATCCCACAGGTCGTCAGAGCAATCCAGCGCGAATCATCATGGGTGAAAGCTCGATTCCAGGCGATTTTCAGGTCTATAACGACAAGGCAGAGACTCACTATCTTGGCACTCGTTCGCTTGATGATCTCATCACCTTCACGAGCGAAGCCGGGTGGAATCAAGTGATGATTGAAGCCGGATCTACTTTCAATAGCGCGCTGATTCAGGCAAATCTCATTGATGAGATTGTGTTGTATCAAGCCCCGACTCTCTTGGGTTCTGGAAAGAGTTTTGTCGAAAACCTCGGAATCTCAACTTTAAAGGATCGACTGGATTTGAGTTTTGGTGAAGTTGCACATGTTGGTAATGATTTAAGAGTGCAATTATTTTCAGGCAGCAAAGACTTTGCACAGATTTTCAAAGGTGGAGTTAGTCAAGGAGGTAGGGGATAGATGTTTACTGGACTTGTTCAAGATATTGCCAAAATCTCGTCGATAACGAAGCGAGCCGATTCATCAGTCGTAACATTCTCGACGACATTAGCCAGTGAATTGTCGATAGGCGACTCTATTTCCATCAATGGTGTTTGCCTCACGGCAATTGCAATACACGGTAGCGATGTGAGTGCTGATGTCATGGTACAAACTTTGAAACTCTCCAATCTCGGAGAGCTAGAAATCGGTTCGAAAGTAAACGCAGAACTTGCCACGCGCGCTGATGCACGACTGGGTGGCCACATTGTTCAGGGCCATGTTGATGGGGTCGGCGAAGTTGTCGTGAATGAGCCAGGAGAGAAGTGGCAGAAATTCGTGGTTGCGATTCCTGCCCACTTAGCAAAATATGTAGTGAACCAGGGATCTATCTGTATTGATGGCGTCTCACTGACAGTAGGCGAAATCGACGATGCCACAAGCAATGTAACGCTCTGGTTGATTCCTGAAACCTTGGCAAAGACTGCCCTGAGTGAGAAAACAGCTGGGGATAAGGTCAATATCGAGGTGGATGTACTCGCGAAGTATGTGGAGCGCCTCCTTGCTCGCGCAAACAAAGGAAGCGAGAGTGGAGAACGATGACTAACTCAACGCTTAACAGCGCTCTAGAAGTTTTCAAAAATGGCGGTTTTGTGATTGTTACCGATGATGAGAAGCGTGAAAATGAAGGCGACCTCTTCTTATTGGCCAGCGCTGCAACCACAGAGAAGTTGGCTTTTATGATTCGCTACACATCTGGTGTCGTTTGTGTTGCGATGACAGAGGCGCGTTCACGACAGTTACACCTGCCATTGATGGTAAAGAATAATCAAGATACGAAGCGCACGGCATTCACTGTCACTGTGGATGCAAAACAAGGAATTACAACGGGTATCAGCGCAGAAGAACGTGCCAACACCATTCGCACATTGGCAGATCTCAATGCAACGGCCGAAGACTTCATTCGACCGGGCCACATATTTCCTCTCATCGCACATGAGCATGGCTTGCGCGCCCGTCAGGGACATACAGAAGCGGTAGTCGAGATGTGCAGAATGGTCGGAGATGTGGAAGTTGGAGTTATCAGCGAGCTCGTGAATGAAGATGGCTCCATGATGCGTGGAGATGAATTACAGGAGTTTGCTAGATCCCAATCAATTCCCATCGTCACTATTGCTGCTCTATTAGCAGAATTAGAAAACGCTACTTCAATTGACTCTCATGATTCACAAGTAGGAGCAACCCCAGCAATGTCACATTGGGCGAACTTGCCGCGATCGACATCGACTGGTGGAGCGGCAAGCAGTTCTGATTGGAAGATAGCGGCGTTTAGCGGCCGTGCGGGCGTAGATCATGCGGTTGTGAAATATGGAGAAATAAGCCGAAATCAACCGATTTTGGTCCGAATTCACTCGGAGTGCCTGACAGGTGATGTTCTCGGATCGCTGCGGTGCGATTGTGGATCACAGTTAGAACGCGCGCTCGAGCGAATCGAGGCTGCTGGCTCTGGAATCGTTATTTACCTACGAGATCAAGAGGGTCGTGGAATTGGTTTGTCAGAGAAAATTCGAGCCTACGAGTTGCAAGACCAGGGACTAGATACAGTTGAAGCAAACTTAGCCTTGGGCCACGAAATTGATGAGCGCGATTTTGATGATGCCGTGGATATTCTCAAAAGTTTAGGCGCCACGAAGGTGACTCTTTTAACGAATAATCCAGTGAAACTTCAGAGTTTGATTGCTGCCGGAATAGATGCAACATCATTGACTTTGCAGGGTGAGATAAACGCTTTCAATGAAAAGTACATTGAGACTAAACGCGAGAGGTTAGGACATAAATAATGTCAGGAGCAGTCCCACAAATTGAGCTAAAGGATATGAGCGGCTACAAAGTAGCGGTGATTTCAGCTAGCTGGCATAAAGAGATCTGTGATGCATTGGTAGATGGTGCACATCGCGCTCTCGCTGCGGCCAAGGTTTCAATTGATCCCGTGATTTTTGTACCCGGTTCTTTTGAACTCCCCCTAGCGGCGCAATTTGCACTTGATGCAGGAGCTGATGCGGCGGTAGTTCTCGGAGTAGTAGTCCGTGGCGAGACTCCACACTTTGATTACGTATGCCAAGGCGTGACCGATGGAGTCATGCAGGTTTCCTTGAGTCGCAGCAAACCAATCGGATTTGGCGTTCTCACAGTTGATAATGTCGAGCAAGCGATTGCACGAAGCGGAATGACAGGAAGTAAGGAAGATAAAGGCTTTGATTCCACAGTTGCAGCGCTCGAATTACTGCGCCTGAAGAAGAGCTAAAAAGAAGAATTCTTGGCTAGTGCCCCCAAAAGAGAGCCAGTAAGTGGGTTTTTTGGCTAGCGATTCTGTGGGAAGCCGAGATTGATTCCGCCGTGGCTGGGATCAAGCCAGCGACTTGTTACAACTTTGCCACGAGTAAAGAAATGAACACCCTCAGTTCCATGCGCATGAGTATCACCAAATAGTGAGTTCTTCCATCCGCCAAATGAGTAATAGGCAGTTGGCACAGGAATTGGCACGTTAATTCCAATCATGCCTACCTGAACTTCGTTCTGGAATCTGCGGGCGGCGCCACCATCGTTGGTGAAGATCGCTGTTCCATTGCCATATTGATGGCGATTAATGAGCGCAAGGCCTTCCTCGTAACTCTTGACTCGTATAACTGAGAGAACTGGTCCAAAGATTTCATCTGAATAAATACTCATCTCTGGAGTGACATTGTCAAAAAGAGTTGGCCCCAACCAGAAACCTTCAGCAGCGCCATTAACTTGGGGATTGCGACCATCAACAACAAGTCTGGCACCTTCACGGACTCCAGCATCAACATATGAGGCGACTTTGTCGCGATGCACCGCTGTGACTAGGGGACCCATATCAGAACCTTGTGCTCCATCACCAGTCTTCAGTGTGCTCATGCGTTCTGAGATTTTTGCAATAAGAGCATCTGCAACCGGCTCTACTGCAACGAGTGCAGAGATTGCCATACAGCGCTCTCCAGCTGAACCAAAACCTGCATTGACTGCAGCATCAGCTGCGAGATCAAGATCTGCATCAGGAAGAACCAACATATGGTTCTTTGCTCCCCCAAGAGCCTGAACTCGCTTTCCACTCTTGGTGCCATTTTCATAGATGTAGCGAGCAATTGGGGTGGAGCCGACAAATGAGATAGAGGCAATGCCTGGGTGCTCAATAATTCGATCTACCGCCACTTTATCGCCGTGAACAACGTTGAAAATGCCATCTGGAAGCCCTGCTTCTCTCCAGAACTCTGCAATGAGATTTACAGCTGAGGGATCTTTTTCACTGGGCTTGATAATGACGGCGTTGCCGGAAGCGATCGCGATGGGGAAGAACCACATCGGCACCATTGCGGGGAAATTAAATGGCGAGATGATCGCGCACACGCCCAATGGTTGGCGCATGGAGTAGACATCGATACTGGTCGAAGCGCCTTCAGAGTATGAGCCCTTCAAGAGATGCGGAATGCCGCAGGCAAACTCCACTACTTCTAGGCCACGGGTAACTTCACCCAGAGCATCGGATAAAACCTTGCCATGTTCGGCAGTGATGAGTTTGGCAACTTCTTCTTTACGGGCATTGAGAATTTCACGGAACGAAAAGAGAACTTGTACTCGTTTAGCAAGGGATGCGCTGCGCCACTCGACTTGCGCTGCGGTTGCTACGTCAACGGCATGATCAACAACAGAGACTGATGCAAACTCAACCAGACCTGTGACTTTGCCAGTTGCGGGGTTGTAAACATCGCCAACGCGATCTGCGCCCGCAGTCCAATACGCACCGCCGATGTGATGAGTTATGCGTTTTATCTCGCCCATGAACTCACTTTGCGCTTCCGGTGTAGTGCTTACCGATTGTGGAGAATGCCTTATCGAGAATCGCCAAACCTTGATTGAATTCGGCCTCAGAGATATTGCATGGCGGGACTACATGCATGCGATTGAAATTAGTAAATGGCATCAAACCAAGTTTCTTACATTCGCTGACGAGTTCGCCCATTGCGGCACTTGTTCCTGCATATGGAGCAAGCGGTTCGCGAGTCACACGATCTTTCACAAGATCGAGCGCCCAAAAAACGCCAAGTCCACGTACTTCTCCGATAACGGGATGCTTCTCCGCTAGCGCCCGTAGGCCAGGACCAATAATGCGTTCACCCATTGTTGCCGCATGTTCAACGATCTTCTCTTCCTTCATGACATCAATCGTTGCAACAGCTGCGGCACACGCGAGTGGATGTCCCGAATAAGTGAGTCCACCGGGGAATACTCGATCATTAAATGTCTGCGATACGGCTTGTGAAATCACGACGCCACCGAGTGGCACGTAACCCGAATTGACGCCCTTTGCAAAGACGATGAGATCAGGCTCGGCAGATGAGTGTTGATATGCAAACCACTTACCCGTGCGACCAAAGCCAGACATGACTTCATCAGCGATCCAGAGAATTCCATATTTATCGCATAGCGCGCGAACGCCCTCTAAATAGCCAGCTGGTGGAATCAATACACCCGCTGTACCAACCACAGATTCAATCAATATTGCAGCGATTGTTTGTGGACCCTCAAAAGTAATAACAGATTCGAGGTGCTCGAGAGCGCGCTGGCATTCTTCTTCCTCAGACTTTGACCAGAAGGCGCTGCGATATGCGTACGGACCAAAGAAGTGAACGTGACCGTATGCGAATTCATTAGGCCAGCGACGAGGATCACCAGTTGCTGAAATAGCGGTTGTTGTATTGCCATGATACGAACGATAGAAAGAGAGAATCTTGTGGCGATTGGTATGCAACCTTGCCATGCGTATCGCATTTTCAACTCCGTCAGCGCCACCGTTTGTGAAGAAGACTTTTTCATGACGTGGGCTAGCAAGCTCAACGATGCGCTTTGCAGCTTCTCCACGAGCTTCATTTGCAACTTGAGGAGCAACAGTTGAGAGTAAATCAGCCTGCTTCTTGATTGCCTCAATAACTTTAGGATGTTGGAAACCGATATTGGTAAAGACTAATTGGCAGGAGAAATCTAAATACTTATTGCCATCAAAATCCCAGAAATAGGAGCCTTGGCCAGTTGCAACAGGTAGAGGTGAGATCTGCGATTGTGCAGACCACGAGTGGAAGACATGTTTACGATCTAAATCGAAGACTTCTTTACCGCGAGCAGGGTTAGGGGTGAACTCTGACATGCGCCTATCTAATCAGCAGTGTGCCAAGGACTCAAGAATGTCTGTTGCAACAACGACAGAGTGAGATCGTGCTGCGTGTTTTCCTGCTTGTGAATGGAGATGCACGGCTGCAGCGACTGTGTTCTGTGCCTCTTGAAAATTTACTGGTTTCCAACTAGCAAGGAATGCGCCAATTAATCCCGCCAAAATATCGCCAGAACCTGCAACGGCAAGTTCGGGCCCGCCCAGGGTGTCGATTATTGGAGTGCAATGAGGAGCAGCAATCACTGTTCGATGACCCTTAAGGACAGTGATGACATTTAACTCATCGGAAATCCTTTGAGCGGTAGTGATCCTTGCTTCTTGTAGCACGAACGCCGACTTTTTGTTGCGGGCACTGACGGCTGAGACTTTGTCATATGCAAGAGAGAACCCAAGGCTCTTCAACTCGCCTTCATGTGGCGTTACGACGACTATCTGTTGGGGATCCCTCAGAGCCTTGGTGCTTCGTGCAAGAGCTAAGGCTCCGCTATCGAGAACGACTGGGATTTTCATGGGCATTGATTTGATTGTTGTTGCACCTGGCCCCACTACAAGGGCATCAACACGTTCATTTTGAAGATCATCGATGGGCACAACATCGGGAAAATTGCCAAGAACTAAATTTGTGGCATCAGAATTCTTATTGATGAATTTCACGTAACCAACTCCGCCGCGTCGAGCTCCACCAACTGTCAAAACTCCCGCTCCAGGGTATTTCTTGGATCCCGCAATAATTGCCACAACACCACGTGAGTACTTATGGTCGCTTTTGTGAAGAGGACGACGCGCCTTGACTTGCTTTGTAACTCGAGAATTGGCCACGATTGAAGTCTAGAATCAATTCATGAGCGAGCGCGAGCATCTAACATATTCTCAATTTGGTGATGCAGTCATAGATCTTGCTCATCAAATCAAGAAAAGTGATTTCAAGCCGGAAATCGTCTTATCCATAGCGCGAGGAGGCTTCTTCCTCGGCGCAGCCCTGGGTTATGCCCTGGGAGTTAAGAACTCATTCACGATGAGCGTTGAGTTCTACACCGGAATAGACGAGCGTCTTCCAATGCCAGTTGTCCTTCCGCCGATCCCAAACAAGGTGGATCTCAATGGCGCTACCGTCTTGATTACCGATGATGTCGCTGATTCCGGAGAAACGCTCCGTTTAGTTGAAGAGTTTTGGCGAGGAACTGTAAAAGAGACTCGCACCGCAGTTCTCTATGAAAAACCTCGGAGCGTTGTGAAGCCCGATTATGTGTGGCGCAAGACTGATAAGTGGATTGAATTTCCTTGGTCCACCGGCATGCCCATTAATTAGAAATTAGCCTAATCAATAACTAGAAACTATCGTAATTAAGAAGAAATCTAGACTTGAGCAGAATCCGCCGCTTCCTCATGAGTGCACTGCGAATTTTTAGCGTCACCAGAACAGGCTTCGCAGAGTAGGTATTGCTTGTGACACGAGGGGCTAGCACAATTATGGAAAGTCTTTGTGGGCGAGCTACAAATGTCACACTGACCAATGACACGGGTGTTCTCCGAGAAATCAATTGTCTTGCGTCCGTCGAAGGTATATAGCGAGCCCTCCCACAGTCCTTGATCACCATACTTCTCGCCATAACGGACGATGCCACCATCAATCTGGTAGACCTCATTAAATCCGCGCTGTTTCATAACAGTAGTCAAAATTTCGCAACGAATTCCACCAGTGCAGTATGTGACGATAGCTTTGTTTTTTAAGTGGTCGTACTTTCCACTATCAAGTTCAGCTATAAAGTCCTTTGTTGTTCGTACATCTGGAACAACCGCATTCTTGAATTTACCAATCTTTGCTTCATAAGCGTTTCGTCCATCAAAAAAGACGAGGTCATCACCGCGTTCTTGAGCGAGTTTGTTAACTTCTTTAGGTTTGAGATGTTTTCCGCCGCCAACAATTCCTGACTCATTAACTCGAAGATCTTCAGGAACTCCAAAAGTTACGAGCTCTTTACGAGCTTTAACGCTCAGACGGGGGAAATCTTGGCCCGATCCATCGGACCATTTGAAATCAATTTTCTTAAAACCGGGGTATTGCCGCGTGCTTTTAACGTACTTCTTGAGGTCTGCCATATCACCACCTAAGGTTCCATTGATTCCGTGATGAGAAATCAGGATCCGTCCCTTGAGATTTAGGGACTCACAGAGCGTGGTCTGCCAGAGTCGAAGCGCTTCAGGATCAGTAACCGGTGCAAAACCGTAATACAGAATAATTTTCTGAAGGCTCACGGAATTATGGTAATAAATGTGCTGGAAACGAGGCAAATATGCGCTCGGCGCGATATCAGTACACAGGGGAGTGCGCGATACTTTAGGCATGACCGAGGCTTCAGGTTATTCCCCGCGTTCTTCGAATCGCATCCTTGCGGTAATTGTTGGCTTCACCCTGATCTTGGCCGCAGTCGCGGCACTTCTGACATCATCGAGAGAAGTCAAAGATCTCTCGCCAAGTTCGCCTGAAGGAGTAGTTCAGTTATTCCTCAAAGCCGTGATTGAAGGCAAGAGTGAAGATGCAGCAAATTATTTTTCGGCTACGACAACCTGCGATGCATCAGATATTGACCGAAGTTGGATGCCTGAGACAGTCCGAGTAAATCTGGCAGATCAGGAGGTCACTGGCGATAGAGCATTTATCGAGATCACCGTAGATATTTCGTCCGGTGGCCCTTTCGATGATTACTACGTAGAAACGCATAATTATCGTCTCGCTCAAGAAGACGGTAACTGGCGAATCCTGGGTATACCGTGGCCTCTCTACTCGTGTGAGGAGCCCACAAAGTGATCTTTGGATTTCTCGTACCCATCGCATTTTTGGTAATCATCATCGTCGTTGCAAAGAAACTTTTTAGCCGTGATACACAAGGCGCACCGAGCACATTCTCGATTCGCCGGCTCTTTCAGTACGCCCTTCTCTTTGGGTTATTGGCCGTGGCGGTATCGGGAGTTTCAGGTCTTATTGGACGACTCTTTGATTCCGGACAAGTTATAGCTGAGAGTCGGACTGATTTAGCTCGAGACATAACCTTTGCACTCATTGGAATTCCACTCTATCTCGCTGTTGGACGGTGGACGAAGAGAACGTTGGCAGAAGATCCCTCCGAACGTCACTCGGTAGCCTGGAACGCATATTTAAGCGTTGTCTCTCTCACAGCATTAATAACATCTATGACTGCTGCTTATGGCGTGCTGTTATGGGCTCTTGGTAATGACACGTTCAGCGGTCAGAAGTTATCGAGATTTCTGGTGTGGGGACTGGTCTGGATTGTTCACTGGCAGTTGATTGATGCAACAAGCCGGGAAGATGAATCACGCGCGCACTTTATTTTGGGTTCACTCATCGGATTGGGAACCTTGAGCGTTGGAGTTGGCAACCTTGTAGCGAGCGTTGCACGCCTTGCGCTGAGTACTGATGAGAAGTCGATACTTCTCGAACGAACAAACCCATCGATTGAAGCAATCATTCTCATTATTGTTGGTTTGCCTGTTTGGTATCAATACTGGCTGCGGATCGGGCAGAGTCTCAAGCGAGAGTTGCTCTGGTACTCCTATGTTCTATTGGCAGGAGTGGCTGGCGGATTTATTACTCTCATTGTCTCGAGCAGCGTTGTGCTCTTTGATGCATTGGTTTGGTTTTTCGGCGAGACTGATAGCAATCTTGCGGCGCAACACTTCGGCAAAACTTCAAGTGCGGTGGGAAGTGCGGTCGCTGGTTTTGCAGTCTGGTGGTACCACGCGCGCGTTGTATCTCGCGCTGAAGAATCAGAGCTCATCAAAGATTCTGGCTCTGAAGTGGGACGTGGAGAAATTCGACGTGTATATGAATACATCATCTCTGGGGTGAGCTTGATTGCAGCAGCTGCAGGACTGATGATGATCTTGGTTGCAATCTTGGAAAGCGTGACCCCAGGAGAAGTTGTTTCCACAACAAGTTCGACGAATACATTACTTGTCGCGATTACCTTGATTCTTGTTGGTTCACCTGTGTGGTGGTTCTTTTGGCAGAGAATTGAGCGCCATATTGCAGTCGATGGACACGAACAAAGTTCGCCAACGCGGCGCATATTTCTTCTCATGCTCTTTGGCGTCGCATCGATTGCAGCTGTTATCTCAGTTCTGACTGGAGTCTTCATCTTCTTGGATGATTTACTCAATAGCCAACTTGGAAATGCAACGTTGCGTGAGATTCGTTTCCCAGTCTCAATTTTGACTGCCAACGCTGCAATTGGTTGGTATCACTGGAGTATTTATCGCCACGAGAGAACGATTAGTGTGCGAAAGCCAAAGAAAGATAAATTCATCGTCTTAGTCGGACCGAAGAATCCCGAACTTGCGCGCTCAATTCAAGATCAATTCGGGGGGTCCGTTCAGATGTGGGACTCACCAGGGGAATCCGGTGACGGCAAACTCGATTGGGAGCCCGAGAAAGTCATGGAGCTCATTAAATCAACTAAGAGTGACGAGATTCTGATTATTAATGAGAAGAAAAAGTTAAAGGCTATTCCGTTTCAGAAGAGCTAGTCCCGAGCCGGTCCGAAGCGATTGCAGTTCCAAGATCTTTATTTTTAGTGGCTAGATTCAGAATTTGCAGGCCAACCTTCTAAGTATTGGCCACGCTCTACAAAGTGGGTTGTGTAGGGATCGAACCTACGACCCGGTGATTAAGAGTCACCTGCTCTACCAACTGAGCTAACAACCCGTTGACCGCTTTCGCGCTCAAGCGGGGCTCACTATAACCATAGGGGCCTTAGATACCAATTCTGGGCAGAGCAAGGGGC
>JACCEC011708742.1_pt1 | contig 11506 bp, 10 predicted proteins | sample 7450121 | NCBI WGS metagenome assembly JACCEC01 (sample SAMN15323455, study PRJNA562643) | freshwater metagenome | isolation source: river surface water | place: USA:Blue River Watershed | collected 2017-08-18 | reverse complement strand
GTAGGCCATGGTTCCGGCTTTTTCATACTCGGCTAAAACTGCCTCCACCTTGCTTGCTTCAACAATGGATTCGGTCCACTGCCACTTCGCAGGTCGCGCCATTGAGTAGCGCACGCCGCCGGTGACAACTCCTGGCCACGGATCTTGCCAAACCAAAGCAACACCATTTGAAACGAACGCCTGTGGAATTCCAACACCGATGTGCCCGAGCACCGCGAAGTCTTTCGAACGATCCGCGACTTCTACCTTCATTCGGAAAATCATTTTGTTTAGCCAAGCTAAGAAACTTTCGCGACCCTCAGCCTCGATTACTAACCAAGAAGATTCGCCGTCATCAATGAAGTGAATTACCTGTTCGATGTGACCGTTAGGGTCAAGCAACAGCGCCTCAGCTGAAACACCTGGCAATAAGTTTTTTAGATTTTGTGAAAGAAGTGAATGCAACCAGTCAAGACGATCAGGTCCGGTGACAGTAATAATTCCGCGAGCGCCCAGATCAACCGCAGCACTGCCAGCGGCAAGATTGCGCTGCTCAATGTTGGGGTTGCCGAAGTGTTCTTTTGCGGTTTGCTCCACGAGGGTTTACTCCACTCGTTCAAGGCGAGCTGAAGCGTGTGGCTTTAGGTCGCCACCGGGCAACGCTATCTCCCAAACCCAAAGCAATGCATTTTCAACTAGCCCAAATAAGCGGGTTGAGTGGCGGTAAGTTTTTGCTGTTTCAAAAGCGGTGCCATAGGCAGATGCAAGGTCCACGCGAGCGCCTTTTATCTTGCCGTTATATAGCTCGGCCATTCCACCTGGGTGCAACACGGAAACCTGAATATCAAAGCCGCCTTCTTTGTTGCGCAACTTCTCAAGGTCTTCGTGAGTTTTAAGACTCTTGTCACCAACACCAATCATGAGTCCTGGTCCGTGATCGGCCGATTCGCTAGGCCGAGCAATGCGCCAGTAACCAAGCTCGCTTGGCAAGATTGTGCCAGCTTCATCAATTAGCTCGGCTGAAGAAACATAGGTAAGCGCATTGGAACCATCGTGGGCAAATTCGATGCGCTGTTTAAACTCGCGCTCGATTGGCACTTCATCGGTGTCATTTAGTTTGTAACTAATGATTCCGGTGCCTTCCCATTTACCAACCAGGAAGGCGAAAGGAGTGAGCTCCAGCGGGAGCCCCTCAGGAAATACGAACAACTATTTCTGACCCTTGAACAACTTGTAAAGCACGAGTGCTGATACTCCTGCAATAGCCAAAGAAGCCAAGACCAATAGTCCGGTAAAGAAAATCTCAAGTGCTAGCAACATGTCTTAAGTCTAACCTTTCAAGAAAAGGTACGCGGTGGCCACGGCAAGGATCAAATAGCTTCCGCCACCCACGTAAACCAACTTGCGCACGAATCCCTCGGCGTTGTTTTTGAATAACTGCAGCAGTGAAACCGTGGCTATCGAGCCGGCCAACACCGCGCCGAAGGAGGCCTCTACGTTTTGGCTCTCATCGCTGAAGCCAATCACCAGGATCAAGGTCTCGGCTGCGACCAGCGCCCAAATTATGAGGATCTGGGCCCATTTCGCTTTCACAAGGCAATCATGCCTTAAGTCCAAGTAAATAAAGGGCTAAACTTTAGCCAAGCGTTTTGGGAGACACTAATGGCTCAACTTCTGGTTTTGACAGCGACAGCTGAATCTGAAGTACTTCCTGCGCTTGGCCTATTGAGCCACCGAGTTCGCCAAATTCCAGCAGAACCGGCAAACCTGGTAAATGCCCCTGGCCACGACCTAATTTTTCTTGATGCCCGCCGCGATTTGGCCGGTGCTAAATCCCTGGCCAAGATTTTGGTCGCCACGGGACTGAGTGCTCCGCTGATTCTTGTAGTTACCGAGGGCGGACTGACTGCCGTGAACGCCGAGTGGGGTGCCTCAGACATTGTGGTTGAAGGCGCTGGACCGGCCGAACTAGACGCCCGCATTCGCCTAGCCATCGGCAAAGCCAAGCAATTCGAGGGCAGTGACAAGATTCATGCCTCAGGCGTGGTTATCGATGAGGCCAGCTACTCGGCCAAGGTAAATGGTCGCCCGCTCGATCTCACCTATAAAGAGTTCGAACTGCTGCGCTTCTTGGCTCAACACCCTGGCCGTGTTTTCACTCGTGAGCAGCTGCTCAGCGAGGTTTGGGGCTACGACTACTTTGGTGGCACTCGAACCGTAGACGTGCACATTCGCCGCCTGCGAGCCAAACTGGGCGATCTAGAGGCCCTAATTGGCACCGTCCGCAACGTTGGCTACCGTTTCAACATCGACGAAAGCGCCGACGCCCGAGCCGAGGCACTGGCCGACTAATCCGGCCGAATAATCTGGCCAAAATCCCTGGTCACATGACACCGATATCGGTTTTTTGACTGGTTTACCTTCCGGTAAAACTGCGTCTATCCGTAAGCAACCTGGCCGTGGCAGGATTGAAGAATGTCTTCAGAAGAAACCATGTCAATCTCGTTGCCAGATTTTGGCACCGAATTGGCCCCAAATCGCTACCTAGATCGTGAGCTAAGCTGGCTCGCCTTCAACCAGCGAGTCTTGGAACTGGCAGAAGACCCAAACCTTTACCTCCTGGAGCGCGTCAACTTCTTGGCAATTTTCGCGTCTAATTTAGATGAATTCTTCATGGTTCGCGTGGCTGGCCTAAAGCGCCGCATTGCCACCGGCCTAGCCGTGACCTCAAGCTCAGGCTTGTCTCCTCAGGAAGTGCTCAGCGAGATTAGTCGCGAGGCACACCGCCTTCAAGAACGTCACGCCCAGCTTTTCATCGACACCATCAAACCGGCGATGAAAGAAAAAGGCATTCGAATAGTTCGCTGGGCAAATCTCGAAGACTCTGAGCGTTCCCTTTTACATGAGTACTTTCAGAATCAGATTTTCCCGGTGCTAACCCCGCTTGCCGTTGACCCAGCTCACCCGTTCCCATACATTTCTGGATTGTCACTAAACCTTGCAGTAGTTTTGAAAAACCCAGACACCGATAAAGAGCACTTCGCTCGTGTAAAAGTTCCACCGCTACTTCCCCGCTTCGTGCGAATTCCTGGATACAGCGGAGTGCAGGATGCGCGCTTTGTTCCTCTCGAGGACATCATCGGTGAATATCTGGGTCTGCTATTTCCGGGCATGCAGGTTCTGCAACACCACACCTTCCGCGTTACTCGCAACGAAGATCTTGAAGTTGATGAAGACGAGGGCGAAAACCTACTTCTTGCACTTGAAAAAGAATTGCTGCGCCGCCGATTTGGCCCACCGGTTCGACTTGAAGTTGCCAACGACATCAACCCTGAGGTTCTTGAGCTGCTAATTCGTGAACTAGACATTAGCGATGAAGACGTCTACCACCTACCTTCGCCGCTTGATCTGACCGGACTATTTGAAATAGCTTCATTGAAGCGTGCTGACCTGCACTACCCGCCACACCCGGTGATAACTAATCGCTACCTGCAGCCGGTTGAAGATAAAGATGTAAGTATTTTCTCTGCGATGCGCCAGCGCGACATTTTGATGCACCACCCTTATGAGTCATTCTCAACTTCTGTTCAAGCTTTTGTCGAGCAAGCCGCTGCTGACCCAAAAGTTTTGGCTATCAAACAAACCCTGTACCGCACCTCTGGTGACTCGCCGATTGTTGACGCACTCATTGCCGCTGCAGAAGCAGGCAAGCAAGTTTTGGCGCTGGTTGAAATTAAGGCTCGCTTTGACGAGCAGAACAACATCGCCTGGGCCCGCAAACTTGAGCAGGCTGGCGTTCACGTGGTTTACGGAATAGTTGGCTTGAAGACGCATTGTAAGTTGGCACTGGTTATTCGCCAGGAGAAGGGCCAGCTGCGCCGCTACTGCCATGTCGGCACAGGAAATTACAACCCAAAGACAGCCAGATACTACGAGGACTACGGTTTACTAACCTCACGCGAGTCTGTTGGAGAAGACCTAACCAAGCTCTTCAACCAACTTTCTGGCTACGCACCTGAGGCGGAATTCAAATCGTTGATGGTTTCACCTAACGGCGTGCGTGAGGGTTTGACTGCTCGCATTGAGCAAGAAATTGCCCACAAGCAGGCCGGCAAGGATGCTCGCATTCGCATCAAGGTCAACTCGCTTGTTGATGAGCAAATCATTGACTCTCTATACAAAGCCTCAAATGCTGGCGTGCCGGTTGAAATATTGGTACGCGGTATGTGTGCGCTGAAGCCAGGCGTGCCAGGTCTAAGTGAAAACATCAAGGTGCGTTCAGTACTAGGGCGATACCTGGAGCACTCACGAATCTTCGCTTTCGCTGGCGGTGGCGATCCTGCCGTGTACATAGGTTCGGCCGACATGATGCACCGAAACCTTGATCGTCGCGTAGAGGCGCTTGTGCGCCTTTCGCAGCCAGATCACATTCGCGAATTGAACGCGCTGTTTGAAACCGCAATGAGCGAGACAGTTGCATCGTGGTACCTCTCTGAAGACGGCAATTGGACCCGCCACCAGTTAGATGCCAATGGAAATATTCTGGTTGACCTACAGGATCAACTTATGAAAGAAGTTCACTCAAAACGCAACTTACGCAACTAATGACAATTTATGCTGCGGGCGCAATTCTATGGCGCGAAGAAAAAGGCAACCTCCTTGTTGCTTTGATTCACAGGAATCGCCACAACGACTGGAGTTGGCCTAAAGGAAAAGTTGATCCTGGAGAATTTCTGCCGGAAACCGCCGTTCGAGAAATTGCCGAAGAAACCGGCTTGAAAATTAAGCTCGGCCCGCGCCTCAAAATTGTTAATTACAAGATTGCGAATGGCACTCCAAAAGAGGTGCACTATTGGGCGGCACGCGTTAGCCCATCAGCGTTAGCTAAATCCAAATTCAAGCCATCTGAAGAGGTTGAAAGCGTTGAATGGCGCACCCCAGCAGAAGCGCGCAAGTTACTGACCTATGAATTCGACAGCGAAGTCCTTGATGAATTGATAGCAATCCATAAGCGTGGGCAACTCAGAACCAAGCCTCTGATTGTTCTGCGTCACGCGAAAGCTACACCCCGAGCTGATTGGATGAATGGTGAATCCATTGATGACGGGAAGCGCCCGCTACTTCCGGATGGATATAACCAGGCGAAACAACTAGTGAAATTGTTGGGAGCATTCGCCCCTAAGCGAGTCATCACCAGCCCGTGGTCCAGATGCCTAAATACGGTTGCGCCGTATGCAAATAAAAGAAACCTAAAAATTATTGAACGTTCGCAATTGAGCGAACTTGGAAATAAAAAAGGACCTAAACGGACCAAGAATGTGATCCAAGACATCATCGAAGATGGGCGCGCATCTGTAATCTGTTCACATCGCCCGGCGCTGCCTACTATTTTCGAAACCATTTCCAAGTACGCAGGTGGGGATCACAAAGATTTGTTGCGCACTGGCGCGAGCTTGAAGCCCGCTGAGATGCTCGTAGTTCACTTGACGGCAAATGACAGCAACAAAGCTCGCAAGGTAGTTTCGGTTGAGCGCTACGGCGTAATCTAGAGCCATGAACTCATCGGTGAGCCAAGGTCTGCCACTTCTAAAGAATGCAGCTGGCGAACCTGCCCTGTGCTTGGTCACAGGGGCCACAGGTTATATCGGTGGTCGACTAATAGTTGAACTCCTGAAACACGGTTACCGAGTTCGTATTTTGGCTAGAAATGCCGACCGCCTCAAGTACCACCCGTGGATCGATCAGGTTGAAGTTTCTGAGGGCGATGCCCATAACACCGACGTGCTCGAAGAGGCCATGATTGGCATTGACGTTGCTTACTACTTGCTGCACGCCTTGATGTCTAAAGATGACTTCGAGCAGGAAGAGCGCGAAATGGCCGAGGGGTTTGGCAAGGCAGCCAAGGCTTCTGGCGTAAAAAGAATTGTTTACCTTGGCGGCATCATCGCACCAAACGAAGTTATGTCGCCGCACCTTCAGGCTCGCGCAGAAACCGGTGAGATTCTTCGCAACTCAGGCGTTGCCGCAATCGAACTTCGTGCCGGTGTAGTTATCGGTTCGGGTTCTGCATCTTTTGAAATGCTGCGCTACCTCACCGAGCGTTTGCCAATCATGACTGTTCCTAAATGGGTGAATGTGCGAATTCAGCCGATTGCGGTGCGCGATGTACTGCGTTACCTCGTCGGTGCCGCAAGCATCGATCCATCGGTGTCTGGGGTATTTGACATCGGCGGTCCGGAAATTTTCACCTACAAAGAAATGATGCAGCAGTATGCCGAAGCTGCAGGGCTGCCTAGGCGAATCATCATTCCTGTTCCAGTACTTACCCCTCGCCTGTCAAGTGGTTGGGTTGGCCTAGTGACGCCAGTGCCTTACACGTTGGCAAAAAGACTTGTTGCAAGTTTGAAGAATGAAGTTGTGGCAGCGGATGACAAGATTCGCAAATTGATTCCAGATCCAGCAGATGGACTAACTCCTTTCAAGCGCGCGGTGCAATTGGCACTAACCAAAATCAAAGATGCAAGGGTTGAAACCCGATGGAGTGATGCTTCGGTGCCTTGGACTCCGTCTGAACCGCTGCCTACTGACCCTGATTGGGCTGGTGGAACCCTCTATCGCGATGTTCGCATCGTGCACTCCCCTGATTCAATCGATGAAGTCTGGAAACGAGTTGAGGCTATCGGTGGTGACAACGGCTACTCGCTGGCAACCTGGGCTTGGGAAGTTCGCGGATTTATCGACAAAATCTTTGGTGGGGTGGGTCTTCGACGTGGCCGCAGGGATCCGAATCTTTTGCAGGTTGGCGACGCTTTAGATTTCTGGCGAGTAGAAGAAATTACTCGCCCCAAATTGCTACGCCTTCGCGCCGAGATGAAAATGCCTGGACTTGCCTGGCTTGAATTTGGGCTTGAAGTAGATGCAGAAACCGGCGGAACGATTTTGACTCAGGTTGCAATCTATGCACCTAAAGGTTTGCTTGGCCACGCATACTGGTGGTCCGTCTGGCCGATGCACGGTTTGGTATTCCCATCGATGGCGAAGAACGCGGCATTAGCTAAGAAGTAATCAAGCCGCTCGGCTAGGCTTGAATGATGAAGAAAACCACCTTGGCGGCGATTGCGCTGCTGGCTGTTGCAATTGCATGGGGCGCTGCATTCGTACTTATGAAAGATGCAATTGCGGCTCAACCATTTAATGACTTTTTAGCAACCAGGTTTACCCTCGCCGTTTTAGTGATGATCGCTTTCCGACCTAGTGTCTTGAAAGCCTTCGATGGAAAGTTAATTAAGCACGGTGTTCTTCTTGGAACTTTGCTTTCTGGTGGCTACATCACTCAGACGATTGGCCTTGAATTAACCACTGCTGCCATCACCGGATTCATCACTGGACTCTACGTTGTGCTCACGCCAATTCTGGGCTGGATGATGTTCGGCAACAAGATCAACAAGCAGCTCGTGATTGGCATCATCTTGGCCTTCAGTGCCCTAGGGCTTTTGACGCTCAATGGTTTCAGTGTTGACGTGAACCAGCTCTGGGTGGTTCTTTGCGCATTGCTATTTGCCGGCCACATCGTGGGCTTGAGCGTGTGGAGCCCTGGCAAAGATGTCTACGCATTAACTTTGATTCAGCTAGCCATGGTTGCTCTCTACAGCTGGGCTGGCGCGTTCTTAGACGGTGGCTATGACCCACCAGTGAATGGCGATGGCTGGTTTGCTGTCATCTTCACCGCTGTATTCTCAACCGCGGTTGCTTTCTTGGTCCAGACCTGGGCCCAGAGCATTATGGATCCTTCCCGCGTGGCTATCTTCCTGACCACCGAGGTTCTCTGGACTGCCGTTATCGCGGTGATTGTTGGGCAAGAGGTTCTTGGGCTCAAGACAGTCCTGGGAGGAGCCGTTATGGTTGCGGCGATGCTGGTTGTTGAATGGCCAACTAAGGCTTCTAAGGAACTCCCAGTCCAACCTCGCTTGGTAGACTAGTCAGGTTGCTTTGCAGTGATGTCCCGTTTACGGGGCGTGGGCCTCTAGCTCAGTTGGTTAGAGCATCGGACTTTTAATCCGAGGGTCGTGGGTTCGATCCCCACGGGGCCTACATGCAAAAATCCCAGTCGTTTCGACTGGGATTTTTCATTTAACAGTTAGAACACGGAAAATTTCGGACTCTATTGCAGGAGCCAAAGTTCGAGCGAACGTATCGGTCAAATGATTGTCATCTCGGTAAACAACAGCATTGCCGATCACTGGCAGGCATTCAGTTGCATCACAGTAAACGTTGTCGAAATCAATCAAAGTTACCTGCGGGTTGGAACTTGCTGCGTCTAGTTGTGGATCAAACCTGAGTGCACTGCTTCTCTCAAAATTGCACTTGGCACCTGTCAATAGACAGGCAACGTTGTTCTGGCCAGGACTTGGGCTGTCCTTAATCGCAATGATTCGATTTCCTGAGGAAACAAGATCTGCCCATAGTTTAGAAAGCCCTGAAATCGCTTGGCCGTTCCCACCTATCCATTCAACGCCGGCTCGCTGCGAGGTGATGATGATGTCATAACTTTCTTTTTCAAGTTGCTCAGAAACTTTGCCAACCCAGATTGGACAATTCTTAGTCAATAAGGCATCGTGCTTTCGAACCGCATAACTAAATGGGCAGCCACCCTTGGCGTACATATCCATCTTCCAGTTGTTCCGCAACGCTAGAACATTCAAGGCGCCGGCGAACTGCGCCAAATGCGAGTCTCCGACTGCCGCAACTCGAACCTGGCCGGTTCTGGAACCAAGTTCGCAGAAGGTTGCATCTGTTTGCTCCCTGGTTACTGAGAAGCATTCCTCCGGCAGAACCGGGGTGTCAGAAGCCGCAACATTAAGTGCTGGGTAAACGCCTCTAAGTGATGAGTTATCGCAACTTCCATCCTGCGAGAGCCTAGCTGCGGCCCCAAAGCATTCGTGACTGGCAATCTCACCAGCCTTGCCAAAGTTCAGTTCCGAAGCTATTCGCTCATTGCCAAAAATGATTGCCAATCCAGATAGTGAGGCTAAAAACACTGAGGTTATCGCCGTCAGGGCAAACACCTTGGCTTTTGTCGGCTGTGTTTTTGCAATTGGTTGTTCTATGAAACGTTCTGTGAGTCCAGCTAGCAGAAGGGTTCCTAAAACAATCAATAATTTTTGCGGCAAGGTAAGTGCGGTGAAGGTAACAAAAGGAACTCCAATCAGAATTGGCCAGTGCCACAAATAGATTGCGTAGGATTTGTCGCCAATCCACTGGATTGGTCTCCATGCCATGACTTGGGAAATTACGCCAAATTCAACGGCCGCGATAATCACAAGCAATGTTCCAAGCGTCGGGAAAATTGCAGCCAAGCCCGGAAAAGGAGTCTGGTTGGTTATCAGCAATGCAGAAACGGAAATGCAACTAAGACCGACTAACGCAAGAGTAGTCTTTCGTGAATTTTTCTTTACGGCCGGCACGAAAGCGGCAATTGCACCGATGCCAAACTCCCACGCTCTTACTGGAGTTGAGAAATATGCCACCGCCGGGTCAACATTGGTCAGATAAACGGAGTAAGTAAATGAAGAAGCGGTTACTAACGAAAACAAAATCAGGAGCGTTTTGCGATTTGAAGCAGTTGGCTTAAGAACCTTGGTTGTGAGTAGGAGCGCTCCGGCGACTAAAAGTGGCCAGAAAAAATAAAACTGTTCTTCGGTTGATAGCGACCAAAAATGTTGAACCGGAGAGGCCTGGTTTGCCAAAGCCAAGTAATCAACGGCTGCCCCAGCTAGGGTCCAGTTTTGTATGTAAAAGACTGCGGATTGAACTTCACCTAGCCACTGAGTCCAGAGAGAAACGGGTGCCAACAAGACGATTGCAATAGCTGTGGCTGCAAGAACGGTAAACGACGCCGGCAATAGTCTCTTTATTCGCCTTGCCCAAAAACTTAGGACACTAAATCGGTTTTCTTCCACCTCATGAAAAATGTGCTTTGTAATCAAAAAGCCTGAAATTACAAAAAATACATCAACACCAATGAAGCCGCCAGGGACGCGGTTAGGCCATAGATGAAACAACACCACCAGAGATACAGCAATTGTCCTGAGCGCCTGAATGTCGGCTCGAAGTCGCCTGGTTCTAGGTGGCGAGGGCTTTAAAGGCATAGGTATAAGTATTCAGGTGAACTAGGCAAAATCAGGAACGTTTACCGTGGAGCCAAGCTATCCAGATAACCGCAGACAAGTAGGTCGTTTGCGCGGTGGCAATTACTCGCTCAACGAGCCCAACGTTGGTGGAATCGGGGTTCGTCCAGGTACTTAGGAACCAAAGAGAAATGATCGTGAAGCCCAGTGTTGCAACTACAGCACCTACTGGCCGTAAAACCCACGGGTAGCTCTTTGCGGTTCGCATCGAAAATAATGGCCAGGCGGAAAAGAGCACGAACGACATGATGGCGAAGTTGCGGTGCATATCTGAATGCCCATCTTGGCTTGGCGTTGTGAAGTAAGTGAAACCAAAAGTGGCCAATCCGCCGAGAAAAATGATCACACGACCCGGGGTTGCCAAACTTCTTGCGTAGATTGCCGCGACCAGGCTGAGTATTCCGCCGAGAATAAAGAATGAGGATTGAATCCATTGGACCGGTGAATCATCGGCGGCCAAGTCGCTGATGGTTTTGCGAATTGGATCGTAGCCAGGCCAAAGGGCACCTGAGATAACCCAGCCAAGAACGGATTGGATTGGGCCAAGCGTTGCGGCAAACAATGCCGGCTTTCCAATTGTTTTCATGTCATAAGGTTAGACCAAGCAAAGGAGCGCAAACATGGTCACACTTGCCGGTTCAACGGTTCTTGTAGTTGGAGCAAACGGAGCTTTTGGGGCGGAGTTCTGCAATCAACTTATGTCTGCAGGAGCACATGTGGTTGGCACCGCACGAAGCACAGACTCATCAATTAGATTGCGCGCCGACCTGCAACAGCGACTTTTGTTGGATCTTGAAAATCAAGAATCAATCAACACCCTTGCCACTTACCTCAACTCGCTTCCGCAACAACTCGATGGAATCATCTTGGCTTCGGGTCTAGTAGCTTTTGGCCAAATAGCTGAAACACCTCAGGCGATTCAACGCAAACTATTTGAAGTAAACGCGCTTGGACAAATTAACTTGGTAAGCCAACTAATTCCAAAGTTGAAATCCTCAGTGGATTCTGGCGGGGCCCCATTTGTGGTTTCGATTAGTGGAGTAATAGCCGAAAACCCGATGGCCGGTCTTGCCGCCTATTCAGCCAGCAAAACCGCGTTACTTGGCTATGCAAACGCCGCCGGCAAAGAATTGAAGAAGTTTGGCATTAGATGGCTGGACGCTCGCCCGGGCCACACAGAATCCGGATTGGCAACTCGAGCGGTTTTTGGCCAGGCTCCAAATTTTGGCACCGGGTTTGAAGTATCGCACGTGGTTTCTCGAATTATCAGAGGCATCACAGAGGATGAAAAGGATTTGCCAAGCTCTTCGTTCTAGCCACCGGATGCGATATTGTTGGTT
>JACCEC011805204.1_pt1 | contig 11512 bp, 10 predicted proteins | sample 7450121 | NCBI WGS metagenome assembly JACCEC01 (sample SAMN15323455, study PRJNA562643) | freshwater metagenome | isolation source: river surface water | place: USA:Blue River Watershed | collected 2017-08-18 | reverse complement strand
GTATTGATCCCCCAGGTTTTAATCCTTCCAATAAAGTTTTTAATGAATCTTTATCTTGAAGTTTTTTTCTCATTTGGGTGATTTCTTTTTTAGTTATAGAAGATGTGGGAGAAATTTGTGTAGGATCTAATGGCAGAGCTGATTTATAATCATGAGCCATTGAAATCAATTGAATGACAGCAAATGTATCTTTACAGGATGGGCATCTCATAATTGTATACACTTCCACCTCTGATTTAGGAAGCCATCCCAAATGAGATTCTTTGAAAAATGGATGCTTACAATTTCTGTTTAAACAATGCTTAGGTTTGCCAACAATAGTCTGATGAAACATAACACACCTCCGAGATATATATTCTTGTAAAGTGAATTAGTTTCTTTTATAAACCAAACCTTGATTTGTTGAAGTTGAAGGAATTTAATACTTCTGTTGCTGTCAAAACCTTATTATAAATTTTAAAATATCCAAATGAAGATCTCGTTTTTTCATTTCCACCTCCATCGGCTAATAGTATATATCCTATAGTAGGGTTTCCTAATGAAGCTGAATATACAGACACACCATTCACAAATATTTCGTGTGCTGCTCCATTCTTAACTAACGTCAAATGAATATATTGCCCCAAAGGTACTACATACGATGTGTTGTTGTAACCAGTTGCGCTATCAAAAAGAGATAAAGTATTTAGTGGGCCATAAAAAGATTGTCCTACAATGGTCAAATATGTGCTATTAGTTTGTACAATTCTATTTAAAGCTAAAGCTCCAGTAAGTTGATAAACATTAACAAACATTTCCATAGTGAAATTAGTGAAAGATAAACCAGATGTTGTTCCATTATCATCAGTACCATCAAACACCATAACCCCATTATTAGCACTTGAATATGATGGTCCATTGACTAAAGTCATATTGTAACTTGTTGAAGCTAAATTTGACCAAATAGTTCCTGATCTTGGATATGATACATTATTTGCAGCATCATAAAAAATTGATATGTTATTTCCGAAACTTACACTATAATTTACTAATCTAAAATGTAATAATCTGGTTTGAGATACATATTTTTCCACTTGTCCTATTACTAAAACATCAGGGCCTAATGAATTTAAGTTAACCTTAACTAGTTTACCCGCATTGACTCCTCCACCAAATGTAAGTAGATCTCCAGGATTTAAGGTTTGTGTATCTAATCCGTCAAATCCATAATCACCATGAAGTACAGGAACGAATTGATCAGTAATGTAAATTTCTCCAGGTTGATTATAAACACCAATACCTCTTCTTGTTGTTGATAATATTTCAGTGTTGTTATAAAACTTACTCGCTGTTTCATCAAGATTATCAGCTAAAGCTCTTTTTGGACTTAAGAATTCATTATCTTTAAATTGAACATACCCATAAGAAGAATCTAAATAACTACTACCCACTACATCTGGTCTAATAATAGTGTTGCCTGAAACATCATGATCAGAAGCAGCAAAACCTAAGAATTTTCCTGACTTTTGATATATATTCTTGAAAACCAATTGTTGACTATCAGCTACTATAGCTCTTCCATTATCATCTCTAACAATGGCCATACCAGCCTTATAAGATGCGGAAGTGAATGCATCTACATCAATAACATAATTGGATCTAACTGGAAATATAGCCATTAAACTCCATACCTCCCCCTTGTAGCATTGTAATAATTAGTGATTTGAGTGGCAGTTAGTGCTTGATTTAATAGATTAAACTGAAATATTTTGCCTTTGTAATTATAAACCGTACCAGAATCGTTACCTCTTCCTAATCTAGTTGAAGATAAATTAATACTTGCTTCAGCTGCTGTAGTTTGTATAAGAATATTATTTTGATACATTTTCCAGTTTGTTCCGTCTGTAGTTATAGAAAGTAAATGCGGAATAGTTCTGATAACTGTATTATTTAAAGGAATGGCATCAACTCTTGCTGTTCTAAAAGTCATCATATAAGCTGTGTTTCCAATCCAAGGGTAATGTGTGTTAGTAGATGATCCACCATATGTCATCAAACCTGTAAATTCACCTGGATCAATAAAGTTATTGTTATCTAGTTGAACCCAAATTAGTATTGTAGCACTGTTTGTAAATGTTCCGGTAAAGGTATTATTTATATAATCATTTGTTCCATCAAACACCCAAGAACCCGAATTTAATGGAGAATATGATGTTCCGTTAACAAGAGTTCCACCAGATGTTCCATTAACTAAGTTTGTTGTATTAGTAGATCCGTTTATAAAACTTGAAGTGTTTCCAGCATCAATCGATAGTACATAAGGATTTACACCGAAACTTAAGCTATAATTTGCTTGTCTGAAATATAATAGATTTGTAGAAGCCACATATTTTTCCACTGTACCTACCACTAAAATATCAGGTCCAAATGAATTGACATTTACCTTAACTAGTTTTCCAGAATTGATCCCTCCTCCAAATGTAAGAAGATCGCCGGGATTTATAGTTGTTGTTGTAGTGGAATCAAATCCGTAATCACCATGCAGCACTGGATTGAATTGATCAGTGATTAAAATATCTCCAGGTGTATTGTAAACACCTACTCCCCTCTGACCTAAAATTGAATTGTCAGAAGGGTTATAGAATTTATTTACAGTTTCATCTTGTAAATCTAATAATCCACGTTTAGGTATTGAATATTCTGTGTTGCCATTGTATACCATTTGATTATTAGCATCTGTATAGCTTGAGCCTATAACATCTTGTATGATTATTGTGTTATTAATGTCATGATCAGAAGCAGCAAATCCGATAAACCTAGCTAACTTTTCTGTAACTGATGTGGAATATAAAGTTTGACTATCTGCTTTGATAGCCCTGTTATTTGAATCCTTAATTAATGCCATACCTGCTTTAAATGAAGACAATTTCAAAACATCAGAATTAATTGGAGCTGTGTAAAGTAAAGGATAAATAGCCATTATAAACCATACCTTGATTTTTCAAAATTATACATTTTTGTAATTTCTGCGTTTGTCAAGCCTCTGTTGAAAATTTTGATCGAATAAATTCTTCCTTGAAATGCTCCACTACCTGATGTAGCGTTTCTTGATATACCTATGTTATTAGTACCTAAATATGAGGATTGCGTACCCATCGTGTAAAAACTACCATTTTGAAAGAATGTAGAAGCTGATGGAGTAAATCTCCAAACAGCATAATAAGTTTGATTAGATGTCAAGCTCAATGAAAAATAAGTTAAATCAGCTCCCCAATGCCTTAGTGTAGGATAAAGAATATTCGCACTTTGAATAAATCCTACATGTAAACCTGTCCTTGAAACTGTTGAATTATTACCAAAAATAAATTGATCCCTAGAAGAAGAAGCCATATTAACAACTGCCACTAATGTATATTCGCTATCATACATACCAAATCCAGTAGCATTAGTGCTTGTTTCAATTACATCATCACCACCATCAAATGTCAGATATGATGAAACACCTAAATTTGTGTAAACAGGTCCGTTAAGCAAAGTTCCATTTTTGCCATTCAAAGTTAAATCATATACTGTAGTGCCAGAAGTATAAGAAGCTGGATTACCAAAATCATAATATAATGTCTGGCTATTTACACCAAAACTTAAGCTATAATTTGCTTGTCTAAAATGTAATAGATTTGTAGAAGAGATATATTTTTCTACAACACCAATAACTAACACATCTGGTCCAAATGAATCAGTGTTTACTTTCACTAACTTTCCAGCATTAACTCCTCCACCAAATGTTAATAAATCTCCAGGGTTAAGATCTACTAAAGTGGTGGAATCTAAACCGTAATCTCCATGTAAAACTCTTACAAATTGGTCAGTGATAAAAACATCATTGACTTGATTATAGATTCCAATACCTCTTTTACCTATATTTGTAGTGTCAGAAGGATTAAAATATTTGCTAACAGTTTCATCTTGTAAATCCATTAAAGCTCTTTTTGGTGATGAAAATTCTGTGTCTTTTTGATAAGCTAATCTACTACTAATTACATCTACAAAACCAGAACCAATAACATCTGGGGTGATAATTGTGTTATTGTTTACATCATGATCAGAAGATGCGAATCCAATAAATTTAGCATATTTTTGTGCTGATGTTAAAGTTAATAATTGTTGGCTATCTGCTTTAACAGCCCTATTGTTATTATCTCTAATTAAAGCCATACCCGCTTGAAATGTTGATGTTGCTATTACATCTAAATTTATTACAGATGAATATAATAAAGGGAATATAGCCATTATAATCCGTACCTCGATTTTGTTGCGTTGTAATATGCTGATATTTCTGATGCTGATAAAGGTCTATTGTATAAACGAACATCTGTCAATTTGCCTGTTATATGCCTTACGTTAGGTAATTCTTTACCTATAGTCATAGTGTTCAATGTTGGAGTTCTAGCATCATTATGTGCAACGTAAATACCAGGATTATTATTTAAATAAACTGTTGGATATTTAGCACTATCTACAGATATAGCAACAAAATTCCATCCATTTGAATATGTTCCTAAATTATAAGTGTAATTAACCCATCTTTGTAATGGATATAAAACAATTACTTTAGTTCCAAGAGATTGAGTATCAGATAAACCTACACCCATTGTTATTCCATTTCCGTTGTCACCCAAATGAAAAAATGTACCAAACGCAGGAAGTGTTAAGTTGACCCAACACATAGCAGTAAAAGAAGCATTATTTAACGTAAAATTTGTAATTGGGACATTTATATAATCATTAGTGCCATCAAAAGACCAACTTCCTCCACCAGCACTATCATAAGTAACTCCATTAGTCAATGCGCCATTGTTATTATTCACTGTTAAGTCTTTTGCTAATATGGGAGCGAATCTGGCTTGAACATAAAGACGCTTAGATGTACCTGGACAAGGATCGCCAAAAACGCCATTACTTGCGTCTAATGTTACAGAACTATTTCCTAACAACAATCCTTCAACTACAGATTGTGATGTAGCTGAATGACAAGAACCAATTGAAAAATTTCCGCAAGTACCATCAGGTGTACCGTAAGATGCGAACAATACTTTATCAAATACATGTCCTGCTGGAGCTGTCAATGTAAATGATCTACTTTCACCCACGGTTCCACAAACAGTGCCAATAGATCCAGCATTAGGAAAACTTAAACTATTTCCAGCATCTAAAACCATAACAGCCGAACTACCAGAAAATGTTATAGAATAAAAAACATTAGAAAAATGTAACAATCCAGTGGCAGATACAAATTTTTCTACAACACCAAGAACAATAATATCTGTTCCTATGGAATTGATATTCACTTTCACTAATTTTCCAGCATTAACTCCAGAACCAACAGTAAGTAGATCACCTGGGTTAAAATCAATTGTATCAGTGAGATCTTGCCCAAAATCTCCATGCAAAACTCTTACAAATTGATCTGTTATATATATTTCATCTGGTTGATTGTAAACAGCTATTCCTCTTTTAGGTACAACACTTCTGTCTGTAGGATTAGAGATATTATAATTAGGGTCTTGTAAATCAGGTAAAGCTCTTTTTACTAACTTTACTTCATTATTTTCAAATCTAACAAAATTTCTGTTTTCATCTAAATAACTTGAGCCTATAACATCTGGGACAATGATAGTGTTTCCGAATGCATCATGATCAGATGCAGCATATCCTAAAATTTTACCAGATTTTTGTTGTATGGTTCTATATAATAAAGAAGCATTATCAGCAGGAATAGCCCTACCATTATCATCTCTCATCAAAACCATACCAGCTTTGAAAGATGTTGTGGTGATAATATCTACATCAATAACATAATTTGAATGAACAGGATAAATAGCCATAATATCTTTTTATTGTTTATAAAGATAAAAACCTGTTAAAAAGGAACCAAAAGATATTATAAAGAACTTAAGATATAATACCACTGACGGTTTATAGTCAGTGGTATTTTTTTGTGAAAGGAGATAAAAATGAATATTTTTAAAGATATTGAAAATATGTTTTCTGCTATTGTAGACCTAATGCTAAAGCAAAACTAATCAACTAGATCCACAATGAGGTGGATTTTTTTATCTTATTTCAATTCCTCAAAATACCAAGCAGTTTGATATCTATAAACTTTCTTTCTTGTAAGATAATGTGATCTGAAATGTTTTTGACTCGATACAAAATCAATAATAACAGCATCAGATTTTCCATTAGCCTTAGAAGCTTCAATATCTTTACCTACACATCTTAATATTCTTCCAGCTTGTTGAATTGTAGTGACTGGAGATGAGGATGAACCTGCTAAAACTAATGCCGATATTTTAGGCGCATCAACTCCTACATTAGCCCATTGTGTTGCTATTAAGATGATTTCATTATTTTCTACAGCATTAAGCATTCTTCTTCTGTAATTCTTTTCTTCATCAGATGGATCAACTTCTCCCTTATCACCACCAGGAACAAAAACAGAATCTTCAATCATACTCTCAAGAATATTGCCATGCTCTAATCGTTCAACTAAAATCAAAGTAGGTCTTCCAGATTCTTTCAAAGCTTCAGCAAATTCTTTAATTCTATAATTTCTTTCCCAACAATTTACAATATTGGCATTATAGGATTCAGCATAAGTGGTGGCATTTTCGACATGATTTATCGGGCAAACAAAGACTTTAGGAGGTACAAGATATCCAAGGTTAATTAAATCACTACAACTAACTTCATAGATTTTTCTGCCTAAAGCTCCTTCAATTCTGATTTCTTGATTGTCAACACGATAAGGAGTGGCACTTAAACCTATTCTATAAAAAGCATTTTTAGCTGACATTGCTAAAGCTTCAATAATAACTGTTGCTACATGAGCTTCATCAATTATCAAAGCCTTACATTGCTCAATAAGATCTCTAATATTCTTTTTGTTTTCTATAGATTTTAATCTTAAATCTAAAGCTAACTTTTTCTTATTTAAATTAGATAAAGGAGTTTTTAGGAGCTTAGCTTTTTCAGCCTCTCCTAATCTTTTAGCTCTTATTGATCGAACAATTTTATTAGCATCATCGTATTCTTTTTGTAATTGCTCTGTTGTTTTAGTAGATCCATCATCATTTTTGTTTTGCTCTACAATTTTGTTTTGACTTTCTAGATACTTTTTATTGAAGGCTGTTAAGGCTGTTTGGTAGGTCATAACATTTACACCTTCCAAATTAATATCTAGTAGTCCACCACCAGCAATACCAACTTTGGATGATTTGCCATTTATCTTTAATATTCTTTCAAATTCTTTTTGAGTTTGTTTTAGTAATTCGATGGCTGGGACAATAAAAACAACAGGAGCAACACCTAAGTTTTCGAATATTTTACATGAGGTTAAAGTTTTACCAGCACCAGTGGCAAGAGATAATACTCCTCTTTGACACTTAAGAGCCATGTCTGCTGATTCTTTTTGATAGAACCTTAAATCTTTACCACCAAAATCACAAGTTACAGGGAAATTCTTTTGTGGTTTTACTCGATTATCAACAAATTCATAATCAAGCTTCAAAATCTCAAATACTTTTTTTACTCTAGAACACAAACCAGTGGGAAATGTCTGTTGTCTTTTATTATATAAGCTAATTTTCCCATCCCATAATCCTTGTTTAAATTTAGGAGACCATTCAGCTTCTACATTCATATAAGAAAGTTCATCATTAATGGCTTCTTGGATAGGTAGGGTAAGTTTATAATCAAATTTACTAGTGTCTTTGATTTGTGAAAAATTGTTGTTAATTATCACCTGAATCATAATCTATTGTATCGTTAAATAAATAAAAGGCAAGAATAATCTTGCCTTTGTAATCACCAATATTAATTAGAAAGTCATTTTATTAAACTTATTGACAGCTAAATTAATTTCGTTAGGTTTTTTACCAACAAACACATCAAGGGTGGAATTTACAAGATCTCTTATATTATCAACATCAGAATCAGAAAGCTCTACACCTTTTGATGAAGCACCTAATCTGACAAATCTTACAAACTGATCAACTCTGTCATCTTCAGAAAATTCACCATCTTGAATCTTTCTCAATCCGTCAATCCAAATGTCAATCAATAATGAAGCTTTAGATCCCAATTTGGCTGATAATAAAGCTCTAATAACAATCATCACTTGGAGAGCAACAGCAGATTCTTTCTTGAGTTTGGACAAGAAATACATTACAACAGAACCAATCAAAAATAAAGCAAAATAAACCATCAAGCCACCAAGATGATTTACAGCAATATTGATAAAATCCATGTTAGCAATCCTTAGCGATTACATCATCACCATCGTCTGTAGCATTAATATCCAAGGTAAGATCTACAACCAATGGAACTCTAATCTCATCTCGAACAAGCTCTTCATCCTTGTTCTTTTCATCAGCCCAAACCAAATTCTCTTTGGCTTCTACTTCTTTGCCTTCTTCGTCTGTGAATGTCTTAATTTCACCATTAGCTCTCTTAATCATACTCATTGTTCGTTTCTCTCTTCCCTTAATCTAACATAAGATTTCAAGTAATTTTCTTCATCCTCAGAGATATTATCAGGTACTTTATACAAGAATCTGACAACTAAATCTCCATACTGTACTTCGGATGCTGGAAAACCTTTATCTTTCACCACTATTTGAGATAAATGTTCAAGCTTCTTTTTGGTGTTAAACTTTAACTTAGAACCATTTGGATGATTGAATATTAAAGTTTTTCCTACAATTGCTTCAACAGGATCAATTTCTATGTTTGTATACATATTAAAATTATTATCACATTCAAATTTGTCAGAACTTAATCTCACTTCGATTATTGTGTTTTTTTCTTTTAATATTATACTTTTATTTAAGATTCCAGGTTTTATTTGAATATCTAAAGTTTCTTGAACAAAATATTCTCCTGTACCTGAACATTTATGACATATAGATTCGTAAGTTCTTCCTTTGCCTTGACAATTTTGACATGGGCCTAAATCTTGTTGAAACCACATATTGCCTTGTTGTGTACCTCTAATATTTCGTCCTGATCCCATACACAACATACAAACATTAGCATTTCCTTTACCACCAACACCAGAACAATCTTCACAAGTTATGTTTACATTGATAGCAATAGTTTTTGTGAAACTTTTAAATAATTCTTCAGGAGATAATTCAATTTTGTAATAAGAGGGAGTTTTGTGAAATTGTTGATTAAAAATATCATCAAATCCACCAAATGGATTAAAGCCACCAAAAGGATCGAAACCTGATTGATTGAAATTTTGTTTGGGTTTTGGATTTATGATATCTTCGTAAGCTTGAGATATTTCTTTAAATTTAGCTTCAGCATCAGGCTCTTTATTTACATCTGGATGATATTGTTTTGCTAATTTTCTGTAAGCTGATTTTACATCTTTTTCTGATGCGTTTGGAGATAAACCTAAAACTTCATAAGGATTCATGCTTATATTTGTACAAGCATAGCCTTAATTTTATTAGATGGACATGCAGCATTTTCACCTATACCAATTTCCGCATGTTGTCCTGTTACTCCCATCACTGAGCCTACTACAAGACCTTCCATATTTAGAATCATTCCCCCTGATGAACCCTCTAAAATATCAGCATCAAAAAATAATACATCATTCCAAGCAGGTCCGATTGTTTCATCATTTAAGCTTTGATGTATATTCGATATTCTGCCCACTGTAGCTGTATCATGAAAACCTTCAGGAGCGCCAATTACAGCCACCATATCCCCCACTTCCATGGCATCAGAATCACCTAATTGTAATGCTGGAATTAAGTTAGATACAGGGGTACATCTAATAATTCCAGCATCGATCTCAGAATTAGTGGTAACAAATTCAGCAGGATACATATTTTGTGAATCAAAACTCAATTCAATTTTATATTGCTTCAAATCTTCTGGAACCACATGACCAGCTGTAACAATTAGACCATTGCCTACATGAAAACCTGATCCTGACCATTGTTTATCAGGAGTGGAAACAAAAATGGTACAGGAAGATTGTAAACCCTTTTGTATTACATTCTTTACAGGATCATTGTATTTTTGAGCAGATTTTAAATTCCACTCTATAAGGTTAGCATCTAATTTAAACATATTCTTATTTTACATTATCACTTTATATATAATTTGTGATCTTTCTATCGTTCCAAATCTTCTACTATCATCTGAGTTGTTGAAATTATCTCCTAATAGATAATAATGTCCTTTAGGTACTTTCAATTCCACTATCATTCCATCTCCATATATATGCATCCAATTGAGGACATTTTTATATGAATTGTCTCTTATTAACATTGGAACATCGTCATGTTTTACATAATGATAATAATAATATTCATCTGGCATATAAACCACTCTTTTTATTATTTTTTCATTAAAATCGTTATAAGCTACAACAATATCTCCGCTGTTTACTTTGTCAACCTTTTTTGCTAATAAGATCTGTCCTGAACGAAAAGTGGGAGACATTGAATCTCCCACAACTACCACTAACTTATAAGGTTGAATTATTAACAATAAACCTATTATTAAGCCAATTAATAATACTTTAAGTCTTATTTTAAACATAGCATCTTCCTTTCGATATAAAAGAAGAGCTGTTCATTTTTTTATTTTCTTTGGCTCTGATTTTGTTTTAGAGATTTTTCCAGTCAATATTTGCCCCGGTAGGTACTCCAAATCCCCAATTTATAGCGTCTCCAGTGGTTATGTATTTACCATTATCACAAACTTCATCTAAAGCCTTAAGCATATCTACATAATTTAAGATCGGTTTAGCTGTAGGATTAGTTCTAGAATGTGATAATAATAAAGCACAAATACCTGCCACAAATGGACATGCCTGAGAAGTTCCAGACATCATTCCATAGGCATTTGTCGGAATTGTTGAATATATATCAACACCAGGAGCTACAGATTTAATTTGATCTCCTCTTGATGAAAAATGAGCTAAATTACCATTCTTATCCAATGCTCCCACTGCAATCACTTCATTATAAGCAGCTGGATAATTTACTTTTCCACCATCATTACCAGCAGCGGCAATTACTACAATTCCTTTTTCAGCTGCTTCTTTTATCAAATCATGAACTCCAGAAGGGGGTTCAGAAGAAGAACCTAATGACATGCTGATAATATCTGCTTTCATGTCAATAGCAACTCTTAAACCTTTCATGATAGATCCATAAGATCCAGAACCATCATTATTTAAAACTTTGATAGGAATGATTGTACATTCAGGAGCTACACCAATAACACCCTGATCATTATCAACAGCCGCAATTATGCCAGCACAATGGGAGCCGTGAGAACTTCCATCACTGTAATCAGGATCTGCTGAACAATTAAATGCGGTAGCCCATTGACCTTCTAAATCGACATGAGGAGTGATACCAGTGTCAAGAACAGCAACCTTAACACCTTTGCCTCTAGATGTTTTCCATATATCACCAATTTTACAGACATCAACACCCCAATT
>JACCEC010668181.1_pt1 | contig 11512 bp, 10 predicted proteins | sample 7450121 | NCBI WGS metagenome assembly JACCEC01 (sample SAMN15323455, study PRJNA562643) | freshwater metagenome | isolation source: river surface water | place: USA:Blue River Watershed | collected 2017-08-18 | reverse complement strand
GGGGGGGGGTCCACTCCCCACAATGTCGAGGATTCCAATGGGGAATCAGCCGACGGGATTGGCAAGGCAGCCGAGCAGCATTAAGCGTCGGCAAAAAGCCACAATAGTGATTATGGGGACGCCGACCGGGGGGTCGGCGATCATTGCAATAGAGCGACTATTGCTACGTCTGCGGGGATGACTTCTATGAGTCGGGCATATTTTGGAACCGATGGGATTCGGGGCAAGGTCGGAACCTACCCGATCACAGCGGATTTCGTTCTCAAGCTGGGCTGGGCTGCGGGGCGCGTTTTTGCGCGCGACCGAGAGGACCCCACGGTTCTGATCGGGAAGGACACCCGTATTTCAGGCTATATGTTCGAATCGGCGCTCGAGGCCGGTCTGTCTGCCGCCGGGGTCAATACCCAACTGCTGGGGCCGATGCCGACACCGGCTATCTCCTATCTCACTCGGACTTTCCGTGCAGAAGCCGGAATTGTCATCAGTGCGTCGCACAATCCCTACTACGACAATGGCATCAAGTTCTTTGGTCCGGATGGTCTCAAGCTATCCGATGAAATCGAACACGAGATCGAGGCGGAAATTGATCAGCCGATGACCACCGTGGATTCGTCCAGGATTGGTCGCGCCAAGCGGCTTCAGGATGCGGCCGGGCGCTATATCGAATTTTGCAAGAGCACCATTGCGTCCCGAATGGATTTCAATGGCATCCGGGTGGTGATCGACTGCGCGCATGGTTCGACGTATCACATTGCCCCTTATGTTTTTGCCGAGTTGGGTGCGACGGTCCTGACCATGGGGGATACCCCCAATGGCTTCAATATCAACGAGGGTGTCGGCGCGACCAAGCCGGATGCCTTGCGCGAAAAGGTCCTGGAAACCGGAGCCGACCTTGGTCTTGCTTTTGATGGGGATGGGGATCGACTCATCATGGTCGACCATACCGGGGTGATTGTGGACGGCGATGAGGTCCTCTACATCATCGCTTCAGCGCGTTTGGCCCGTGGCGAATTGAATGGTCCTGTTGTAGGGACCCTCATGACCAATCTGGGGCTTGAGCATGCCCTTGCCCCCCACGGTGTGGAACTCAAGCGAGCGGCGGTCGGTGACCGTTACGTGATGGAAATGATGTTGGCGCATAACAGCACCCTTGGCGGCGAAAACTCCGGCCACATCATTTGCCGCGATCGGATTCCAACGGGCGATGGCATTGTGGCTGCGCTTCAGGTGATGGAGGCGATGCGGGCTTCGGATAAAACACTCTTCGAACTTCGCAAAGGCATGGATAAATATCCTCAGACATTGGTCAATGTGAGGACACGGGAGCGAGTGAATCTCAGTCAGATGGAATCGGTTCAGTTGCTCAAGGCCCAGGTCGAGCGTGAATTGGAAGGCCAAGGCCGGGTCTTGCTGCGAACCTCGGGCACGGAGCCCTTGGTCCGCGTCATGGTTGAGGGTGCCGATGGCGTTAAGGTTCAGGCGCTTGCAGACCGACTGGCTGAAGCGGTTCGGGATGCGTTGGATGGTGGTGATTGAAACCCAATCCAACGGCCATGGCAGGCGATTGGGAATTTTGATTAAATAATCAAAGAGATATAGGCGGAATTAGGTTGTAAGCCTAAATAATAAAAGGAGAAATAGGATGTCTAAGGGCCAAAATTTGCAGGATCCCTTCCTGAATGCCTTGCGTAAGGAACATGTGCCGGTATCCATCTATCTGGTAAATGGTATCAAGTTGCAGGGGAAGGTCGATTCTTTCGACCAGTACGTCATTATTCTCAAGAATGCCGTCAGCCAGATGGTCTACAAACACGCCATCTCGACCATCGTTCCGGCCCGCCAGGTTCGGTTGAGTGCGGGTCAGGAAGAAGACGAAGCCGAGGGTTAAACGAGTTCAGTTGAATGCACGTCACGATGAGAAGCCAAGTGGGGTCGGTCATTGTTTGACCGGCCAAAATCGGGTGAGCGGGCGGTACTAGTTCTCGGTGGGGGCAACGACGAACTTCCGGTTCTCGAGGAACTTCAGGAGCTGGCACGATCTGCGGGGGCAGATCCTGTCGGGCATCTGATCAGTAAGCGAGAACACGCCGATCCCAAGTTTTTCATCGGGAAGGGGAAGGTTGAGGAACTGGGATTCCTGATCGAATCCTTGGAAGCCGAGCTCGTGCTTTTCAATAACCCCTTGTCGCCGTCCCAAGAGCGTAATTTGGAAAAAGCGCTTCAGGTTAGGGTTCTGGACCGAACGGGGCTCATTCTCGATATTTTTGCCCAAAGAGCACAAAGCTACGAGGGAAAGCTCCAGGTTGAACTGGCGCAGCTTAAACACCTCTCAACCCGTTTGGTGCGGGGCTGGACTCACCTTGAGCGCCAAAAAGGCGGCATCGGGCTTCGCGGTCCGGGTGAAACCCAGCTTGAAACCGACAAGCGACTGATTGGTCGGCGAATACTCCAGATTCAAAAACGGCTGGAGAAGGTTGATCGCCAGCGTGACCAAGGTCGAAGGGCGCGGCGGCGCACCGAGGTCCCTGTCGTTGGTCTGGTGGGTTACACGAATGCAGGAAAATCGACCCTGATCAATGCGCTGACTGGCGCTGGGGTCTATGCGGCAGACCAGTTGTTTGCAACGCTGGACCCGACGCTTAAGCGCTACACGATTGGCCAAGGCCAGACGGTGGTTTTGGCGGACACGGTGGGCTTTGTCAGGGATTTGCCGCATGAGTTGGTCGCGGCCTTCAAATCGACGCTGCAGGAAACCGTGGAGGCGGATCTTCTGCTCCATGTGATCGACGCGACGGACGAGCAGCTTCAAGAGACCATCGATGAGGTCGAGCGCGTCATTGATGAAATCGGTGCCGGCGACGTCCCCAGGGTCCGTGTCCTGAACAAAATCGATGGACTTGAGGGCCGTGAGCCCACGCTGGAACGCAATGCGGAAGGGCGGATTGACTCGGTTTGGTTGTCGGCAAAAACGGCACGGGGCCTTGAGCTGATTGACGAGATCGTCCGCGAACAGGTAGTTCCGCAAGTGGTCCGTCGAGAGATCCGGATCAAGCCCTCGGAAGGCCGTTTGCGTGCCCAGCTTTATCAGCAGGTCACCGTCCTCTCTGACACGGTCGATGACGAGGAGGGGGGTTGGATTATGCAGGTCGAGGGAAGTCCGGATCGTTTTCGGAAGCTGCATCTTCTGGATGACGCGGACCACGATAGCCAATTTCATGATGCCTTGATAGCCTAGTCGGCTGAGGCGTTCGTGCTGAAACACCAAAAGGCCAGAGTAAAGAGGCCTGGAGAATACGATGTCCTGGAATGAACCGGGTGGAAATAAGAAGGATCCCTGGAGCGGCAAAGACAATCAGCCGCAACCGCCGGATTTGGATGAAGTGCTCAAAAGCCTTCAAGACAAGCTGAAGACCCTTTTTGGTTCGTCCGCCCCGGGAGGGGGAGACGATAACGCTGCGGCGAGCCAACTGATGGGACTCATTGCCCTGGTGGCGGTCCTTCTGTGGTCCCTGACCGGCATCTACCTGGTGGACGAGGGGAGTCGCGCGGTCGTGACCCGTTTTGGGGCCTATGTGGAAACGACACTTCCCGGCATTCACTGGCATTTGCCCGTGCCGGTCGAGCGCGTGGATCTGGTCAATCTGGAGCAGCAACGCTTCGTCGAAATCGGCTACCGCTCCGGCGGACGACAGCAATCTTTGGGCTCTGTGCCCAAGGAGGCGCTCATGCTGACGCAAGACGAAAACATCATCGATATCCGGTTGGCTGTCCAGTACCAGATCAAGGACGCCAAGGCGTACCTTTTTAACGTGGCCGATCCTGATCTGACGTTAAAGCAGGTGATCGAGAGCGCCCAGCGGGCCGTCATCGGCAAGAATACAATGGACTTTGTGTTGACCGAAGGCCGCAGCAACATTGCGGACGAGATCAAGTCGGAAATTCAGCACACCTTGGACGAGTATCAGACGGGCATCAGTGTCAGCAACGTCAATCTGGTGGATGCGCAGCCGCCGGATGAGGTCCAAAACGCATTTGAAGACGCGATCAAGGCCCGCGAGGATGAACAGCGGCTCAAGAATGAAGCCGAAGCGTATGCCAACGAAGTGGTCCCCAAGGCGCGTGGAACCGCGGCACGACTCCTCGAGGAGTCCGAGGCCTACAAGCAGAAGACCATTGCGCATGCGGAAGGTGAATCCTCCCGATTCCTTCAGCTGCTGACCGAATATGAAAAAGCCCCGGATGTAACCCGGGAGCGCTTGTACCTTGAAACCATGCAGGATGTGATCGCCCAGTCCGGCGTGACGATGGTCGACGTCAAAGGCTCGAACAATGCAATTTACCTTCCCGTGGATCGAATCCAAAAGGGGGCAGGGTCGACGCCGGTCCTTCGCGACAGCGAGCCTTCCGCATCTTCCTCCCCGGAGGTGGCGGAATCGGGAACAAAATCCGCACGCAGTGCCTCGGGTCGAGGTCGTGACAGCCGAGGAGGGCAGCAGAAGTGAATCGACAAACCCTTCTGACGGGCCTGGGTTCCCTGGCCCTTCTGATCTTGCTGACGTCTACCTTTACGGTTTCAGAAACCGAAAAGGTCATCGTGCTTGAGTTCAAGAAGATCGTCGGGACGGACTATGGTCCAGGCCTTCACTTCAAGCTGCCCTATCGCCAGGTGAAGAAGTTCGATCGGCGGATCCTCTCATTGGAATCCAAACCGGAACGTTTCCTGACCTCAGAAAAGAAAAACGTTTTGGTGGACTGGTTCGTCAAATGGCGAATCAATGATGTCACCAAGTTCTATACCTCGGTCGGCGGTGACAAGGCGCAGGCCAATATCCGTCTGGATCAGATCACCAAGGATGCGATGCGGAACGAATTCAGCAAGCGGACGATTCGTGAGTTGGTGTCTTCAGACCGGGGACGGATTCAGGATGCGTTGACCACCATGGTGGCCCCAGCGGTTGCCAGTCTTGGGGTTGAAGTGACCGATATTCGGGTGATGCGCATTGATCTTCCGGAGGAGGTGAGCTCATCGGTTTACCATCGAATGGAAGCCGAGCGGGCCCGCGTGGCGCGTGAATTCCGTTCGCGCGGTGCCGAAGCTGCGGAGAAGATCCGCGCGGAGGCAGACCGTCAGCGAGAGGTTCTGATTGCTGAAGCGCAAAAAAGCGCTGAAATTCGCCGAGGTGAAGGCGATGCTGCAGCGACAGAGATTTATGCCAAGGCTTATGGAAAGAACAAAGAATTCTTCCAATTCAATCGCAGTCTCATTGCGTACCGACAGGCGTTCAGGGATGAAGGCAGCCAGCTCCTGCTGTCGCCGGATTCGGAATTCTTCCGCTACTTCAAGGCAACCCACTGAGGGTGTGCCTTAAACACCGGTGAATCGGGTCATTCTGCCTCGAAGGGGTGGTGACCCGAGCCCTCTTGATTTACCATTTCACGTTTTTTCAGCCCTTAAAAAACAACGCGCATGCTGACCCAGGACCGCTGGCTCCTCCCTGAGGGCATTGAAGAAATCTTTCCGGACGAGGCAGAACACCTCGATTACCTCGGACGCCTACTGATCGATCAGTTCCATGCCTGGGGTTACCGGCTGGTCATGCCGCCCATGGTGGATTTTCTTGATTCCCTGCTGACGGGAAGTGGCTATGAGCTGGATCAGCAGACGCTGAAGTTTGTCGATCCCTTGACCGGTCGTCTGGTCGGTCTTCGGGCGGACATGACGCCCCAGGTGGCTCGAATCGACGCCCGGACGGCGGCTTCAGGCCTTCCCTCGCGCTTGTGCTATCTCGGCAACGTGATTCATGGGGTGGGCGCGCATCTTGAAAAGACCCGCAATCCCCTCCAGGTCGGTGCCGAGCTCTATGGGCACAGCGGCGAAGCGGCCACCGCCGAAGTGATCCGTTTGATGCTTGAGACCCTGCATCGGGCGGGGATCCGTGAGGTTCATTTGGACCTTGGACATGTCGGCATCTATCGGACATTGGCTCAGGAGGCCGGGCTTTCGGAAGCGGACGAAGCCAGCCTTTTCGACATCCTGCAACGAAAGGATGCGACCGATTTGAAGCTGTTCCTGGCGGCGAAGGCGATTCGCTCAGAAACCCGACCCTTGATTGAGGCGCTATTGGATCTCAATGGCCCACTCGAAATCCTTGATGAAGCCCGTCGGCGTTTGGCGGCTGGCGGCGCGCCGATTCTGGCCGCACTGGACGAACTTCAGCATTTGGGGGCCGAGCTCAAACGTCGTTACCCGGGTCTCCCCCTTCACCTGGATCTGGCCGAACTTCGAGGCTACCAATATCACACCGGGATTGTCTTTGCGGCATTCGTCCTCGGACAAGGGCGCGAAATTGCCCGAGGAGGCCGTTATGATGACATCGGCCAAGTGTTCGGATTTGCTCGGCCGGCGGTGGGTTTCAGCGCGGATCTCAAATTCCTTGCGCGGTTGGGCGTGGACGCCAAAAGACCCGTGGTCTGCCGTATCTTTGCGCCGGCTATGGACGATCCGGCGCTGGATCAAGCGGTTGCAACGCTTCGGGCTCAGGGGCGAGTGGTCATCCAGTCCCTGGGGCATTCCGATGAGACGCAAGAAAAACTCGGTTGCGCCGAGAGTCTGGTTCTCCAAGACGGGCGCTGGATCCTGGTCTGATCCATCCATTATTCAGTTACATCGAACAGAGCAGAACAAAACATGGGAAAGAACGTTGTCGTGATCGGCACCCAGTGGGGAGACGAGGGCAAGGGTAAGCTGGTCGACATTCTCACCGAACGCGCCAAAGGCGTGGTCCGTTTTCAAGGCGGGCATAACGCGGGCCACACGCTGGTGATCGACGGGCAGAAAACGGTTCTCCATTTGATTCCCTCAGGCATTCTAAGAGACGGGGTCACCTGCTACATCGGGAACGGCGTTGTTTTGTCGCCCGATGCTCTGATGAAGGAAATCGGTGTGCTGGAAAAGGCCGGTATTCCGGTTCGCGAACGACTGGTCATCAGTGAAGCCTGTGCACTGATTCTGCCCATTCATATTGCGCTGGACGTCGCGCGTGAAAAGGCCCGGGGTGCCAAGGCGATTGGCACAACCGGTCGCGGGATTGGTCCCGCCTACGAAGACAAGGTGTCTCGCCGCGGCCTTCGTGCAGGCGATCTCTTTTATCCGCATCTCCTTGAGGAGCGGCTTCGAGATCTTCTGGATTTCCATAACTTCGTCCTCTCCCAGTACTTCAAGGAAAAGCCGCTGGATTTCCAGGAAGAACTCGAAAAACTCATTCGCATCGGTGAAGAGATCAAGCCGATGTTGGGCGATGTCACGGGTGATTTGCACCGGCTGGGTGATGCCGGCGCCCCAGTCCTTTATGAGGGCGCTCAAGGCGCCATGCTCGACATTGACCACGGGACCTATCCCTTCGTGACCTCCTCCAATACCACGGCAGGGGGCGCGTCGGCGGGAACGGGTGTCGGTCCTCTGGAATTTGACTATGTTCTGGGGATTACCAAGGCCTATTCGACGCGCGTCGGTAATGGCCCTTTCCCGACAGAACTCTTCGATGACGTCGGCAAGCATCTCTCCACGCGTGGCGCCGAGGTCGGTGCCACCACGGGTCGGGCACGTCGTTGTGGATGGTTTGATGCGGTTTTGATGCGTCGTTCTGCAAAGCTCAATAGCCTGAGCGGTCTGTGTCTGACCAAACTGGACGTTCTGGACGGTCTGGAAAAGCTTCAGATTTGTACGGCCTACCGCTATCGGGGCGTTGAGATTGACACGCTTCCCATCGGTGCTGAGGCGTATGCCGAATGTGAGCCTGTGATGGAGGAGCTGCCCGGTTGGACTGATTCAACGCAAGGCGTCACCGATTTCGATGCGCTTCCAGAGGCTGCGCGTCAGTATATTCGCCGGATTGAAGCGCTGGTGGGGGTTCCCGTTCATATCCTTTCGACGGGTCCCGATCGTCGGGAGACTATTGTGCTGCACCATCCCTTCGACTGAGCCTTCGACAGTTGAATTTTCTTCTCAATCTGCTCTGGGCTATTTTCGGTGGCGGTCTGTTGACCGCCCTGGAATATCTTTTAGCGGGCCTTTTCCTCTGCCTTTCCGTGGTGGGTATTCCTTTCGGTCTTCAGTGTTTCAAGCTCGCAGGCTTGGCGCTAGCCCCCTTCGGGAAGGTGTTTGAACCGCATTACCCCAGTCCGCTTGGGTTTCTCGGCAACCTCTTGTGGATGGTTCTTGCGGGATTTTGGATCTTTATCAGCCACGTGGCGCTCGGCCTCTCCCTTGCCCTGACCATCATCGGCATCCCTTTCGCGCTCCAGCACCTTAAGTTAGCGGTTCTCGCTCTGGCCCCATTTGATGTCGAGGTCAGGACCTCCAAATAAGGGGGTTCGTCGATCTCGAAGATCGTGTCTGGACCTGTAGCCCCAAAAAACATAATTCGCACATTAAGCGGACCCACGAAGTTGATCTTTTTAACTTCACGTCTCAACGGCTGGAGCTATTCAAGCCGGAGACAGGGAAAACGAAATGGCTCTACCCCGACAAGACCCATACAAAAGCAGTTTGTATGAAGTCGATGACCCGACAGATTGGAGACGGGCAAAGAACCGAGGAATTCAAAAGTCGGGCACAGGGATTGAATGCGTTGTGTCTTTCGGAGGGGAGGGAAATATCTCGCTATTAAAGGTAGTTAAGCGCTCAGCTTAATGTCAGTTCCCTTACAATTTCCAGATCGAATATTGAGTCAAATTTACCCCCATCGATTTGATTTCATCCTCCTTTCCCATGATCTCTCGAGTGACATCAGCCGCTTTTCCTGTGGCTGAAATCGAATGCGATCCGTCTTTATGTTTCAAGCAAGCGACGGTGTTGCCTCTGGACATGGGCCAAGGGGCCTTCCAGCGGATCTTGTTTCCGATAGTCGGCATTCTTCGCCCGCCATGTCTTTCTTCGAGTTGATTGAGCAAGTTCCTTGCGGTGATGCTAAATGAGTCATCGGTCATGAGGTTGATTCACTCTTCAGGGGGGACGGCATAGGGTCAAAGGAGGCCTACCCCAATATAGGACTTGCCTGAGGGTGATTAAGTTCTTGGCGTTGGTTGAGTAAGTGTCCGGCGCCCATGCTCAATTGGGTTTATCCGAGGCAGTCATATTGGGTTCTTGGTTACAACGTGGCGCAGGCACATCAGAATCAAGTCATCCGTAGCAACTCACTAGGGCTCTTTCCAGAAACCAATACGTTCCTAAAAGAGCGATGAGGGCAGAGCCGGCCCTGAAAATCTGGTTAGCTTGAGGCGAGGTGTTGTTTATCCACCAGATCAATGGCAGAACCACTGCGGTGACAGCAATTTGGCCGCTTTCAATTCCCAGGTTGAATGAAAAGAGAGGTAGGAGAATGCCAGAGTCTCCTGTGGAGATTTCCATCTCCTTTAGAACTCCTGCAAATCCGAAGCCATGAATTAGACCAAATCCGAAGGTCAGCCAGTGTCTCCCTGAAACCTGCTCCCCACGGATCATGTTTTCAACACTGACATACACAATCGTCAGAGCGATCAACGGTTCGACAATGGTTGATCGCAATTCAAAGAGTTCAAGTCCAGCGAGCGCCAATGTGATCGAATGGGCAATGGTAAAGAAGGTGATGATTTTGAGGGCTGGCCAGAAGCTATGCGTCACGGCCAACAGCGCAAAGAGAAAGAGAAGGTGGTCGTAGCCCGTCAGAATATGTTCTACGCCGAGTTTGACGAAATCAGTGAAAGCCGGCCAAAGTGAGACAGGGACTGTCTCCTTCTTGGTGTCTTGACTGAGACTGACGTTGAATTTCATGTCGGTTTTTTTCAGCATCTTTTCTGCGACGACGGTGTCCGAATCACTTCGAAACGCAATGAATTGTTGGTGGCCATCCGGAAACAGCTTGAGGAAAGTTGATTCGATGCTGAGCTCTTCCTTTGGATGAGCCGGGTAGAGGAGGGCAACACGAGCATTATTCTGGTCATCAAATTCAACACCGGGCATTTCATTTGGCTGAATCAGTTCCCCATCCACTTTGACGTGGAGATTTTTACGAATCAGTTCAGCAATAGCGGGCTTGGCATCGGTCAGTTCTTGGGGCGTCACTTCAGCATCCAGGTCTATATCCATGGGAATCAGCGCTTCAATATCCTGCGTCGCGAATGTGACCTTGATTGCGAGGTTAGCGGGGCTGGAGGTCACCTCCATGGAGCTTAATCCCGGCGGATGAGCCATCGCCCCTTTGGCGAGTGAAATCAGTAAAAAAACGATCAGAATGAAATTGCTGGGTCTATTCATTGGGCTGGTTGGTACATTTTTTGTATTGGATTGTGGAAGGGCTTGGCCCCGATGTTGACTCGACGAAATAAATCCAAGGCATATGCAGCGAATTACGATTTCGATAGATGAATCTTTAGCGGATCAGTTTGATCGGTTGATCAGGGGGCGGAGCTATGAAAATCGGTCCGAAGCCATCAGGGACATACTCCGGAAAGAAATAGGCAGCCATCGACTAAGAACGGAGGATGGACTTCACTGCGTGGCGTCCTTGTCGTATGTCTTTAGTCACCAGGAAAGAAGATTGGCTGATCGTTTGGCAGAGGTTCAGCATCAGGCCCATGATCTGGTCATATCGTCGATGCATGTTCATCTGGATCATGAAGATTCTTTTGAAACCGTTTTCCTTCGTGGGAAAACCCGGGAAGTCAGACAGTTTGCTGCGGCTGTCTCTGCGGAGACGGGGGTTCGTCACAGCGCGCTGAATCTCATCGCGGTTCATATTGAGGATGAGCCGATACAGCATCACCATGGCCACTTTCACACGCATCCCCATACCTAAAGTCAATATTAGAAATTCAGAGTAATTCCCGCTCGAACCATACGAGGCAGGATCGGATGAAATGTCGTGCTGTTGTACTGGGTGACGTTGTTTGAGCCGCCGCATTGCCCCGTACTGAAGGTGTTGCACACCCCGTATTGATACCAGTAGGCAATGTCATTATTTTGCGCATCGAGGAGATTGAAGACCTCGACATCGACCTTGACGGCTTTGTTTTGCCACCCGGTTTGCAGGTTGAGGATATTGGTCGTCCCGAGCCAGGCCGTGGCGTTGTTATTGAGGGGGTCCTGGCCAAATGTTCTGAGTCTCAGGCTGCCATAGAAGCCCTCAGGCAAATTGAGGGTCATCCCAGAGGTGATGACCATGCCGACGGCATTCGGAACGGAATATCCAGGAAGGCATCCGTTGCTCGGCACATTGATGCTTGGCCCTTCACAGCCCGGGTCGGTCGCATTGCGATAGCGTGATTGTGTAAAGGCAAAGTCAGCGTCAAAGGTCAGCCAATCGATGGGTTTATAGTAATTGGTCCACTCCACCCCAAGTCGTGTGGTGGCTCCAGTATTCTCTGTGGTGCCCGCGTCGCCGACAAAAACCAACTCGTCGCTCATTTGGAGAAACCACACGGCCAGCGTCGAGTTCAGGCCATCTATGGCCTGGGTTCGAATGCCTGTCTCAGC
>JACCEC010007963.1_pt1 | contig 11514 bp, 10 predicted proteins | sample 7450121 | NCBI WGS metagenome assembly JACCEC01 (sample SAMN15323455, study PRJNA562643) | freshwater metagenome | isolation source: river surface water | place: USA:Blue River Watershed | collected 2017-08-18 | reverse complement strand
TCATAGATATTGAAGCGCCCAACAGTAACGCGGCCATCCCAATGACCATCGGCAACGATAACGCTGTGGCGAGAAATTGCTGCGGTAACAAGCCATCGTCGAGCTCGGCGACGCGAAGCTCGCGCTGAATACGCTCCCTTAAACCGAGCGAGAGCCGCGGACCCAGCCACACCGCTAAGGGTGCACTCAATATCACCAAGGCACGCCAAAGTATGGGAAGCCGGTTTTCTGGCGTCGCTGTGTGCTCAGCCTGTCTCCAGCGCATCACCATCGAAGCCACCGCGTGCGCCAACAACCAGGCGCCCGCAAATGCAGCGACGGTCATCGCCATAGCAATCAGGAAGTCAGCGCTAATCATGGCGAGCCCCAAACGCTAAACCCGAATCTGCACGATGCGTCGAATCAGCACGAAGCCAACCCACTCGAGCACAATGAGAACTACGATGACGGTCCAACCCGCTGGCGTCTCGATGAGTTGGTTCATCTCGCGCGGATTGAGCCACCATAAAACCAGTGCCAAACCGATCGGTAACGCACCCATGATCCACCCCTGTAATTTTCCTTGGGCTGTTAAGGCACGGATTCGATTCTCGAGCGCCAAGCGTCGACGCACCATGCGTGCATAACGCTCCAAGGCCTCAGCGAGGCCACCACCTAACTCTCGGGCGATCGCGAGCGTCGTCACCAGCATTCGCGCATCAGGCAAATCCACTCGTAACGCGAAGCCTTGCAGCGCCTTCTCCAAGGGCACCCCGAGACGCTGCTCTCGCAACACCAGCGCGAACTCCTGTGAGATGGGTGCAGGCTGATGCTTGACCACCTGTTCCAATGCTTGACCGAACGCGAGGCCGGATCTGAGTGACGAGGCCATGGCGCTAGCTGCCTCGGCTAGTTGAGGCTCCAAGGCTCGACGACGGCGATGCTTCAGCACGCGATACATCAAGGTCGGGGTCACGATGACCATCAGCAACACCACCACGGCAGGTTGCGCGCCCAACCAAATCAAGGTGAACAAGGGCAATGCGAGAGCTGCCATCAGATTCCATTGCAAAAATCGCACGGGATCCAAAAAAAGAAACAACTCGGCAAACTCGACTTCCGTCAGGTGCTCAAGATGATGACGATGCTCACGCGACCCCCATTGCAAGGCGCGCGAGATGACAAACGCCAATAGCGCGGCCACCGCACCCAGAATGAGCGCCCAAATCGCGCCGTCTATCCACGCTCCTAATTGCTCGGTGATCAACGAATTCACTGCGGATCGCTCGAGCGAAATAGCCCAAGATCTAGTGCCACGCCACCGCGAGCAAGCTCCTCGTAGAACTGGGGTATGTGGCCGCAGGCGCTAAAACGCTCACCAGCCGCATCGGATCGAAACAAATCCTGCATCTGGATGGTCCCAGCGACGATCCCAGTGATTTCGGTAATACGAGTGATGCAACGACGTCCGTTGGAGAGACGCGCTTGATGCACGATGAGATGGATTGAACCCGCGATTTGCTCACGAATCGCACTCACCGGTAACTCCACGCCGGACATCAAAACCATGACCTCAAGCCGGGAGAGCAACTCGCGAGGACTATTGGCATGCACCGTACTGAGCGAACCATCGTGACCGGTATTCATCGCCTGCAACATGTCGAGCGTCTCACCACCACGACATTCACCGACGACGATGCGATCGGGTCGCATGCGCAAGGCGTTTCGCACGAGATCTCGAATGGTCACCTCACCTCGCCCTTCGATGTTGCGCGGTCGCGTCTCCAAAGTGACGAGGTTGGCGTGATCGAAACACAACTCGGCTGAGTCTTCGATCGTGATGACACGCTCGTCGGCCGGAATGAGACTCGAGAGAACATTAAGCAGCGTGGTCTTACCGGAGCCGGTGCCACCACAGACCAGAATATTGCGCCGCGATTGCACGCATACACGCAAAAAAGCCAACATTGCTTCGTTGAGAGATCCATTGGCAACGAGATCGCCTGCCATCAGTCTGCGTCGCCCGAAGCGACGAATAGTGAGCGCCGTGCCTTGAATCGCCAGCGGATGCACGATCACATTCACTCGTGAACCGTCCGGCAAGCGCGCATCCACCATCGGTGAGGCATCATCCACTCGGCGACCGAGTGGTGTGACGATTCGATCGATGATGCCTCGCAACGCGGGCTCGCCGCTGAAGCGTTGCGGACTACGCTCGATTTTGCCCGCTCGTTCGACGAAGAGGTTGGCAGGCCCATTCACCATGATTTCGCCGATATGCTCATCGGCTAGCAGCATTTCGAGGGGCCCAAGACCCAGGGCCTCGGCCAGCACGAAGCAAACCAATTCGTCGGGATCACCGCCTAAGGCGCAGCACTCCTCCTGCGCCAAAGGACTCAGCAAATCCCGAGCGAGTGAACGCAGATTTTCATCGGACATACTCGAGACATCGCGGCGCCGAATATCCAACTGCTCTATCAAGCGCTGGTGTAAGCGCCCCGCCGCAGCGAGCCAGTCCGACTGATTTGCCATCACCGTGCTTTTGTGCTCATCCGCTTGCGGATGACTCGGCGTCGTGCGAGCTAGCAAAAATCGCAGATCCGTATCACCGACTCGAATGATGTCCCATGGGCCGAGCGGACCAGCGGTCACGACGCGCTCGCCGTTGACTCGCGTTCCACTGGCACTGCCCAAATCGACGACCCCAAACTTACCGTCGGCCGCCATATCGACTCGAGTGTGCCGATCAATGACACCAGCGCACTCTAGGCACACCACGCAATCGGCTTCGCGCCCCACCCAATATGTACCGGGCGTTAACGCCACATCGCGAGTCTCTACCATCTCAAGCTCCCTTCAATTCTGAGGAGCGCGGTGCCGCCGGGCGCTCAGGTGCCTTACGTGGCGATGACCCGAGGGAGTCGATTCGTTCTTGTGCACGCCGCAGGCGCTCGACGTCGTCGCCCGTACGAGCACTCGCCGACTCGAGACGCGGGGTTAAGAAAATCACGACTTCAGACTCGTCTTGACGCTGACCTTTGACACCGAACAAGCGACCTACGGCGGGCAGTCGAGATACCGCGGGCAGACCCTCCGAGTCGCGACTGCGTTGCCGCTGCATCAAACCGGCGATCACCACGGTATCGCCATGCTTGAGATCAATATCCGTTGTCGATCGACGTTTGATCAAACCGGGAATCCCCGCCACGCGCTGTGCGTTATCGACCTGACTAATCTCGGTCTCGACACGCAACATCACCATCCCGGGCGTCTCGACGAGTGGCTTGATATCCAGAATGACGCCGTACTCTCGAAACTCAACGTCGGTGGAGCCGACTGAATTAACGATCGGCACTGGGATCTCACCGCCGGCGACAAATCGTGCATGCCCGCCACTGCGACAACTGAGTCGCGGCTCGGCAACCGTCAATGCTTCACCTGACTGCTCGAGCATCCGCAGCCGCGATTCAAGCGTGGTTGCAATCCCGAGATACGCCTTGGCAGCGGTATGGCCGGGGATAGCATCAAATGCCTCGCCGCCGGCCGGCGTCTCGGGACCCACCCAGCGAAATCGATCGTTGGTGACGAAATCGGCGATGACGCCCGCCGATGGGCCAGAGATATCGTCACGCCAACGAATACCCAATTCACGAAACTGACCTTGTCGAAACTCGACAATTTTGACGTCGACATGGACCAGCGTCTCTGCGGACGGTTTGCTCGTGAGATCAACGATCATGTCCGGAAATAGCTTGGCCACTTCCGTCACGCGAGCGCGGGGGCGTACATCTACGATCTCCCCTTCAAGCAGTATTCGACTGCCTGCGATTCGAGCGCTAGCGCCAGGGACGTCGCTCAACAGTTTTTGAACTTCGATCAAGGTTGCGTGCAAATCGATGGCAGTGACTCGGACATCGAGTCGGCGCTGCGTTCCATCTCGCAACCAAAGCTGTACGACGGTATCGCCCGGGGTGTGACCGATTAGAACGAACTGACCTGCACTTACTAAGGTGGCGGAAACGACCTTGCCATTACCGACCGCGATGCGCGTCGTCTCGGCATCGACGACTCGACTATCGCCGACAAAAAGATCGATTCGCGTCGGCAACGCCGCCTGCAGTGAGTGAATGAAACCCAACCCCATGACAAGCAAGGCACAGCTCACTCGAATCAGCGTTCGACTTACGTGTTTGATCATCTTTACACCTCGTAGCAGACGGCGGTCATGGTTTATCCGTAAACCAGTGCTGGCTTTTGGCGAGCTCGCGATCGCCACCGACCCACAATTCGACGCTGCGACCGGCACGCAGTGGCCCCGCCGAACGAGATCGCGCTTTCGACTTTTTCGGCTCTGCGGGTTCGCATTCGGCCGAGCCCGAGATTTGCGGCTTTAACGATACGGGCGTCGCATCACCCTGCCCTCGTAACAACGGAATCAAGTCGCCCACTCGTAGCGCCAGTGCCAAGGTCTGTGCCTGCTCGGGTGTCACATCGAGCGTCATCGTTGAGTAGGAAATGCCGAGTTCGGCGCGACGTTGCAGCAGCTCATCCGCCCCACGTGAGGGATCGACTTGATATGCGCCCGTTGCCAACACTTTGAGCGACTCGAGCAAGGGCTTCACCTGCACACATCGACTATTTCCCTCTGTTTTTTCCTCAGCGAGTAGCAGATCGACTTGATCACCCGGCCGCACTAAACCCGCCTGTGAGCTCACTTCATCGACTGGCACCGTGACGGCTCGCGTCCCCTTCACCAAGCGACTCGCCAATGCTTGTCCGCCGTGACCGGAGAGATGGGTCATCGCCAAGGCATCACCCGCCGACAGCGGGATCAACAATTGCTGCCCGAGCACGCCCTCTAATTCGGTCACAGGTAGCGTGCCGCCCGGCAAATAGGCAGCAGGCATTTCTCGCTTCGCGAGATCATCGAGACTCAAAATTTTGCCAGCCGGCAGCGCAGCAGCTGCAACAACCACCGGCGTCGGTTGATAACGCTCACGCCAATCTGTCTCGATCTTCGTGCGCTGCTGCTCCAAATAGCGCTGGGCTCCAACGAAAGCCACGCCAGCAAAAATGACTGCGACGATGAACGTGACTACCGTGGTATTGAGGGTTGCCGGCCACTTCATGACATGACTACTCCTGTGATCACAATTACCGTCAAATCACCGCTAACCATCCAACGAATCGCTCGATGCGATGAACGATTGCCGCAAGCACCGCCTCAGCAGGCGATCTGCCATCGAGCCAAGGCAGCGTGAGTGCGAGCAACAAAACGACACAAAGCCACAGGTACTCGAACATCGCCTGACCATGGATGGTTTTGCACAAACGAGTCACGTCATCGCTCGGGTTCATTGCTCGGGGCCATCGACCTGAATCACGACGCGCGCGCCCGAATCCGACGCCGCGATTGCAGCCTCGAGGCGACGACTCCCACGAACGCTCGCGACGAGGCCTCGTTCGAATGTCGCGCGCGACGGCGCGCTCCAGCCGGCCCGCAGCAGCGCCTCGCGCAACTGCCGGCTGGTCAGCTCGACCGATCGTCGCGTTCGAAATAAGCCCGTTAAGGGAGCCGCGCGAGAACGCCCATGTCGGACGATCGAAACAGTCTGCCAATCCGCAGGCACGGCGAATGGCACGCCACTCGAAGACTCGATCGGTTCACGTAGGTCGCGAATCGCATATTCGACCCGCGTGCTACCAGCAGTGCGCCCGCGCTGCACAGTTGCCGTTTCATGCAGCGCGTGTCGTTGTCGACCGATGATGATTCGTCCATCGCTCAAAGGGATCGTGAGCGGCGGAGCCCCACTTTGCGACCAGCGTCGCACCAGCGCTTCGGCGACGAGGTCAGGCTCGCCGCGCTCGATGCTTGAAAACAGCCGAAGCGGGACGCCATTGACGATCACACGCTCAACAGCGCTGGTAGCCAGTAAAGGCTCGCCCAGACTGCACACGGCAAAAATCGTGGCGAGTAACCAAGCGTCGATCGTGCGAGGCCTCAGCATGCTCGGCTCCTGGCATCGCCACCCTGCGACCCGACCGTTCGATCGGCAGGGACGATATCGACGTCAAGCCGACCGGGACAAAACCTCTCGAAAGAGGGTTCGATGAGGGAAATGACGGGGCGAATCGCATCGAACACGTTCGTCGCGACGACGAGTCGCGATTGCATCGTCATACCCATCACACGATCACGCGTCTCAAAATCACTGCTCGACGACCAACCGCGCTGTAGCACCGAGAGCCGCTCTGTCATCAAGATCGGACCCTCGATCTGGTTGACCCCCAAAAATTCGGGAAGACGAAACGACCATTGCGCCTGAGCCCGAATGCCCTCTTCTTGGGGCAAACGAAAATCGCCACCGGTGATCACGCTCGCCGGCGCTAACACCGTCTGAGTCAATTCACGAAGTTGTTTGGATGATGAGAACGACGGGGAATCGGTGACGCTCGTCGTTAAGCTCAATGAGCTTGGCGCCCAGGGTGCATCAAGCCCCCCGCGGGAGTGACGAGCGCGAGCGAGTTCAGCGACCTGTTGTTTCTCCAGTGACCCCTCGGTCAAATGCGACAACATCACGGCGTGTCGAACCGAGGAAATCGCCGTCTGTTGTGCGGCGAGTAAATCCGAGAGAAACAGCAACGCCAACCAGAGCGGTATGAGCCACAGTAAAGCGATGAGTGACTCGACCAACGCCTGCCCGCGTACCCACTGGCTCCGAGCGAGCAATTTGACGGAGATCTCGTTCATGGCGCGGCGGCGGCCAGCCAAAGCGGCGTGGCGTCGAGCGTCGCCAAACGCACTTGCTCGCTGTTCGATAAGTTCACGAGCCGCGCTCGCCAGAACGGACTGAACAAGCTCGGTAGCTCTTGTGCGCCATCGGCGCGTGGGTGCGGACGTTCGAAAAGTGTCGTGGCGGCGGCCTCCGCGAACCAGCGCACTGCATTTATCTCGAGCGGCTGATCGCCTCCCGATAACGTGGGCACGGACGAAAACCCCAATAGCGACGTGGCACCGCGACGCGCGGATCCGTCGAGCGCCACTCGGACTAAAATTCGTGGCGGCTCGAATTGCTCACGTTGCGCTGCGGACAAATCGTACAGCGAGGGCAACCCCAAATAACCGGCAGAACGTCGAGTTGCACCCTCTGCCAACCGACTCGCCCGAGGATTGCGCCGATAACTCTCGCCATGTTCACCGCGACTGAAAGAAGCTCGCCCAGACTCGGCACCACCCCATGCAATGGGTGTTCGCTCACGGATAGAACCAAATAGTGCGTAGCGGCGTGCATGCAAGGACAGGGTATCGAGTCCACGCCAAGTGTCGAAATCAACGAGCTCCGTGCCGCCACGCTTCTCGAGACGCACGATGCTCGTCCCAAACAGCGGCGAGAGCGTGTAGCGACGGTCGCTCGAAAAACCATCGAGCGAGCGATGCACCACGTCGCGTTGTCGCCATCGAAACGAGCCACCATAAAACGACGCAAACCGAAGCCACTCGGCCGACCAAACGGCGATCGCTGCTTCGCCCGCCGTCGACAACCGGTATCGAGGATCTGTCGCCACAATGGAATCGCGAACAATCTGTGGCACCACCGTTGCGGTACCCAGGTGCATCACACGTTGCGCCGCAGCGATGTCGTGCGTCACAAGACTCGCGGTTGTCTCGAACAGCATCAGACTCGGTTGCAGGACGGCATCGAGGTGATGCCATAGCCTCTGCAACGTCATCATGGCGGAGTTGAGATAAGGGACCCAGGCCGTCACCAGCGCTGCGCTCGGTAACAAGCGCGTCATATAGGACGACCACGAGCGCAGGCTCACCGACTGTGCGAACGCCGCCTCGTTGGCCACGATGGCACGATTCGTATAGGCATCGAAATTCAGCGCACGCGCCTGCCAAACGGCCGCGCTCAATGCAGCCGCATCGGCTGCATTGGCGAGGCGCTGTTTTTCATTGACGGCAGAACCCGCCTCGACCGTCCACCATAAGGCAGCGACTAGCGCCGCCATCAAGACGACGAGCACGAGCAGCGATTGCCCCTGTTGGCGCCGAACTACGAACATCACGGACGCTCGAAACTTATTTTTCGAAGTCTTTGAGCGACTTCGAGGTCGCCTGCTCGTTCGCTTTGCTGCGACCACCGGACACAAGTGATCGACCCGAGGTATTGCTCTCACCAGACAACGCAACGGCTGCGACCGAGGTCTGCCCACGCAGCACATCGCCGAAGGCGGAGTACACCCCAATCGCCGCCACGGCAATCAACGCGACGACGATGATGTATTCGGTCATACCTTGACCGATGATCTTGGTTTGCTTTGCGAACTGACGCATGAGGAAACTCCTGTGCTGGCTTGGGTTGCGAGTTCAGGACTGCATTTCATGGCGAGAACGCGTGCGGGTCACGGCGAGAATCCGGATAAATTGGGCGATTTAGTCGGCTCGCTTTGATTTCTCGGTATCGAGCGAGTTAATGCGTATTTGTGCTGTAATGCGCGCTTCGCTTCCGTCAATCGAGGTTTATCCGATGCGTCGTTTGCTATCGATCGCCCTCGCCTGCGCCGCCGTGATCGGCAGCGCGCGCGCCGATGAAGGTATGTGGACCTACGACAACTTCCCGTCCGCTCTGGTGCGTGAGAAGTTCGGGGCTAATATCGATCAACCCTGGCTCGACCGAGTCAGGCAAGCAACCGTCCGTCTCTCTGGCTGCACAGCCTCTTTCGTATCGCAGGATGGTTTGATTCTGACCAACCATCACTGCATCACTGCCTGCCTCGCTGAGAACTCGAGTAAGGAAAAAAGCTTGCTCGAAGACGGATTTCTCGCTCGTCAGCGCGAACAGGAAGTGCGCTGCCCGACTCAAATCGCAGACGTGCTAGTCGGGATGGATAACATCACCGCCAAAGTGGAAGCGGCCTCGACGGGTCTCGATGATCGTGCAGCGAACGAGGCGCGTAAGCGAACGCTGACGGCACTCGAGCAAGACTGCGAAAAGACCACCGGACAGAAATGTCAGAGCGTGTCGCTCTATAACGGCGGTCAATATTTCCTTTATCGGTACAAGCGATACACCGACATCCGGCTGGTCTTCGCGCCTGAGGCTGGCATCGCCGCATTCGGCGGGGATCCCGATAACTTTCAGTTCCCGCGTTGGTGTCTCGATATGGCGTTTCTGCGTGCCTATGAAAATGGCAAGCCCATACGAGTTGCAGCGCCGCTCAATATCAACTTCGCAGGTGCAGAGCCTGGGGAACTGATTCTCGTGTCGGGACATCCTGGCTCGACTGATCGTCTTCTGACCGTCTCGCAACTGCAGCGACTTAGAGATACAGATCTTCCAACGTCCTTACTGCGTAGCAGCGAATTGCGCGGTCGCTACATTCAATTTGCCAAAGGTAGCGAAGCCAATCGTCGCATCGTCGATGACTCCTTGAGCGGTCTCGAGAATGGCATCAAAGTACGTCGTAAATTGCTCGATGCGCTGCTCGATGAAAATTTGATGGCAAAGAAGCAACGCGATGAGGCCGCGTTGCGAGAACGCGTAGCGGCCACACCGGCGTTGGCCGCAATCGGCGATCCCTGGGCTGATATCGAGCGAGCCAATCGCACGGCGCGCGGCCTCACCAACGAATTGACCTTCCTCGAAGGCGCAGCAGGCTTCAACAGTCGCCTCTTTCGCTACGCACGTACCTTGGTGCGCGCAGCCGCTGAACGCGAAAAGCCCAACAACGATCGTTTGCGCGAGTTCACGGATGCCGCTCTGCCGCGCATCGAACAACAGCTGAAGGCACCGGTGCCGGTGTACCCAGAGCTGGAGCGACTGACGCTCTCCTTTAGTCTGGAGCGCATGCGTGAATGGCTGGGTCCGGACGATGTCACGGTTCGTCAATTGCTGCGCGCTGACTCGCCCGATACCTTGGCGAGCAAGCTGATCGAAGGCTCGCAGTTGGGAGACCCGTCCGCGCGTCTCGCTTTGTGGAACGGCGGCGCAGCCGCGGTTGCGGCCTCGACCGATCCCATGATCGTGCTTGCCCGCAGCATCGATGAACGCTCGCGTCAAATTCGCAAGCGATATGAGGACGAAGTCGAAGCACCCGTCAGTGTTGCGGAGACCAAGATCGCTAAGGCTCGCTTCGCGATCTATGGCACTAATGTTTATCCGGATGCGACTTTCACCCTGCGCTTGAACTTCGGCACGGTGCAACGCTGGGAAGAGCCGGGCAAGAGCATTCCACCGTTCACGACGCTAGCAACCTTGTTCGAGCGTGCGACTGGCGAAGCTCCTTTTGCCATTCCGCAGAGTTGGCTCGCCGTCAAAGATCAACTCGATCTGTCGACACGCTTCAACGCCTCGGGCAACAACGACATCGTCGGTGGCAACTCGGGTAGCCCACTACTGAATGCCAAGGGTGAAGTAGTCGGTCTTATGTTCGATGGCAACATCCACTCGATATCAGGCTCTTACTGGTTCGACACCGAGAAGAACCGCTCGACGGCTGTTCACCCGGCCATCATGCGTGAAGCACTGACCAAAGTTTATAAGGCTGATCATCTGCTAAAGGAACTGCAGCAGCGTAAGCGCTGATCAGCTAGAAGTTTGAGTCCGACACTCTCAACACGGCATCGTCGAAACCCGCGACGATGCCGAGTTGAGCTCGGGCGCGCGGGATGTCTTGCGCGAAGAAGTGCCTAGCTGCCAGCAATTTTCCTTGCAGAAACTCCCGCTCCGTCTGACTCGGTGATTCCATGAGCATCTGGGTCGTCGCGATACGTGCCCGCTCCAACCAACGCCAAGCGACCGTAATGGTACCCAGCGCATCGAGATAAATCGTCGCATTCGCAAGAGCGCGCTCGATGTCACCGGAACGTTGGCGCTCGATAACAAGACGTGTCGTGTCGCAAGCGAGGGTGAGCGCGTCACTCAATGCGCCTGCCTGCTCGGCTAAAGCATCGTGAGATACGCTCAAATCGATCGTACGCGTGATTGCCGCACGCCAAAGATCAAAGGCCGCCCCACCCTGCAGCGTGACTTTCCGAGCGAGCAGATCGAGCCCATGAATTCCCCAAGCGCCCTCGTGAATATGGTTGAGGCGGTTATCACGATAGAGGCGCTCAAGCGGCAGATCACGCGTGTACCCTGCACCACCTGCAACCTGAATCGCTAATTTATTGGCCTCGAGACCGTATTCGGCCGGCCAACTTTTGGCGATCGGAGTTAAAAAGTCGAGTAGTAGCGCAGCCTCTTTGCCACGCGCTGCCTCATTCGAGTCACGACTCTCATCGACGAGATGAGCGCAGTAGAGCAATAAATCGAGTGCGCCCTCGACCCAGGCTTTTTGCGAAAGCAGCATCCGCCGAACATCGGGATGCTCGATCAGTGGCACCTGTGCAGAGCGGGGGTCGCGATTAGCGAGCGGCCGCCCCTGTCGACGCTCACGCGCATACTGCAACGCGTACTGATAGCCCGCGAATCCAATCGCCGCTGCTGACAAGCCGACTGACACGCGCGCTTCATTCATCATCAGGAACAT
>JACCEC011525958.1_pt1 | contig 11516 bp, 12 predicted proteins | sample 7450121 | NCBI WGS metagenome assembly JACCEC01 (sample SAMN15323455, study PRJNA562643) | freshwater metagenome | isolation source: river surface water | place: USA:Blue River Watershed | collected 2017-08-18 | reverse complement strand
GTGCGGTCGGCGACGCCTTCCTCCATGCCTACCTGCCGATCGTCGAGCGCCGCAAGGGGCTGGCCTACGGCGAGCGCGAGCGCGAGTTCCAGCTCTACCGGCGCGGCCGCTACGTCGAGTTCAACCTGGTCTGGGACCGTGGCACGCATTTCGGCCTGCAGTCGGGCGGGCGCACCGAGTCGATCCTGCTGTCTATGCCGCCGCTGGCGCGCTGGTCCTACCAGCAGCAGCCCATCCCCGGCAGCCCCGAGGCGCGCCTCTACACCGACTTCCTGCCGCGCCGCGACTGGGTCTGAACGGGTGAATCCGCGTCCCCTGCGCGTCGGCCTGTTCGGCGGCGCCTTCGATCCGCCACACCGCGCGCACCGCGCGCTGGCCGAGGCCGCGCTGGCGCAGCTCGGACTCGACCTGCTGCTGGTCCTGCCCACCGGCCAGGCCTGGCACAAGAGCCGGGTCCTGACGGCGGCCGCGCACCGCATCGCGATGTGCGAGCTCGCCTTCGCGGGGCTCGATCGCCTGCGCATCGACCCGCGCGAGACCCGGCGCGCGGGACCGACCTATACCGCCGACACGCTGACCGAGCTGGAGGCCGAATACCCCGGCGCGCAACTCTTCCTGCTGCTGGGTGCCGACCAGCTGCTGGCGTTCAGGACTTGGAAGCGCTGGCAGGAAGTGTTACAGTGCGCCACCCTGGCCGTTGCCAGCCGCGCCGGATCCACTGCAGCGTGCGAAGCGCCTGCACAGGGCTGCGGCATCGACATCCCCCATATCAGCCTGGACCTGCCGCCACTGCCGCTCAGCGCCACCTCGGTGCGGGCTCTCGTGCAGCGCAGTCCGCACGCCGATCTCGACCCGCTGGTGTCCGAGGGCGTCGCGCGCTATATTTCCGAACACCATCTATACCGACACGCTACATGAGCGAAACCGCCGACAAGAAAAAGACCCAGAAACTCCAGCGCGCCATCGTCGATGGCCTGGAGGACGTCAAGGCCGTTGACATCCAGGTTTACAACACCGAGGGCCTGTCACCGCTGTTCGAGCGCGTGATCATTGCCAGCGGCAATACCAACCGCCAGACCAAGGCACTCGCCGCCAGCGTGCGCGACGCCGTGCGCGAGGCCGGCTTCGACAAGCCCCGTATCGAGGGCGAGGAAAACGGCGAGTGGATCATCGTCGATTGCGGCCAAGCCGTGGTCCACATCATGCAGCCGACCATCCGCCAGTACTACCGCCTCGAAGAGATCTGGGGCGAGGTGCCGGTGCGACTGCGCAGCAGCGAAGCGCGTGTCAAGGCCGCGCGCGCCGCGGCCGAGAAGTCCAATGCCGCCTCCGCCAGGAAGGCCGCGGCCCAGGCCGAGTCCGGCGCGCTGAGCCCGGCTGATGCCGCCAAGGCCGGACGCAAGGCGGCCAAGGCCGTCGGCGACGAGGCGAAGGCACCGGCACGCAAGGCGCCCAGGACGGTCAAGACCGCTGGCGGCTCCGCCGTGCCGCCCGCCAGGAAAGCGCCCGCGCGCAAGGCTGCTGCCAAGAAGGTCCAGGTGGTCAAGGTCGGCGCGCCGGTCAAGAAGCCGGCGGCCAAGCGCGCAGCTCCCAAGAAGGCATGAAGCTCGTGATCGTCGCGGTCGGGCAGCGCATGCCCGACTGGGCGCAGACCGCCTACGACGATTTCGCCAAGCGCTTTCCGCCCGACTGCCGGGTCGAGATCAAGACCGTCAAGACCGAGCCGCGCGGCTCCAAGACGCTGGAGACGCTCTACGCCGCCGAGCGCGCGCGCATCGAGGCCGCGATCCCCAAGGGCGCGCGCATCGTCGTGCTCGACGAGCGCGGCAGCCAGCTGACCACGGTCGCGCTGGCGCGCCAGCTGAAAAGCTGGCAGCTCGAAGGCGATGACGTCGCGCTGGTGATCGGCGGCCCCGACGGGCTCGACCCCGAGTTCAAGCAGAAGGCGCAGATGCGCATCCGCCTGTCAGACATGACGCTGCCGCACGCGTTCGCGCGCGTGCTGCTGATCGAGCAGCTGTATCGCGCCTGGTCGATCAACGCCAACCATCCCTATCACCGCGAGTGAGCGCGCCGGCGCCGCTCGACCCCGAAACGGCTCCCGCATGACCGCATCCACTTCAGACTCCGCCCGCCAGCCCTGGCTCTACCTTGCGTCGCAAAGCCCGCGCCGGCGCCAGCTGCTCGAACAATGGGGCCTGCGCTGCGAGCTGCTGCTGCCCGATGCCCACGAGGACGCCGAGGCGATCGAGGTGGTGCGGCCCAACGAGGCGCCCGCGACCTATGTCAGGCGCGTGACCGCGCTCAAGTTGCAGCATGCGGTCGAACGGCTGCAGCGCCGTGGCCTGCCCGAGGGGCCGGTGCTGTGTGCCGACACCACGGTCGCGCTCGGACGCCAGATCCTGGGCAAGCCCGACAGCCCCGCACATGCCGCCGCCATGCTGGCGCAGCTCTCCGGCCGCCAGCACCAGGTGCTGACCGCGGTCGCGCTGCAGCATCGGGGCCGCATCCACCAGGCCTTGAGCCGCTCGCAGGTGCGCTTTGCCGAGCTCTCGGAGGCGCAGATCGCGCGCTATGTCGCCAGCGGCGAGCCCATGGGCAAGGCCGGCTCCTACGGCATCCAGGGCCTGGCCGGCTTGCTGATCGCGCGCATCTCGGGCAGCTACACCGGAATCATGGGCCTGCCGGCCTACGAGACCGCGCAATTGCTCGCCGCCGCCGGCATCCCTCTGATCTAATCAATCCATGGCACAGGACATACTCATCAACTGGTCGCCGCAGGAGACCCGGGTCGCGGTGGTCGAGCAGGGCGCGGTGCAGGACATCCACGTCGAGCGCGCGCTCGAGCGCGGCCTGGTCGGCAACGTCTATCTCGGCAAGGTCTCGCGCGTGCTGCCCGGCATGCAGTCGGCGTTCATCGACATCGGGCTCGACCGCGCTGCCTTCCTGCATGTGGCCGACCTGATGCCCAACATCGCCGCACGCCATGCCGGCAAGGACAAGGCCGCCGCGCTGCCGCCCGAGGCCACCTTGCCGATCGAGCGCCAGATCTTCGAGGGTCAGGCGCTGCTGGTGCAGGTGCTGAAAGACCCGATCGGCAGCAAGGGCGCGCGGCTGACGGCGCAGATCAGCATCGCCGGCCGCCTGCTGGTGTTCCTGCCGCAGGACAACCACCTCGGCGTGTCGCAGAAGATTCCCCATGCGCAGCGCGAGGCCTTGCGCGCGCGCCTGGCCGAGCTGACCGCCGAGGGCGGCGGAGGCTTCATCCTGCGCACCAATGCCGAGGACGCGTCCGACGAGGAGCTCGCCGAGGACATCGCCTACCTGCGCAAGACCTGGGCGCACATCAAGGATGGCGCCGGCAGGCTGCCGCCGGCTTCGCTGCTGTACCAGGACCTGACCTTGCTGCAGCGCGTGCTGCGCGATCTGGCCGGGGCGCAGACGCAGTCGATCCGGGTCGATTCGCGCGAGCAGTTCGCGCTGCTGGAGGCTTTCGCGCGCGAGTACATGCCCAGCAGCCAGACCCGGTTGCAGCTCTACACCGGCGAGCGCCCGATCTTCGATCTGCACAACATCGACGAGGACATCGCGCGCGCGCTGAGCCGGCGCGTCGAGCTCAAGTCGGGCGGCTACCTGGTGATCGACCAGACCGAGGCGCTGACCACGGTCGATGTCAATACCGGCGGTTTCGTCGGCGCGCGCAATTTCGACGACACGGTGTTCCGCACCAATCTGGAGGCGGCGCAGGCGATCGCGCGCCAGCTGCGGCTGCGCAACCTCGGCGGCATCATCATCGTCGATTTCATCGACATGGTGCGCGAGGACCACCGCGAGGCGGTGCTGGGCGAGTTCAGGAAGCAGATCGGGCGCGACCGCGTCAAGACCATGGTCGGCGGCTTCTCGCAGCTGGGCCTGGTCGAGATGACGCGCAAGCGCACCCGGGAGTCGCTGGCGCAGATGCTGACCGAGACCTGTCCGGCCTGCGACGGCAAGGGCCGGGTCAAGACCGCGCGCAGCGTCTGCTATGACATCCTGCGCGAGATCCTGCGCGAGGCGCGCGCCTTCAATCCGCGCGAGTTCCGCGTCGTGGCCTCGTCCCAGGTGGTCGAGCTCTTCCTCGAAGAGGAGAGCGCGCACCTGGCGGGCCTGTCGGATTTCATCGGCAAGCCGATCTCGCTGCAGGCCGAGGGCTCGATGACGCAGGAGCAGTACGACATCGTGCTGCTCTGAGGACGGCGGGGATTTGCATTCGGTCACAATTCGATCTGAACAGCGATCAGGGCCGCTATCCGGCTCCGCTATCATCCCTGGCCGGCGCCTGGCGCCTATCCCACCCTCCCATGACAGGCAAGCTGATGAATCACCACCGCCTTGACGATACTTCCCCGGTCTCGGGCCGCCGCCGCGGTCTGCTGGCGCTCGGCGCCGCCACCCTGTTCGGCGCGGCGCCGGCCTGGGCGCAGTTCCGCGTCGAGGTCAGCGGCGTCGGCATCAAGCAGATTCCGGTCGCCATCTCGCCCTTCCGCGGTGCCGACGGCGCGCCGGTCGATATCCCGGCCGTGATCCGCTCGGATCTCGAGCGCAGCGGCATGTTCCGTCTGGTCGCCGCGTCGGCCGGACTCGACGAGAACTCGCGCCCGGACCTGGCGCCGTGGAAGGAGCGCGCCGACGCGCTGCTGACCGGCAGCGTGGGCCGGCTCCCCGACGGCCGCTTCGACGTGCGCTTCCGGCTCTGGGACACGCTGCGCGGCCAGGACCTCGGGGGCCTGAGCTTTCCGGTCGCCAGCACCGACCTGCGACTGGCGGCACACAAGGTCGCCGACCATGTCTATGAGAAGCTCACCGGTGCCAGGGGCGTGTTCTCGACCCGCATCGCCTATGTGTCCCGCAACGGCGGCCGCTACGGGCTGTGGGTGGCTGACGCCGACGGCGACGGGGCGCAGGCCGCGCTCTCGAGCACCGAGCCGATCATCTCCCCGGCCTGGTCGCCCAGCGGCGCGCAGCTGGCCTATGTGTCGTTCGAGTCGCGCAAGCCCGTCATCTACCTGCACGACATCGTCAGCGGCAAGCGCCGCCCGGTGGCCACCTGGCGCGGCTCGAACTCGGCGCCTTCCTGGTCGCCCGACGGCGGTCGCATGCTCGCGACGCTGACGCTGTCGGGCAACTCGCAGGTCTACGAGATCGGCACCGGTGGCGGCGAGCCGCGCCGGCTCTCGCAGTCGGGCGGCATCGATACCGAGGCGGTCTATGCGCCCGACGGCGGCTCGATCTACTTCGTCAGCGACCGCGGCGGCTCGCCCCAGATCTACCGCATGGGCGCGGGCGGCGGCAGCGCCGAGCGCGTGACCTTCCAGGGCAGCTACAACATCTCGCCCGCGATCAGCCCGGACGGCCGCTGGCTGGCCTTCATCTCGCGCATCGGCGGTGCCTTCAAGCTGCAGGTGATGGAGCTCGCTAGCGGTAACATCGCTTCTGTCACGGATACCAGCGATGATGAGCGCCCGAGCTTCGCGCCCAACAGCCGCCTGATCATGTACGCCACCCGCGTCGGCGGTCGCGAGGCGCTGATGACGACCACGCTCGACGGCCAGATCAAGACCCGGCTCGCGAGCGTGCCTGGCGACATCCGCGAGCCCAGCTGGGGCCCGTTCACGCGCTGAAACCCTGTTTTTGAACCTGTTCCTATCATGATGAAAATCTCTCTCTTCGCATCCCGCACCACCCGTCTGGCAGGCGTCGCCGCGCTGTCCGTGCTGCTCGCCGCCTGCGGCTCGAGCGTCAAGCTCGACCAGACCCCGGTGTCCGAGCGCAGCGCCGGTGCCGACGGCTCCGCAGCCGCTGGTGGTGTCGACCAGCGCGGCATCTCCGGCGTGCAGGCCGACGGCTTTGCGCCCGGCCAGGGCCCGGCCAGCGTCGGCCGCGTCGTCTATTTCGATTTCGACAGCTTCACCGTCCGACCCGAGTTCAGCTCGCTGATCGAAGGCCATGCCCGCTTCATCAACGGCAACAGCCAGCGCCGCGTCAACCTCGAAGGCCATACCGACGAGCGCGGCGGCCGCGAGTACAACCTGGCGCTGGGCCAGAAGCGGGCCGAGGCCGTGCGCCGCGCGCTGGCCGTCTCGGGTGTCGCCGACGCGCAGATGGAAGCGGTCAGCTACGGCGAGGAAAAGCCGGCGCTGCAGGGCAGCGGCGAGGAGGCCTGGGCCAAGAACCGCCGCGTCGAGCTGACCTACCGCTGATCGACCATGGCCAGCAAGACCCTGATTCCGTACCGCCTTGCGCGCCCGGGCCTGGCCTTGCTGGCCTGCGCGGGCCTGGCTGCCGCGCTGCCGGCGCAGGCGGCCCTGTTCGGTGACGACGAGGCGCGCAAGGCGATCATCGATCTGCGCGGCAAGGTCGATGCCAACCGCGCGGCCAGCGACGTCAGCTTGTCCGATCTGCGCCGACAGCAGGAGGAGCAGGGCGCCAACAGCCGCCGCGCCGTGCTCGATATCGCCAACCAGGTCGAGGTGCTGCGCACCGAGCTCGCGCAGCTGCGCGGGCAGAACGAGCAGCTCGCACGCGACGTCAGCGAGCTGCAGCGCCAGCAGAAGACGCTGCTCGGCATGCTCGACGAGCGCCTGCGCACGCTCGAGCCGGTGCGCGTGACGCAGGACGGCATCGAGTTCAGCGTGCAGCCGCGCGAGAAGGCCGAGTTCGAGGCCGCCATGGCGGCGCTGCGCGCCTCCGACTTCGACAAGGCCACCGACCTCTACGCCCAGTTCATGCGCCGCTATCCCGACAGCGGCTATCTGCCTTCGGCGCTCTACTGGCAAGGCAACGCGCGCTACGCGGCGCGCGACTACAAGCCGGCGATCGACAGCTACCGCGCGCTGATCGCCAAGGCGCCGGGCCACGCCCGGGTGCCCGAGGCCATGCTCGCGATCGCCAACTGCCAGCAGGAACTCAAGGACGGCAAGGCCGCGCGGCGCACGCTCGAAGATCTGGTCAAGCGCCATCCCAAGTCCGAGGCCGGCGGCGCCGCGCGTGAGCGCCTGGCCCGCATGCCGTGATGTCTGACGGCGCGTTCGAGCGCCGCTTCGGCGGCCTGCGCCGGCTCTACGGCCAGGACGGCGCCCAGCGCATCTTCGACGCGCACGCGATCGTGGTCGGCATCGGTGGCGTCGGCTCCTGGAGCGCCGAGGCCTTCACGCGCAGCGGCGTGGGCCGCATCACGCTGATCGACCTCGATCATGTCAGCGAGTCCAACACCAACCGCCAGATCCACGCGCTGACCCGTACGCACGGCCAGTCCAAGGTCGATGCCATGCGCGAGCGCATCGAACAGATCAACCCGCAGGCGCAGGTGCAGCTGATCGACGATTTCGTCACGGCTGACAACTGGCTGGGCTGCCTCGCGCAGGCCGGCGTCCGGGCCGGCGAGCGCCTGGCGCTGGTCGATGCCTGTGACCAGGTCAGGGCCAAGACCGCGATGGCCGCCTGGGCGCTGCGCCAGCGCGCGCTGTTCGTCAGCGTCGGCGCTGCCGGCGGCAAGCGGCTCGCGCATGCGGTCGAGATCGCCGATCTGGCCGAGACCACGCATGATCCGCTGCTGGCGCAACTGCGCTACCGGCTGCGGCGCGAGCATGGCGCGCCGCGCCAAGGTCGCATGCAGGTCGCCTGCGTCTTCAGCCGGGAGGCGGTGGCGCCGCCGGACGAGTCCTGCGTGCTGCCGGGAACCAGCGACGGCACGCTCAACTGCCATGGCTACGGTTCCATGGTCAGCGTCACGGCCGGTTTCGGCATGGCAGCCGCAGGCTGGGTCATGGATGCGTGGGCGCGCGGGCAGGGAGTCTGCAAGAATCCGCTGCCAAAGCAGAAAAATGCGGAAAACCCGCCTATAATGTCGGCTTAGGCAGATGGCCCAGAGGGCTGATGCCAGTGAATCCAGGGTCGTTAGCTCAGTTGGTAGAGCAGTTGACTTTTAATCAATTGGTCGCAGGTTCGAGTCCCGCACGACCCACCACATCAAACCCCGCAGTCCAAAGCTGCGGGGTTTCCTGTTTTTGCGCCAGCGCACTGTCCACGCTGGTGCCCGCGGTCTCTCGCATCCGGATACCATGTCGGCATGAAGAACCGCCGTTCCCTTTCCATCATCCTGGCCGCCGGCCTGCTGTCGCTGCCACTGCTGGCCCGGGCTGCTGGCGACCATGCGCCGCTGCAGACCATCGAAAAGCTGAACCTGCAGCGCTATCTCGGGACTTGGCACGAGATAGCGCGCACGCCGAACTGGTTCCAGCAGAAATGCGCCAGCGACACCAGCGCCGACTACTCGCTCAACCCCGGCGGCACGCTGCGCGTCGTCAACCGCTGCCGGCTTGCCGATGGCAGCCTCAACGAGGCCATCGGCGAAGCCCGGCGCGTCGGAGCTGCCGACTCCGCGCAGCTGCAGGTGCGCTTCGCTCCTGCCTGGCTGTCCTGGTTGCCGATGGTCTGGGGCGACTACTGGGTGATCGACATCGATCCCGGCTACCAGCTGGTCGCCGTCAGCGAGCCGAAGCGCGAGTATCTCTGGGTGCTGGCGCGCCAGCCCCAGGTCGATGGCCGCGCCTACGAGGCCTTGCTGGAGCGCCTGCGGCAGCAGGGCTTCGACTTGTCGCGCCTGCAGCGCTCGCCGCAGCGCTGAAGCCCGGCTTGGTGGCGGCTGACAGCGTGGCTGCGCGTCGCTGATCGCATAGACTTGCCAACCATGTCTTCCCATCACTACCACCTCTATGCGATCGGCAACGCGCTGGTCGATACCGAATACGAAGTCTCCGACGCCGAGCTCCAGGCCATGGGCGTCGACAAGGGCCACATGACGCTGATCGACGCGCCGCGCCGCGCCGAGCTGCTGCACCACGCGCAGGGCAAGCCGGCGCGTCGCACCGGCGGCGGCTCGGCCGGCAACACCGTGGTCGCGCTGGCGCAGCTCGGCGGCAACGCCTTCTATTCCTGCCGCGTCGCCGACGACGAGCTCGGGGCCTTCTACGCCGCCGACCTCGAGCACAACCGCGTCGCGAGCAACCTCAGCCACACGCGCGCGCTGCAGGGCCAGACCGGCAGCTGCCTGGTGCTGGTCACGCCCGACGCCGAGCGCAGCATGTGCACCTTCCTCGGCGCCACCGCCGAGCTCGAAGCCTCGGCCCTGCACCCCAAGGACATCGCGCGCTCCAAGGTCTATTACATGGAAGGCTACCTGGCCGCATCGCCCACCGGGCTGCAGGCCGCGCTCGAAGGCAGGCGCATCGCGCGCGAGGCTGGCGCTGCGCTGGCACTCACGCTCAGCGATGTCAGCATGATCCGCTTCTGCCGTCCCGGGCTCGATGCCATGGCCGCCGGCGGCCTCGACTACCTGTTCTGCAACGAGGAGGAAGCCCAGGTCTGGACCGGGCTGCAGGATATCGATGCGGTGGTGGCGGTCATCGGTGGCCTGGCGCGCGTGGTCTGCATCACGCGCGGCGCAAAGGGCAGCCTGGTCCTCGAAGGCGGTGCCATCACCGCCGTGCCGGCGCCGGCCATCCGTGCCGTTGACAGCAACGGCGCGGGCGACATGTTCGCGGGCGCCTTCCTGTTCGCGGCCACCCACGGCTATCCGCACGACCATGCCGCGCTGCTGGCCAACCGCTGCGCGGCGGCAGTCGTCAGCCAGCACGGCAACCGGCTCAAGCCCGGGCAGTTGCAGGCACTGAAGGCCGAGTTCGAGCACGAGGTCGGCCAGACCGCCTGGTTGGCGCCTGACGGGCTCAGATCAGGCCGTCGAACAGCAGCAGCTCGACGCGGTCGCCAACCCGCACGTCGCCTTGATCGTGCGCCAGCACGATCATGCAGTTGGCCTCGGCCATCGAGCGCAGCACGCCCGAGCCCTGGCTGCCGGTGGTGCGCACCTGCAGGCTGCCGTCGGCGGCGCGGCTGGCGATGCCGCGCTGGAATTCGGTGCGGCCGGGCTTCTTGCGGATCGCCTCCTGGCTGCTGGCTGGCAGGTACAGTGGCGCGCTGTCGGCCGCGCCCATCAGGCGCAGCAGCGCGGGCCGGACGAAGGCCAGGAAGGTCACCATCACCGCGACCGGATTGCCCGGCAGGCCGAACAGCAGCGCGGCGTGCCTGTCCTGCTGCAGGCGGCCGACCGCCATCGGACGGCCCGGGCGCATCGCGATGCGCCAGAAAGCGACGTCGCCGAGCTGCCTCATGATCGCCTTGGTGTGGTCGGCTTCGCCCACGCTCACGCCACCGCTGCTGATGACGACGTCGGCCTCGGCCGCGGCACGGCGAAACGCCGCCTCCAGACTGGCCGGGTCGTCCTTGACGGCGCCGAAGTCGATCGCCTCGACGCCCAGGCGCGTGAGCAGGCCGAACAGCGTGTAGCGGTTGCTGTCATAGACGGCACCCTCGCGCGGCGCCTCGCCCAGGCTGAGGATCTCGTCGCCGGTCGAGAAGAACGCCACCCTGGGACGGCGTCGCACGCTCACCTGGCCCAGCCCCAGGCTGGCGATCAGGCCGAGCGCGGCCGGACCCAGGCGGGTGCCGGCGTGCAGCGCGGGCTGGCCGGCCATCAGGTCCTCGCCGAGCCGGCGCCGGTTGTCGCCGGTCTGCACGCAGCCGGCGGGCAGCGTCACCGCATCGCCTTCGGTGCGGGTGAACTCGATCGGCACCACGGTGTCGAGCCCGGCCGGCATGATGGCGCCGGTCATGATGCGCACGCATTCCCCCACGCCGACCTCGCCCTGCCACGCTGCGCCGGCGTAGGCCGTGCCGACCACGCGCAGCGTGAGTGCCTGGCCGGGCTGCAGTTGCGAGCCATCGAAGGCGAAGCCGTCCATCGCCGAGTTGTCGTGCGGCGGCACGCTGAGCGGCGAGACCAGGTCGGCGGCGAGCACGCGCCCGAGCGCCTCGAATACGCCGACGCGCTCGGTTTCGCGCAGCGGCTCGACCAGGCGGGCCAGGAATTCGTTCACCGCGTCGGCGCGCAGCGCGCCCGGGTCGTAGCCCTGCAGTTCGGCGGCGATCTGTTCGATTGTCTTCATCTTCATGATCGGGGTCAGAGTCCGGTTTCCAGGGCCTGCAGTTCGGCCGGCGTGTTGGCGTTGTAGAAGGCTTGCTCGTCGCCGGGCGCATCGAAGGCGACCGCGACATGGCGCTGCGACCCGATCCAGTCGTCGATCTTGCGTCCGCCGCCCTGCAGGTAGGCGCGCAGGCTGTCGGCCAGCTCGCGCCGGAGCAGGCAGAACACCGGCTGGCGGCGCAGCAGGCCTTCCTCGTCGCGGCCCAGCGCCAGCGCCAGGTCGGCGCCCTCGCGCTCGGCCGCCTGCGCCAGCCGCTCCAGCAGGTCGAGCGGAAACAGCGGCGAGTCGCAGGGCACGGTCAGCAGCCAGGGCCGGCTGCCGTGCTCGAGCCCGGCCAGGAAGCCCGCCAGCGGGCCTGGGAAGTCACCCATGGCGTCGGGCCAGACGGCAAGCCCGAGCGCGCGGTAGGCATCCAGATTGCGGTTGGCATTGACC
>JACCEC012136572.1_pt1 | contig 11519 bp, 9 predicted proteins | sample 7450121 | NCBI WGS metagenome assembly JACCEC01 (sample SAMN15323455, study PRJNA562643) | freshwater metagenome | isolation source: river surface water | place: USA:Blue River Watershed | collected 2017-08-18 | reverse complement strand
GGCACCACGGCTCCCATGGAAATGATGTAGGTCAGGGCCTGGTCCACGCTCATGTTGAGCTCGCGCACTTCGGCCCGGGGCACGATCAAAAAATAACCCCCCGTCGGGTTGGGGGTGGTCGGCACGTAAACGCTGAGAAACTCGCCATCGAGCGACTCGGCCACTTCGCCCGAGGGCGAGCCGGTCTGAAAAGCGATCGTCCAGACGCCAGCGCGGGGAAACTGGATCAGCAACGCCTTGCGAAAGGCATTGCCGTTGCTGGAAAACAGGGTGTTCGAGACCTTCTTGACGCTGGTGTAGATCGACTTGACGATGGGGATGTTGGTGAACAGGCGATCCCACTGTTTGACCCACCAGCGCCCAGCGACATTGGAGACCAAGGCGCCAGTGGCCAAGAGCAAGACGAACATCAGGGCCACGCCCAGGCCGTGGTACTGGCGCAGGGTGTCGATCCAGTTGCTGCTGCCGACGGGGACCACGGTCCCGATCGCCCCCAACAAACCAGCAAACACCCCATCGAGCACGCCGTAGAGCCAGGTCAGCACCCAAACCGTGATGGCCAGAGGCAACCAGACCAGCAGGCCAGCGATCAGGTATTTTTTGAAGTGCATGAGGGCCTTTTAATGGCAGGCGCACGAGGCGCCACAGGAACCGGCCGTGCCGCCGTCTGAAGACGAGGCGGCGGCGGTGGCCGCTTCGGCGGGTTTGGCTTCGGACTTCTCGCCCGCGGCCGGGGCAGCAGCACCGCCTGAACCGCCACGAAAATCTGTGGCGTACCAGCCTGAGCCTTTGAGCTGGAAACCAGCGGCCGTCAACTGCTTGGCAAAGGTGGCTTTGCCGCAAGCGGGACACGCATTCAGCGGGGCGTCAGAGATTTTTTGCAACACGTCCTTGGCATGGCCGCAGGACTCACACTTGTAGGCGTAAATGGGCATGGTGGACCTCAAGGAAGGGGTTGGAAAACCCACCATTATAGGACGGGGCGCTGGCCTCAACCCAGCGATGGGGTTTCCCGAACGAGCGCGAACTCAGGCCTCGGACAGGTTCAACCGGTGGTGGCTGCCTCGTCGGTTGGCAATGGCTTGCGGCCCCAGGGTCCCAATGACCATGCCCACCACCGAAGCCAGCAAGCCGGCCAACTGCGCCGGGAACTCCTCGCCAGCGGGCGTGGCCAGAAACACGCCCCAAGACAGCAGGCCCAGCACCATCGAGAACACGGCGCCCTGGGTGGTGGCCCGTCGCCAGTACAGGCCGACGGCCAGGGGAACGAAGGCCCCAACCAGGGTCACCTGATAGGCGCCAGAGACCAGCTCATAGATCGAGGTGCCTTGCATCGCGATGGCGTAGCTCAGGACCAAGCCGCTGAAGACCAGCACCGTCACCCGCATGGCCCGCAGACCCTGACGGTCGGACAGGTGGGGGTGAAACTGGCGCCAGATGTTCTCGGTAAAGGTGACGCTGGGTGCCAGCAAGGTCGCCGACGCGCAGGACTTGATCGCCGAGAGCAAGGCACCAAAGAAGAGCACCTGCATGAAAAATGGCATTTGTTCCATGACCAAGGTCGGCAAAACCTTTTGGGGGTCCTCGGCAATCAGTTCGGTCGCCCGCTCGGGCATGATGATCAGCGCGCTGACGACCAGGAACATGGGCACAAAGGCAAACAGGATGTAGCAAACACCACCGATCACCGGCCCCCGGGTGGCCGCCTCGATGCTGTTGGCCGACATGACCCGCTGAAAGACGTCCTGCTGTGGAATCGACCCCAGCATCATGGTCAGCGCAGCCGCCAGGAAAAAGGCCACTTCCTTGAAGCCGGGCTCAGGCCAGAACTTGAACATGTCCTGGCTGACCGCGTAGGCGATGACCTTGTCCGCGCCGCCCGCTTGCTGCCCGGCAAACAAGGCCAGAATGGACAAACCAAGGACCAGGATGATCATCTGGATGAAGTCGGTCACTGCGACCGACCACATGCCCCCGAACAGGGTGTAGGCCAAGATCGACACGACCCCGATGACCATCCCCAGGGGCAGGCTGATCGCTTCGCCAGAGAGCACATGAAACACCAACCCGAGGGCGGTGACCTGGGCCGACACCCAGCCCAGGTAACTGACCATGATGATCACCGAGCAGGCGATTTCGACTGGTCGACCGTAGCGTTCGCGGTAGTAGTCCGCGATGGTCAGCAGGGTCATTCGATACAGCCGCGCCGCGAACAAGAGACCGACCAGGATCAGGCAAGTTCCGGCGCCGAACGGGTCCTCGACCACCCCCCCCAGCCCAGACTGCACGAACTTGGCTGGGATGCCCAGCACCGTCTCAGAACCAAACCAGGTGGCAAAGGTCGTGGTCACGATCATGATCAAGGGCAAATGACGCCCTGCGATCGCGTAATCGGCTGAATTCTTCACCCGCTTGGCCGCCAGCAAGCCGATGGCGATGGTGACCAGCAAATAAACGAGGACCAGGGTCAGCAGCATGGACGCTCCATTCGATGAGTGGATCAATACCAAGAGGACATCTGGACCCAAACCTGCAGCGCCAGCAAACTGACCACAAAGCCCAGGCCCATGTAAATCAACACCCGCAACAGCGTGTTGGTGCGCTGTTGCTCCCGCATGAGTTGCTCCAACCATTCGCGGTCGCCGCCCGAGTGCGCGGTCAGCCGCTCGTGGATCAAGCGAGGCAATTGGGGCAACATTTTGGCGTAATACGGCGCCTGGTTGCGCAGTTCCTGCCACAAACGCTTGGGTCCCACCTGCTCCAGCATCCAGCGTTCCAGAAAGGGCTTGGCGGTGCTCCACAAATCAAGTTCGGGGTCAAGCTGTCGGCCCAGGCCCTCGATGTTGAGCAAGGTCTTTTGCAACAGCACCAACTGGGGCTGGATTTCGACGTGAAAGCGACGCGAGGTCTGGAACAGCCGCATCAGCACCATGCCCAAGGAAATTTCTTTCAAAGGACGGTCGAAATAAGGCTCGCAGACGGCCCGGATGGCGGCTTCGAGCTCGTCCACACGGGTCTGTGCCGGCACCCATCCCGACTCGATGTGCAGCTCGGCCACCCGCTTGTAATCGCGCCTGAAGAAAGCGGTGAAATTTTGCGCCAGGTATTCTTTGTCGTACTCGGTCAAGGTGCCCACGATCCCAAAATCGAGTGAAACGTAACGCCCAAAGGTTTCGGGCTCAATGCTGACCTGGATGTTGCCCGGGTGCATGTCGGCGTGAAAGAAGCCATCGCGAAACACTTGGGTGAAGAAAATCGTCACGCCGTCACGCGCCAGCTTCGGGATGTCGACGCCGGCATCGCGCAAACGATCGACCTGGCTGATCGGGATGCCCTTCATGCGTTCCATGACGATCACCTCGGTGTGGCAATGGTCCCAGAACATCTCGGGGATGAGCACCAGGTCCAGGCCATCCATGTTGCGCCGCAGCTGGGCCGCGTTGGCGGCCTCGCGCACCAAATCGAGTTCATCGTGCAGGTACTTGTCGAACTCGGCCACCACTTCGCGGGGCTTGAGGCGGCGCCCATCGGCAGACAACCGTTCGAGCCAACGTGCCATCAGGCGCATCAGATCCAGGTCTTTCTCGATCACCCCCAACATATTGGGGCGCAACACCTTGACCGCGACCTCACGAGGCGGGCCATCGGGGGTGGCGAGGGTGGCGAAATGCACCTGAGCGATCGAGGCACTGGCCACGGGGGTGCGGTCAAAGTCAACAAAAATTTCGGCAATGGGGCGACCAAAAGCCCGCTCGATGGTGGCCACCGCGACCTCGGACGGGAACGGGGGCACACGGTCTTGCAAGAGGGCCAATTCGTCGGCGACGTCTGGCGGCAACAGGTCACGCCGGGTCGAGAGGACCTGGCCGAACTTGACGAAAATCGGCCCCAAGTGCTCGAGCGCCATGCGCAGGCGCTGCCCGCGCGGGGCACCCAGGTCGCGGCCCCACCCCACCAGCCGAGACAAGGTTCGCAGCCCAGCGTGGTTGATGCCCTGCAACACCATCTGGTCCAGGCCAAACCGAAAAACCACCCACAAAATGTAGGTGCTGCGGAAAAAACGCTTCATGACGCCCCAGCCCCGGGCCGAATGGGTGCGGTGGGCGCGTATCGCCGCAAAGCCTGCATGGCACGCTGCCCCAGTTGGAACAGCGCCCGCGCCGGGGCATCGCCCACCAGTCGGGCCAGGTCCTCTTCGGGGCTCCAACGCACGTGGTCGACCAACCAATTGACCTCGGCGGCCAACTGGACATCGCCTTCGATGCGCAGTGGGGGACGCTCGCCCCGCACCAGTTGGGCGGCCAGGTCCCAAGGCGAGACCTGCCCCAAGTCCAGGGTCAGGTCCGACAGAGACGGGGTGGGACGCACATCGAGCAAGCCAGCGGGCGTGAAGGCCCACGAAAGGCTGCGGCGTTGCCAGCGGATCTGCACGGTACGACCCGACAGGCGCCGCGTGCGTGGCAAAGCCTGGGGATTGGCCTGCAACACGTGGTTCAAAAAAAGAACCCCTTTGAGTTGCATTTCCTGGACAAGCCAGTCCGGCGGCTGGGCTGAGCCCAAGGCGTCAGCCAGCCAAGAAGGAGGGGGAGGAAGAAACGACGCAGGCATGGGCCGATTGTAGGTGTTGCCCATGCCCGCCTGACGGGCTCAGGCCACGGCGCGCGTGCGCCGGGTTTATTGCAAAGCCTGGACGCCAGCCACCAGCCAGCCGTCCTGTCCCTCTTTGGTGCGGGTCATGTTCCAAACCTCTCGGAAGGGGCTGGGGCCAGCGGACTGGTCTTCACGGATCAGGCCCGAGAACTCGATGCTGGCCATGAAGCCGGCGCCCAAGTCTTCGATGCCCAGCAATTGCGCCTGCAGCATGACCACCTCGGTCTTGTTGGGCACGCCGCCCGACTGGGCTTCGCGCTCAGCCAGTTGCTGTCGGATCTCGCCGACCATTTCATCGGTCATCATGGCGCGCAAAGCGGTGATGTCCGAGCGATCCCAAGCGTCTTGCAACGCAATGAAATTGGACTTGGCGGCGGCGACAAAGCCGTCGACGTCAAAGTCGGCCGGGACGCTCCAGTTCTGGCTGCCACCGATCAGGCTCGAGCCTATGCGTGCCCCGGCACGGGTGGGCGTGCTCGACTCAAATTGAGCCGGGCCTTCCCAGGGGCGGGCGGATGCGTCGTTGCCGACATTGCGGGGGTTGTACTGCGGGGCGGGGGTGGCCGACTCGGGACCGGCACCCTGGAATGCGTAGGGCGTCCCCTGGTTGCGACGACGCAGGAACATGCCCACCACGGCCAACACGATCAAGGCCAGCAAGCCAAACAACAACACCTGGCCAAAAGCTTCGCCCAAACCCAGGCTGTGGGCGAGCCAAGCCAGACCCAGGCCCGCGGCCAGACCACCGAGCATGGCACCCCAGGGCTTGCGCTGGCTTTGGGCTGCGGCTGCGGCAGGCGCCGCCGCAGGCGAAGGGGTCGGCTGAGCGGCAGGCGCCGCCTGGTTTTGCGTCGGGGTGGCCGGCGCAGGGCGAGCCGCCTCGCGCTGGGTGACGTTGGACGACTGACGCCCCACCGATTGGCCACTGCCCAATCGCTTGGCCGCTTCAGACTCCAAACTGGTCAAACACAACAAAGTCGCGAAAGAGAGTGTCAACAAACCGGATTTCATACCGCCTCCAATCATCTGATTCTTCATCAAGTCTTGATTCCAACATGAAGCGCCACCACACCGGCGGTCATGTTGTGAATATCCACATGCGAAAAGCCATTGTTCAGCATAAGGTCTTTGAGCGCCTGCTGGTCGGGGTGCATTCGGATCGACTCCGCCAGGTAACGGTAGCTGGCTTCGTCACGCGCGACCCAACGCCCAAGCAGGGGCAAGACCTTGAACGAGTAAACATCGTAAGCCTTTTCGAGCGGTTTGGCGACCTTGGAAAACTCCAATACCAAGAGTTTGCCGCCGGGCTTGAGCACGCGGGCCATTTCGCGCAAGGCGAGGTCTTTGTGGGTCATGTTGCGCAGCCCAAAGGCGACGCTGACCCGATCGAAGTACTGGTCAGGGAAAGGCAACTGTTCCGCATCACACACCACGGTTGGCAACACCTGCCCTCGGTTGAGCAGACGATCACGCCCGACCCGCAGCATGGCTTCGTTGATGTCGGTGTGCACCACTTGGCCGGTGGGCCCGACTTTGTCAGCGAAAGCACTGGCCAGATCCCCCGTGCCGCCGGCAATGTCCAGCACCCGGTGACCGGGTTGCAGGTCGGCCACCCAACCGGTGTAAAACTTCCAGACCCTGTGCAAACCCAAGGACATCAGGTCGTTCATGATGTCGTAGCGCGACGCCACCGAGTCAAAGACGCCGCGCACATGACGGGCCTTGTCTTGCTCGTCGACCGTTTTGAATCCAAAGTGGGTTTGACTCATGGCTGCTTTCTGGGTCGGACCGTCAGTGGTGATGACCGCAAGCACCACCGGTCGATGGTTCGGCCATCGGGGTGTCGCGCTCGACCCCGGCTTCGACGAGGCGGCGCTCGTACTCGGCCCACAGTTCGGCTTGTTGGGACGCCAGGTAATAAAGATAGGTCCAAGAAAAAATGCCACTGTCGTGGCCATCGCTGAAAGTGGGCTTGATGCCGTAATTGCCAACCGGCTCCAGGTCAACCAGTCCCACCAGCCGTTTGCCCGTTTGTAAAACCTCTTGGCCCGGGCCGTGGCCCTGCACTTCGGCCGATGGGCTGTAGACCCGCATCAGCTCGAAAGGGATGCGGTGCGACTCCCCGTTGGCAAATGTCACTTCGAGCACCCGGGAAGCCTGGTGCACCGTCAAATCCTGGGGCGGGGGTATTTCTTTGCTCATGTGTCAAACCAAAACGCGTTCAATGCCGCCACGGTTGGCGGACTCGACATATTGCGCCATCCAGTTTTCACCCAGGATCTGTCGGGCCATTTCAACCACGATGTAATCGGCTTCGAGCAAACCGTTTTGCAAGTCGTCGCCATATCGCGACAGGCCTTGCAAACAGCTGGGGCAACTGGTCAGGATTTTGAGGTCCCCCTGGAGCTGCCCCGTCTGCTCACGCAACTGGGCTTCGCCTTTGCGGATCTCTTGCTCTTTGCGAAAGCGCACCTGGGTCGCGATGTCAGGGCGGGTCACGCCCAAGGTACCGGACTCGCCACAGCAACGCTCACTCTTGAGCACGGGCGCGCCCAGCAAAGACTTGACCGTTTTCATCGGGTCTTGCTGCTTCATCGGGCTGTGGCAGGGGTCATGATAGAGATAACCGGTTCCGGTCTGCGCAGTCAAGGTGATGCCTTTTTCGAGCAGGTACTCGTGGATGTCGATGATGCGGCAGTCGGGGAAGATTTCCTCAAAGCGATAGCCCTGCAACTGGTCGTAGCAGGTGCCGCAACTGACCACCACGGTCTTGATGTCGAGGTAGTTGAGCGTGTTGGCGACGCGGTGAAACAGCACCCGATTGTCCGTGATGATTTGTTCGGCGCGGTCAAACTGCCCCGAGCCGCGTTGCGGATAACCGCAGCACAAGTAGCCCGGCGGCAAGACAGTTTGCACGCCAGCGTGCCAGAGCATGGCCTGGGTCGCCAAGCCGACCTGACTGAACAGGCGCTCGGATCCGCAACCAGGGAAATAAAACACCGCCTCGGCATCGACGCTGGTGGTGCCGGGGTTGCGGATGATGGGCACGTAGTTTTTGTCTTCGATGTCAAGCAAGGCCCGCGCCGTTTTCTTGGGCAGATTGCCGGGCATCTTCTTGTTGATGAAGTGGATCACCTGCTCTTTGATCGGCGCCGCCCCGACGCTGGCCGGTGGTGCGCTGGTTTGGCGCCGGGCCAGCACGGCGAACGCGTCGTGCGCCAGGCGTTGGACCTTCATGCCGACGTCAACCATCAGGGTGCGCGCCAGCTTGATCGTCTCGGGACGGGTGGCGTTGAGCATGAGCATGGCTGCGGCGTTGCCCGGTCGGAAGCTCTTTTGGCCCATCTTGCGCAGCAGGTTGCGCATGTTCATGGACACATCGCCAAAATCGATGTTGACCGGGCAAGGGGTCAGGCACTTGTGACAGACGGTGCAGTGGTCGGCCACGTCTTCGAATTCCTGCCAGTGCTTGATCGATACCCCTCGGCGGGTTTGCTCTTCGTACAAGAAAGCCTCGACCAACAAGGAGGTCGCCAGAATTTTGTTGCGTGGGCTGTAGAGCAGATTGGCGCGAGGCACATGGGTGGCGCAGACCGGCTTGCACTTGCCGCAGCGCAGGCAGTTTTTGACGCTGTCAGCGATCGCGCCGATGTCCGACTGCTGCATGATCAAGGACTCGTGCCCCATCAGACCAAAGCTGGGCGTGTAGGCGTCGGACAAATCGGCCGCCCGGATCCCGGCCACCGCACCCGCGCGCAGAAGCTTGCCTCGGTTGAAATGTCCCTGCGGGTCGACACTCGCCTTGTACTGGGCAAAGGGGGCCAACTCGTCATCGGTCAGGTAATCGAGCTTGGTGATTCCGATGCCGTGTTCGCCAGAAATCACCCCGTCGAGCGAGCGGGCCAGGCGCATGATGCGACCGACCGCCTCGTGGGCCGTCTGCAACATGGCGTAGTCGTCGCTGTTGACGGGGATGTTGGTGTGCACGTTCCCGTCACCCGCGTGTGCGTGCAGGGCCACCCAGACCCGCCCTTTCAGAACCCGTTGATGGATGGCATTGCACTCTTGCATCAGCGGCTGGAACACTTGGCCGGTGAAGATGTTGGCCAACTCGGCGCGAATCTGGGTTTTCCAACTGGCGCGCAAGGTGTGGGACTGCAGTTGCGGGAACAGGGCGTCGCACTGCTCCAGCCAAGACCGCCACATGGCACGCACCTCGGCAATCAAGGCGCGGGCGCGTTCGACGCGCTCTTCCAATTGCTCCGGGCTGGCGAGGTCATCACCATCCTCGGCCTTGCCCAGCGGCAGCTGCCCGCGCGCAAAGAAACGGTCGAGTTCCTCGCACAACTGAAGCTTGTTGCGCAGCGAGAGCTCGATGTTGATGCGCTCGATGCCGTCGCTGTACTCGGCCATGCGTGGCAAGGGGATCACCACGTCCTCGTTGATCTTGAAGGCGTTGGTGTGGCGGCTGATGGCCGCGGTGCGTTTGCGATCAAGCCAGAATTTCTTGCGCGCTTCGGGGCTGATGGCGATGAAACCCTCGCCACTGCGGGAATTGGCCAGGCGCACCACCTCGGAGGTGGCGCGCGCCACAGCGTCGGGATCGTCACCCGCGATGTCCCCCACCAACACCATCTTGGGCAAACCGCCACGCTTGGACTTGGTGCTGTAGCCCACCGCCCGGAGGTAGCGGTCATCGAGGTGTTCCAGTCCCGCCAGGACGGTGCCAGTGCGCTTTTGCTCGGCGAACATGAAGTCCTTGATCTCGACGATGCTGGGCACCGCATCGCGGGCATGCCCGAAGAACTCCAGGCAGACCGTGCGCGTGTGGCTGGGCATGCGGTGCAGCACCCAGCGGGCACTGGTGATCAGGCCATCGCACCCCTCTTTTTGCACGCCAGGTAAGCCGCTGAGGAACTTGTCCGTGACGTCTTTGCCCAAGCCTTCCTTGCGAAACCGGTGACCGGGAATTTCCAGGGTCTCGGTGCGGATGGGGGTCACGCCATCGGCCTGAAAATGGCGCAACTCGAACACCACTTGCTCGGCGTCATGGATCTTGCCGAGGTTGTGACCGATGCGCACCACCTCGAGCCATTGGGCGTCGGGGGTGACCATGCGCCAGCTGACCAAGTTGTCCAGGGCCGTGCCCCAGAGCACGGCCTTTTTACCGCCGGCGTTCATGGCAATGTTGCCGCCGATGCAAGACGCCTCGGCAGAGGTGGGGTCGACGGCAAACACCAAGCCTGCCGCTTCGGCGGCGTCGGCCACCCGCTGGGTCACCACACCCGCTTCCGTCTGGATGGTGGCGACCTCGACGTCCAAGCCAGGCAAACGCACCCGCTCGACCGGCCCCATGGCTTCGAGTTTCTCGGTGTTGATGACCACGCTGTTCCAAATCAGTGGAATGGCGCCGCCGGTATAGCCCGTGCCACCCCCGCGCGGGATGATGGTCAGGCCCAGCTCGATGCACGCCTGGACCAGACCGGGCATTTCGGCCTCGGTGTCGGGACAAAGCACCAAAAAGGGGTATTCGATGCGCCAGTCGGTGGCATCGGTCACGTGCGACACCCGCGAGAGCGCGTCAAATTTGATGTTGTCGGCCGCGGTGCGGCGGCGCAGCACCCGCAAAGCCTTTTTGCGCAAATGCGCGACGGTGGCAAATTGCTGATCGAAGCGCGACACCGCCTGACGGGCCATCTGCAACAAGTCACCCACCCATCGATCGCGAGCCGCGTCATCCGAGGGGGTGCGGCGACGCTCGACCTCGCCCAGCCGGTGGTTCAAGGCCTCGACCAGTTGCGCGCGTCGCTTGGGGTTGTCGAGCAAGTCGTCTTGCAGGTAAGGGTTGCGATCGACGACCCAGATGTCACCCAACACCTCGTAGAGCATCCGCGCCGAACGCCCGGTCTTGCGCTCGGAGCGCAGCTTTTGCAACAAGTCCCAAGCCGATTCGCCCAGAATCCTGAGCACAATCTCACGATCTGAAAAAGAGGTGTAGTTGTAGGGGATCTCCCGCAGGCGAGCCCCCTCTTGGGTGGCGGCCATCAGGTGATTCAATGCCGTGGGTGCGTTCATGTGCTTTGCATATTAACTCAGCCGTGCGACAGGACGACCCAACAACACCCGCAAGGTGGCCAGCACCGCGATCAGGGCGCCATACGTGGCCATGCTGCCATCGGGCCAGCGCAGGCCCCAGAGGGCGACCGCCTGGGTCGTCACGGCCCCCAGCCCCAACACCGCGCACGCCCCCCACCAACCGCCGATCGGTGGCACGGCCGGTCGGCGCAAGGCCCAGGCAAACACGATCAGCGCGGTCAACCCGACGCCGGGCCACAGCCAAGACAGGCCGTGAAGAATGAGGTGAGGGAGATCCACAGCCTTGATTTTATAATTAGCGCCATGGCAGTCTGGGCCCTGGGCTTAAATCACAACACTGCGCCGCTGGATATTCGCGGCAAATTTGCGTTCGCCCTGGATCAAATGGGCGGAACCCTGGACGCTTTGCGACTGAGCGTGCCTGGCGCCCTAGAGGCCACCATTTTGTCCACCTGCAACCGGACCGAGGTGTACTGCGCCGGTGAAGCCCCCAGGCCCGAGCAGGCCCTGGGTTGGCTGGCCGATGCCGGGGGCGTTTCACCCGGTGATTTGGCGGCGCACACCTACGCCCTGAGCCAGGGACAGGTCGCCCGCCATGCCTTTCGGGTCGCCAGCGGGTTGGACTCGATGGTGTTGGGCGAACCCCAGATTCTGGGGCAAATGAAGGACGCCGTGCGCGCGGCCCAGGAAGCTGGGGCGCTGGGGACCACCCTGCACCAACTGTTTCAGCGCTCGTTTGCCGTCGCCAAAGAGGTACGCACCTCAACCGAAAT
>JACCEC010093478.1_pt1 | contig 11525 bp, 14 predicted proteins | sample 7450121 | NCBI WGS metagenome assembly JACCEC01 (sample SAMN15323455, study PRJNA562643) | freshwater metagenome | isolation source: river surface water | place: USA:Blue River Watershed | collected 2017-08-18 | reverse complement strand
GGTGATCCGGACGGCCCAGCCTGTGGCTTGGTATCAGCGTGAACAAACGTAACAGCGCTGATCAACCCTTCAGAGTTTGCCCTTCCCAGTTGTCACGTATTTGTGTTTGGTCGGGTTAGCTTGTCACAAGTGTGAACGAGATACCTATCTGATGGCGTTGCTGACAGTCAAAGAGGCTGCAGAAAGGTTGGGGTTGAAGAGTCGCAACAGCATCTACCGAAAGATTCGGTCAAAGGAGTTGCCGACGATCACAGCACCTGATGGAACGCCACGGATCCGTGCGGAGGGATTGGAGGAGCTGTGGAGGAGCATTACGCGAACGAGGTGTGATTCACCTGCACCACGGCCTGTTGATCCACTTGCGGCAGCACGTGAGGAGCGCCGTGGTAAGCCGCTGCGGCCAGCGTCAGAGCGGATGAAACCACAGGGTGTTTTGGATGAGGCACCGCTTGCAATCCCAGTGAGGATCAGGGATGAGGAGCTTCCGGACTACAACGAGAGTCGGGCTCGATCGGAGTATGAGCGGGCCAATCTGCTTGAGCTTGAGAGGAGGCAAAAGGAGGGTTTGCTGCTGGAGCGCAAGGTGGTGGAGCGCACCTGGGCGTCGTTGGTAACGGCAGCAAAGGTGAAGCTGTTGGGCATCCCGAGCAGGGCAAAACAGAGGATTCCTCACTTGACATTGGAGGAGATCGATCTGCTGACGGAGCTGGTGCGTGAGTCGCTGGAGGATCTGGCGAATGCGGGTGATGGGGGTGAGGTGCTCGAGGAGGAGGAGTGATGGAAGGTTGTGATGCCGCGCTTCTGTCAACGGGGTTTGGCCTGTGGAAGCCTCCCCGAAAGCTGTCGCTATCGGAATGGTCTGATCGGTATGCGTACCTGAGTGCTGAAAGTGCAGCGGAATCAGGGAAGTGGAAAACGCTGCCTTATCAGAAGGAGATCATGGACAGCTTCACCGATCCAAAGGTGGAGATGGTGGTGTGGATGAAGAGTGCAAGGGTTGGTGCTACCAAGATTTTCAATAACCTCGTTGGCTTTTATGTCCACCAGGATCCATGTCCAATCATGGTGGTGCAGCCCACGGTTGAGGATGCGGAGGGCTATTCAAAGGATGAGATTGCGCCGATGGTGCGCGATACCCCAGTCCTGAAGAGCCTTTTCGCGGATCCAAAGGCCAAGGATGGATCGAACACGATCCTGCTGAAGCAGTTCCCTGGCGGGACATTGCAGATGGTTGGTGCCAACAGCGCCAGGGGATTCCGCCGTGTGAGTCGGCGTGTGGTGCTGTTCGATGAGGTGGATGGCTACCCGGCCAGCACGCCGGAGGGTGACCAGATCAAGCTGGGCATCAAGCGCAGTGAGTACTACTGGAACCGGAAGATCGGGATCGCCAGTACGCCCACCACGAAGGGTTTTAGCCGGGTGGAGCGGTGGTTTGAGCTGTCGGATCAGCGTAGGTATTTCTGCCCATGCCCGGAATGTGGGCACATGCAGTATTTGCGCTGGCAGCAGATGAAATGGGAAGACGGCCGGCCTGAGACTGCGGCGTATGAATGCGAAAACTGCAAGACCCGGATCCCGCATCGCTGCAAGCGGGAGATGGTGACCAAGGGTGAGTGGCGGCCAACGGCTCCAGCAAAGCGGCCCGGCCTAGTGGGATATCACCTATGGGCGGCCTACAGCTTCTCGCCAAATGCGAGCTGGGAACAGCTGGTGACTGAGTTCCTGGAGGTGAAGGGCAATGCCGACCAGCTGCGCACCTTCGTGAACGTGGTGTTGGGCGAGTGTTTTGAGGAGGACTACGCCAACAAGGTGAGCGCTGAGGGGCTGATGGCACGGCGCGATGCGTATCCGCCTGGCTTCTGTCCGAAGGGCAGTTTGGTGCTCACAGCTGGGGTCGACTGCCAGGACGATCGCCTTGAGGTGAGCATTTGGGCGTTTGGCAAGGGCGAGGAGGCATGGCTGATCTGGCATCAGCAGCTGTTTGGTGATCCGGCGCTGTCAGCGGTGTGGGAGCAGTTGGATCATGTGCTCTCTACGGAATGGGATGCGGAGGAGGGTCCGCCGATGAAGATCCGGCAGATGGCGATCGACTCTGGTGGTCACCACACGCATAGCGTTGTGATGTATGCCCGTGAACGGCAGGCCCAGGGCGTGGTGGCGATCAAGGGTTCCAGTCAGCGGGATAAGCCGGTGATTGGTAAGGGTTCACCTGTGGATATCAACTGGAAAGGCCAAACGATGAAGCGCGGTGGCCGGGTTTATATGGTTGGTACGGATACGGCCAAGACATTGCTGTATGGCAGGCTGCGTCATAACGAGATTGGGCCTGGATATTTGCACTTCAATGAGGGTGCGGATGAGGACTATTTCCAGCAATTAACGGCAGAAAAGCAGCGAATTCGGACAGTTAAGGGCTATCAGGTGAAGGAATGGGTGAAGACGAACGGTGTCCGAAACGAGGCGCTTGACTGCTTGGTCTACAGCTATGCCGCGCTGCAATTGCTGCTCAGGAGGTATGACCGCAAGACGGTGTGGGATCAGCTGAGCAAGCAGCGCGAGGGAACGGCGAAGCACAAGCCTGTGATGGAGCCTGTTGTGGTTCCTGTGAGCCAGGCTGAGCCGTTGCGGCGTAGCAGGGTGCAGCCTGCCGGTAGGCGTGGTGGGGGGTTTGTAAGAACGTGGTGATTGATATGACAACTCAGCTACGATCTAGAAAGCCCAGCCTGGGTCATGTTGTGCGTGGGGTAACTCAATGAAAATCCCATCAACGATGATGGCTGGTGACACCGTTGGCTGGATTGATGAAGCCACAACGGATGTGCTTGGCAACGCGATTGATAGCTCCAGCCACTCGCTGACCTACTACCTGCGCACCAATGCATCGGGTGAGGGTGCAACCGTCAATGGGGTAGCGGACGGTAGCGGCTGGCGGTTCACCATTGCTGCTGCGACAACAGCTGACTTTGCTGCCGGCACTTGGTATTTCCAAGCTGTTGCAACAGCCACCAGCGGCGGCGCCAAGACCACGATTGGCCAGGGGCAGTTCACCGTTACGGCCAGCCTTGGATACAGCGGCACCCCTGGTGCGTTTGATGGCCGTAGCCAGGCGCAGAAAGATCTGGAGGCAGTTCAAACCGCGATCCGCAGCTTGCTATCCGGTGGTGTGGTGCAGGAGTACCGCATTGGACAGCGGAGCCTGAAGCGCTACGAGCTGGCCGATCTGCTGGCACTTGAAACAAAGCTCAAGGCGGATGTCGCCAGGGAGCAAAAGGCTGAGTCGATTGCCAACGGATTGGGCAATCCCCATTCTCTGTTTGTGAGGTTTGGCCGCTGATGGGCATTCGTACTCGCTTGATGAGCGCCCTCGGCTTTGGCCGTAAGGATGTGGCGGTGCCCAGGCCCCGTCGACGCACTTATGCCGGAGCGATCATCAGCCGGCTGACGAGCGACTGGATTGCCAATGGCACCAGCGCTGACGCTGAGATCAAGACGAGCCTGCGGAAGCTGCGAGACCGCTCGCGTCAGATGGTGCGGGACAACCCGTATGCCCGGCAGGCCAAGCGCACGACGCAGATCAACGTTGTTGGGCAGGGAATTCGGCTGCAGTCCCAGGTGATGACCGTTCGCGGCAACAAGCGCGATGAGCGGGTGAACCGGGTGATCGAGCAGAAATGGGAGCGGTGGTGCCGTGCGGATCACTGCGATGTGGCAGGCCGAAACAGCTTCCACATGTTTGAGTGGCTCGCTGCTGGTGCCCTACCGGAAAGTGGTGAGGTGATCTTCCGGATTCATCGGAAGGGCTTTGGTGGCAGCAAGGTGCCCTTGGCGCTGGAGATCATTGAGTCCGACCTGTTGGACGATGACTACCAGGGCCCGGTGACGGCCAAGGGCAATGAGTGGCGGCTGGGTGTGGAGGTGGATCCCTATGGCCGCCCGGTGCGGTACGCATTTCTGACCAGGCACCCTGGTGATTACTGGTTCCAGAACGCAGCCCAAGAGGCCAAGGGGAAGCATGTCTTCCTTCCGGCCAAGGACATCGTGATCCTGTTCCTGCCCGAGAGACCGCATCAGCACAGGGGTGTGCCGTGGTTCGCGCCTGTAATCAACGATGCGCACCAGCTAGCCGGCTACGAGGAAGCGGCAGTGATTCGGGCTCGTTCGGCAGCCAGCCTGATGGGTTTTGTGACCTCACCTGAGGGTGAGCTGGAAGCCGATGACATCGACAACGGCCAGCGGATCACGGAGTTTGAGCCTGGTGTTTTCAAGTACCTCGACGGTGGGCAGAACGTTGTTGTGCCCGATCTGAAGTCGCCGGACCAGCAGTACGAGATGTTCGTGCGGGCTAAGACCCGCCGTTTTGCCAGTGGCTTTGGCTGCTCCTATGAGACCCTAAGCCGAGACTTCTCGGAAACGAACTACTCCAGTTCACGCCTGAGCCTGCTTGAGGACCGGGATCACTGGCAGGTGGTGCAGAACTACCTGATCGAGAACTTCCACATGCGGATCTTCCGCGAATGGCTGGATGTGGCGGTATTGGCTGGTGAGCTCAACCTGGCTGATTACGAGCTGCGGCCTGAGCGGTACGACACGCCGAAGTGGCTAGGTCGTGGCTGGAGCTGGGTGGATCCGATGAAGGAAGCGCAGGCCTACGCCCTGATGGAAGATCGTGGGTACATGACCAAGGCACAGATCTGCGCTCAGCTCGGCACTGACCTGGACGAGAACCTGCAGCAGATCGCCAGGGAGAAGGCGATGGCCAAAGAGCTTGGCATTGAACTGGCTACAGATGCTCAGCCTGCTGTGTCTGATTCGGCTGTAGCCAACTCACAGGATGCGACGGCTGTAGAGCCTGCTTCTCGCAAGCGAAATACGAGATCAAGGAACAAGCCTAAAGTTGATGAGAACCAGGTCTAATCGTTCCGCAGAGGTACGCCATGGACGAATCAAACACTCCGCTTGAGGAGGAGCGGGCCATTGCGGGCCTGACTGACGAACAGGTGCAAGCCGTTGCCACTGCTGTCCAAGAGGTGGTTGCTGAGCACATGGGTGAAGTGGTGGAAGACACGCTGGAGGTGCTTCAGGGCATTGACCCAGAAGCAGAAACCCCAGAACAGGAGGAAATGGAAGAGGGCATGAGCGAAGAGCGTCAGCTTGAGGAGCGCAAGCTGGAAGGTAAGTACCAGCGCACTGAGGCGACTTGGTTCCGTGAGCTGCCGGGCCAGGAGCGCACGATTGAATTTCCATTCAGTTCTGAGTTTCCGGCCGAGCGTTATTTCGGGCGTGAGGTGCTTAGCCATGAAGGCAATGCACCGAACTTCGCCCGTCTGAACGATGGGGTGGCGCCACTTCTCTTTAACCACGACCCCGACAAGGTCATCGGGGTAGTGGAACGTGCATGGATTGATGGGGAAAAGAAGCGAGGTATGGCTCGTGCTCGCTTTTCGCGCAACCCATTTGCACAACAGGTCTTTGACGATGTGAAAGATGGAATCTTGCGAGGGGTTAGCGTTGGCTACTCCATCGACAAGATGGAAGAACGGGGTGACTCGTTCGTTGCTACTTCATGGTCGCCTTACGAGGTATCTGTCTGTACGATTCCTCTAGATGCCCACCAAGTTGGGATCGGTCGGTCCTTGATGGCCGACGAGGCGGCTCAAACCGCATCCCCTCAACCTACATCTGAGGTTCCTATGGAAACCATCACTCCCGATGTGGAGGTGATCCGGTCGAAGGCCGCTCAGGACGAGCGTTCTCGGATTGCCGCCATCACCGCTCTCGGTGAAAAGCACAACATGCAGGATCTGGCTCGTGAGCTGATCGACGGTGGTCGTTCGGTGGACGAGGCTCGTGCTGCAGTCCTTGAAAAACTCGACTCTCGCCCCGCTGTGGAACACCGCATTGATGCCAACGACGTTGGCCTGTCCGAGAAGGAGGTCCGCGAGTTCAGCTTCGTGCGGGCTCTGAACTTCCTGGCCAACCCCGGCGATGCTTCGGCTCGTCGTGATGCCTCTTTTGAGATTGAGGTTGGCAAGGCTGCCGCTCAGAAGTATGAGCGCTCCTCCAATGGGATCGTGATTCCCAACGAGGTGCTGCGCCGCGACATGACCGTTGGCACCCCGACTGCTGGCGGCAACCTGGTGGCCACTGATCTGCTTTCTGGCAGCTTCATTGACCTGCTGCGTAACCGTCTGGCGCTGGCCCAGGCCGGTGTGACCATGCTCAATGGCCTGCAGGGCAATGTGAGTATCCCTCGCCAGAGCTCTGCTTCCACCGCCTACTGGGTTGGTGAGAACACGGCTCCCACTGAAAGCCAGGTCGCAATCGACCAGGTCAACATGTCGCCGAAAACCCTTGGGGCTTTTGTTGACTACAGCCGCCGTCTGCTGCTGCAGGCTTCGGTTGATGTGGAAGGCATGATCCGCGCCGATCTGGCTCGCGTGATTGCTCTGGAGATCGACCGTGCCGCCATCTATGGCACTGGCTCTGCCAACCAGCCCCTCGGCCTGGTGAATACCACCGGGATTGGCACGCAGACCATCAGCACCTACGGCACCTTCGCCGAGTACATCGGCATGGAAACCGATGTGGCGACCGCCAACGCTGATGCTGGCAGCCTGCGCTAAATCATCAATCACGCTGCCAGTGGCGCTCTCAAGAGCACCGAGAAGGCGACCAACACCGGCATGTTCGTCTTTGAGGATGGCGAGATCAACGGTTATCCCGCGATCGTCTCCAACCAACTGGCGAACAATGATGCCCTATTTGGTGACTTCAGCATGATGATCCTTGGCATGTGGTCCGGCTTGGATCTCACCGTTGATCCCTATGCAGGCGCCACCGCCGGCACCGTGCGGGTGATTGCTCTGCAGGATCTGGATGTGGCTGTCAAGCAGCCTGGCGCCTTCTGCTACGGCACCTGATCATGAAAGTTGAGATCACACGCAACGTGATGATCGCTGGGGAGCCCGTTTCGGCGGGCTCCATTTGTGATCTTGAAATCAGCGTTGCTCAGCTCCTTATCGGCTTGGGTAAAGCAGCACTGGCTGTTGAGCCTGAGCCTGAAGCAAATCCTGAACCGGTTGCTGCAGCTGCAGTTGAACCGGACAAAGCAGCCCACAAACGTGGGCGCCACACCGCCCCCGCTACTGGTACTGACAAATGAGCGTTCTTTCGACCGGCCTGGAGAAACTCCAGCACTTCACTCTCGGCCCTACTGCTGAGCGCACAGCCAATCTCAACGGCACTGCTGTTGACCTCGTTGACTATGAGGGTGACATTGTTCTGATCCTGGATGTTGAGAACGGCGGCACCTCCACCCTGGATGTGGCGATCCAATCCAGCGACACCCAAGGCGGCTCCTACGGTGCCGTGACCAGTGTCTTCACCCTGGATGGCACTGAGCAGCCCTCTGGTGCTGTGGCCTTTGCCCAGGTGAGCACCTCTGCTGATAAGCAGATCCTGGTGTTCCCCAAGAGCGCCTGCAAGCGCTGGATCAAGGCAGTGTCTGTGACCGACACCTCGACCCACACCTATTCCATCAACGGAATCGCGGTTAAGAAGTACGGCTGATTGACTATCCGGCCCCGGCTCTTGTAGTCGGGGCTTTTCAGTATCTATGCATCTTTGGCTATGGCACTGACCGAAAACCTGGATGCATTTCTTGCGGACTTTGGTGTCGCCTGTAGTTCTGGTGGCATCACAGGCTACGGCATCCTTGATATGCCATCCCAAGTCATTGCTGATGGGATGGTGATGACAACGGACTACACGCTGACCTGTAAGGCCAGTGTGTTTGGTGGGTTGGCCTATGACGCTTCAATCACGGTTGATGGCGCTAGCTACAAGGTGCGTGAAGTGCGGCTGATTGATGACGGCAAGTTCTGTGAACTCGCGCTGAGCAAGAGCTGATGACCACAAAGCGTGAAACGATCTTGGCTGCCATTGCCACGACGCTGGCCGGTACAACCAATGTCGGCAGTCGGATCTTCCGTAGTCGTGCCGACCCCTTGGCCCGTGGTGAGACGCCTGCCCTGGTGATTGAGCCAATTAACGATCAGGCATCACAGAACACCTCACTGCCAACCCTTGACTGGTCACTGCTGGTCAGGATCGCCGTTGTGGTTCGTGGTGGTATTCCCGATCAGACGGCTGATCCCGTGGTTGAAAGTCTCCACACCAAGCTGATGGCTGACCTGACGCTCGGTGGAAAGGTCATTGATATTCAGCCGGTCAGCGTTGTTTTTGAAACGGTTGAGGCCGACCAACCGGCCGGCATCGTGATGTGCGATTACCGTGTGCGCTATAGGACTTCAGTTAATTCTCTGTCCTGATGCCATGGCTACCATGATTGATGAATACCACGGGCTGGGCGGTTCGTACGTCCTCGACCCTGAAACCGGCGAACGACGGCCTGCCGAGCGGACTATCGCCGAATGCACCCTGGAACCCCTGACCGAGGAACCGAGCAATGGCACTCCTGAGCCGCAAGCGCCTTCTTCTGACGAAGATTGAATCTGCCTATGGCACTGATCCCACGCCTGAGGGGAGCGATGCCATTGAGATTCGCAATCTGGACATCACCCCGATCGAATCGGAGACCATTTCCCGTGATCTGATCCGTCCCTATCTGGGTAACTCCGATCAGATCCTTGCTCAGACCAGAGTCTCTATCACTTTTGAGGTTGAGCTCGCTGGCTCTGGCACTGCTGGGAGTGCGAGCCGGATTGACTCTCTTCTCCGCGCTTGCGGTATGGCCGCGACTACCACTGCCGCGCCGATTACTGGCACGGCCCAGGCTGGAGCTGCTGGAACCATCACGCTCGCGGCAGCTGCCAGCGCGACTGATGACATCTACAACGGGATGGTGATCAGCCTAACCGGCGGCACCGGCAGTGGCAGCAAGGGTGTGATCACGGCCTATGACGGCACCACCAAGGTGGCGACGGTCAAGAAGAGCACTGCCGCCTTCACCCCTGATGCGACCAGCCAGTACAGCATCTCGGCGAATGTCTCCTACAAGCCGGTTTCCGAAGGCTTTGAGAGCTGCACCTTGTACTTCAACAACTCAGGTGTGCTCCACCCTGCTACCGGCTGCCGTGGCACCTTCTCGCTGTCTGGCGAGGCCTCGGGTCTTCCGGTGGTCAGCTTCAGCATGACGGGCATCTTCAACGCTCCGACTGATACCGCTGCTCCCACCACGACCTATACCGACCAGGCGGTGCCGGTCATCTTCAAGACCGACAATACTGTTGCGGTATCCATTCTTGGCTTTGATGCTGCTTGCCTGCAGAGCTTCAGCTTTGATATGGCAAACCAGGTCATCTATCGGGAGCTGATCGGCTGCACCAAGTCGGTGATGATCACCAACCGTCAGCTCTCTGGTAGTGCTGTGATTGAGGCTCCCACTCTGGCGACCAAGAACTTCTTTGATGTCGCTACGGGCACGACCACTGGCATGGTTACCTTCCAGCACGGCACAACGGCAGGAAACATCGTGACCTTCCTCGCCCCGAAGGTCGATATCGGCTCGCCGAGCTACTCGGATTCCAATGGAATTCAGATGCTGAACCTTCCGATGGTGTTTATGCCATCTTCGGTAGGAAACGACGAAGTCGTACTAACCTTCCAGTGATTTAGAGCTGCCCTTATGGCATTCATCCGCAAGAAGAACCCAACCTATCGTTGGCCTGTAGCGGCTGAAACACCGAATGACGGAACGTTCGAGACCGAAAGCTTCCATGTGATCTTTCGTCGTCTCGGGCGTTCCGCGATCGGCAAGCTGAGCGACAAGAGTGATGTTGACTTCCTTGAGGCTGTTCTCGAGGACTGGGAAGACGTTCAGGGTGAAGACGGCAAGGTCCTGCCCTGTACACCGGCCACTCGGAAGGAGATGTTCGATGATCCTCTCTTTGTGAAAGCCGTTCTCAAGGCGTACATGGAGTCGATCGACGCCGCACAGGAAAAAAACTGAAGGAGGCTGCTCGGTTCTGGGCAAAAGGCGGCCCTGGTCGCGATGACACCCAGGCCGATGCGGCCGTCCTTGGTATCCACCCATCTCGTTTACCCAAAAGGCCTCGACCGACCTTTGAGGTGTGGGATGAAAACTGGGACACCGTGCTCATGTTCCTGCGAATGCAGACGCAGTGGAACGTGACCATGGGTGGCTATGTGGGCCTGAACTATCAGGTTCTCCAATGGATGTGCTCTCTATACTCAGTGGAAGACCCTCGGGAATTGCTTGAGGGGATCCGGGTGATGGAAGCCGCAGCTCTGGAGGCCTTGAACAAGGATGGCTGAAACCACCGCCCGGCTTAAGATCCAGGCGTTAGCAGACCTCAAGGGCTTTGAGTTTGCTGGCCGTGCCATCAAGGCCCTCACTGCTGCAGTCGGCCCGGCTGATCAGCGTCTAGAAGAGCTCAGGCAGAGCATCAACGCTACCTCTGCATCACTGAAAACGAGTGAAGCAGCGATCAATGCTCAGATTGCGGCGCTGACAAAGGTCAGAAGCCAAGCGCAACTTGGTGGTGCTACCTATCAGGCGCTTACTGCTGATATCAACAAGCTCAAAGCAGAGCTGGGTACATCTGAGGTATCAGTCAAGAAGTTTGGCGCTGCACTATCAAAGGCGACAACAGCGGCAGAGGCGAGACAGGCCTTTCGTCGTTATGCCCAGGATGTCAATAAAGCCAGCCAGGAGGCAGTTAAGGCATCACGTTCGTTTACCGATCTTGGCCGCAGTGCCCAGGTCAATTTCGACAAGGCGAGCCGTAGTGTCCAAACACTGAGCCAGCAGCTGGCTCGGCTGAAGCAGAACAGCGCATCAACAAAGGATCTGTTCTCCCGTGTGGGAGTAGCAGGGCCCCTGTCGGTGCCTGCCAAGGGTCTAAGAGACATCCAGGCCTTTTCACAGCTGGTACGTCGCCTGAAGGAGCAGAGCGAAACCGCTGTTGGCAAGGTGGCCCGGCTGAGCGAGGGGATGGCTGCGCTTGGGGCCACGGGTGTTGGTCTCAAGGGTGTGACCAGCTCACTGGGTGGAGTTGCTGGTGCGGCGCAGAGCGTTTCCGACTTTGCTGCCCAACTCACTGGCTCATTTGCCTCTTTGGGTGCTGGAGCACCCCAGTACCTAGGCCCCCTCAAGGCGGCCCTCAACCAGATCTCCCTGCTGGCCAACCAGCCAGCCAATGGCATCGCTCAGTGGGCGCAGTCGCTGCAAGGTGCCCAAAGCAAGCTGCTGGCCCTGTCCGCTCCACTTGATGCGCTGAATCAAGGCATTGCAGCCATTGGGCCAGAGGGTGCCCTCATGGCTGGTGGCTTGGCGGTGGCATTCGCCAGCTTGCAGGATGTGATCACCCGTGCGTTTCGCTCTGGCGAGAAGGAAGCCACCGAGGCCCTTCAGGGCATCACTAACGAAACCCAGGCGCTGCTGCGCAAGCTTTCCGAGCTGGGTGAAGCGTTCAAGAACAACACCTCGCTGAACCAGCTGCAGGGTCTGAGATCGGGTGCCTTGAGTCGTTTCAACGACTTTG
>JACCEC011855475.1_pt1 | contig 11526 bp, 6 predicted proteins | sample 7450121 | NCBI WGS metagenome assembly JACCEC01 (sample SAMN15323455, study PRJNA562643) | freshwater metagenome | isolation source: river surface water | place: USA:Blue River Watershed | collected 2017-08-18 | reverse complement strand
GCTCAAAATCTTCAAGATACGCCGCTGGCGATCACCGCCGTCAACGCGGCCATGCTCGAGGCACGCGGCCAGACCAGCGTGGAACAGGTCGCCGCCCAATCGCCGAATGTGACACTGACCCCGCAGGGTCAGCAAAATGGCTCAGGCCTTATCGCCTTTATCCGCGGCGTCGGTCAGACCGACTTTAACTTCGCCCTTGAGCCGGGCGTCGGTATTTATGTGGACGACGTCTACATTCCAACGCTCACGGGTTCGCTGCTCGACCTGATGGATCTTGATCGTATTGAAGTGCTGCGTGGTCCTCAGGGTACGCTTTCCGGCCGCAACGCCATTGGTGGCGCGATCAAGCTGTTTTCCGCCAAACCAAAGGGAGATGGCAGCGGGTCTTTGCAGCTGTCCTATGGCTCTTTTAATCGCGTCGAAGTTCGGGGCATTGCCGATTTTGGCCTGGCTGATAACCTTTTCATGCGCATTTCCGGCGTTTCAAAAAGCCGCGACGGCCATGTGAAGCGCCTCGATTATGGGCTGACCCATCCCAATTCCGGCGTCCGGCCAATGGGCGCGGGGAGCAACCCGGTGCTCGGCACCTTGGGCGGCCAATCCTACACCGCTGGCAAGGTTGCGCTGCGCTGGCTGCCAAGTGACACGGTCGAGGTCAATGTGGCCGGCGACTATACGCGCGACCGTTCTGAATCGGGTGCAAGCGTTCTGCTCTACTTCAACAGCCCCTCGGTCAACGCGAACGGCCAGCCTTGGCTGCCAAGCATCATTGATGGCTCGCCGATCCGCGGGAACTGCGCGTTTGTGCCTTATGGCGTGAACTCGTGTGACACGCTGACGGGCTATAATCGCAAATTTGTGACCTATAGCTCGTTCATTGATCAAACCCCGGCCACAACCCAATCGCCGTTCAAGCCGATCGCCTTCGATCCGCACCAATGGCTCGATAACTATGGTGTCTATGGCACCGTGGATATTGATTTGTCAGACAATCTGCAGCTCAAATCCATCACGGCATGGCGTCATTATAAGTCTGACTGGGCGCAAGACGTTGATAACTCGCCCATTGCGAACCAACAGCTCCGCCAGACATTGATCAACGATCAATGGAGCCAGGAACTCCGCCTCAATGGCAAGTTGGGTGATCTGCTCGATTACACGATCGGTGGCTTCTACTTTAAGCGCGATGGGACGCTGACCGCGCGGGTTGACCTGAACTATGCAGGTATCGACTTCATCCACGGGCCAGATCCGACGCCTGCCTCTAACAAGGCGGTGTTCGGTAACTTCATTTTGCACCCGGCGCAGAATTTCAACATCACGGCGGGCATGCGCCATTCCTGGGACAGCAAGGACTACACGTTCTTCCGCCGTAACCCTGACCTGACGGTGCCCGGCGTCTGCGCTTTCTTTTTGGGCGCGCCCACGGCTGGCCCCACGGGCATCGGCAACGCGCCAAACTGCCTATTGGTTGGCCTGAACAATGTGTCGGCCAGCTTTAGCTCAAAGCGTTTCGATTGGCGTCTTGCGGCGGACTATCGCTTCAGCCCGGAAGTGATGGCTTATGCGCAGGTTGCGACGGGCTATCGCGCTGGCGGCGTCAATCCCCGCCCGTTCTTCGGCCCCTCAAGCCCCTTCAACCAGATCAAGACGTTCAGCCCCGAAACGCTGACGTCGTATGAAGCAGGGATCAAAACCGATCTGTTTGATCGCAAGATGCGGTTCAACCTGTCGGCCTTTTTCAACGACTATAACAACATGATCCTTACGCTGTCTGCGTGCCCGATCTCGCCATGCCTCCAGCCGAACAATGTCGGCAAGGCCCGAGTGAAGGGCATCGAAGTGGAAACGGTTCTTCGCCCAGCCGAAAACTTCACCTTGGATGGCGCGCTGAGCTATATCGATTTCCAATATAAGTCGTTGAACGCCGGCAATGGCTCGCTGGGTGCTCTGACTCTTAGCATGGTCACGCCCTATACGCCGAAGTGGAAATACAGCTTTGGCGCGCAGTATAACGTGCCTGACGTTAAAGGCGGGACATTGACGGCGCGCTTTGACGGTTCCTATCAGAGCCATGTTTTCACCGAAGCTATCAACTATGATGACGTCGTTGTGCCTGCGACATCTGGTCCGCTGGCCACCTATCATGCCACGAACAAGATCCAAGGCTATTTCCTCGGCAACGCGCGCCTGACTTGGAAGCAGGATAACGACACGCCGTTCTCAGTTGGCCTTGAGGTGCAGAACGTGTTCAACAAATATTATTACACGTCGCTGTACGAACAATTTGCGAGCCCGCGCACCATTTCGGGTGCCCCGGGTCTGCCACGGACATGGATGGTCACGGTGAAGCGCGACTTTTGAACCCAGCCATTGCCAAAACATCAGGGAAGGGGGCGCTTGTCGCCCCCTTTTTCTTGGGAGAAGCCGTGCGGCCTTGCTAAGCCATCAGACCATTGGCATCATTAACGGGGCGTCAACAAAGCCTGCTCCACGAGGCTTGCTCCATCGGCGATTGTCTCTTGCTTGCCTGCCCGGTCACAGGCACTCTCGTGCCCAGTCAATCTAAAGGGAGAAAATCTGTGCGCGTTCACCTACCCTCCGAAATGGCGGACCGCCCCTTCGAGAACCTCGGCCAGGTTTATCCCACCCATATCGTCCAGAGTGCGGGCATCTATGGCACTGCGCCTTACCAGCACTCGCCGCTCAGCCTTCGCGAGCTGGAGGCGGCGCGGTATCGCACCGCGCTGATCAACGGCTGCCAGATATGCACCAATCTTCGAGGCGAGCGTGATTTTCCGGGTCTCTTCGCGGCCTTTGACGGAGATGTCGAAAACTCTGTTTGGTCGCGCGGCCCTGCTCCCGATGAGGCATTCTACGCTCAGGTCGAAAACTGGCGCGACTGGCCGGGCTATTCCGAGCGGGAACGCCTCGCCATCCGCTATGCCGAGGGCATGGGCCTCGACCCGCATGGCATTGCCGTCGATGAAGACTTTTGGAGCCGAGCCAAGGCCGCGTTTAGCGATGCGGAGATTGTCGATCTGACCTATTCGATTGGCGCTTGGATGGCCAATGGCCGTGTACTGCACGCTTTGGGTATGGATGCGGTCTGTTCCTTCGAGCTACCGGGGCGGGCAGCAGCTTAACCAAAACGGCGGAGCCAACGCGAGATGTAACGCAGAGGCGACCTGGCGCAGCAGACGTTGCCCCTAAATGCCGCCAGAAAATTATATTGGTGATGGATGCAGTCGAGGTGCAACCGATCTCCCTTGAGCGGGAAATCGAACTAGACCGTCATTGTGGGGTCAGAGTGATAAAAAAAGGGCGCAGGATGACCTGCGCCCCAATATTCCCATATTCTTTTTGGACCTAGAAGCGCTTGCGCACAGATACGAAGAACTGCTGCGGCGCGCCAACCAGCATGGACTGAAGCGTGCCATTGGGGTCCCTAAAGGTGAGGCCCGCCTGACCAAGCGTCGCGACATAGCGCTTGTCGAACAGGTTTGTCGCGTTGAGCTGCACTTCAAGGCCTGAAAGCGCGCCATTGTCCTCACCGAAGCGATAGCCCAGGGTGGCATCCACAAGCGCGCGTCCAGCGACGCTATTGTCGTTGGTGTAGGTGTAATAGCGGCGGCTTTGGTAATTCATCCCGATTTTACCGAACAGGCTGTCATCATCATAAGACAGCTCGACGTTCAGGAGGTGCTTCGGTGTGTCGACCGCCTGCTTGCCTTTTGTATTGTAGAGCACGCCGCTCAGGACATCCTGATCATATTTCGCGTCTGCAAAGGCGTAGGAGGAGAATACGGACACTGTCGGCGTAATCTTCAAGGTCCCGGCAAGCTCGAGGCCATTGGTCGTCACCGACCCGACGTTCGAGAGAATGCTCGCGCATCCGACAACAAGCGCACAGGGTTGGACCGACAATAAGCGATCCTTGAACACAACATGGTAACCCGCGATGGATCCGTTGAAGTTACCTAGGTCAAACCGGAAGCCGCCTTCTGCCGTCCATGACGTTTCTGGCTTGATGGTGTTACGAATGGCTTGGAAACCAGCGCGGTTCGTTGTGAAAGGCTGGGTGGTGAAGGCGCGCATATTCTCTGAATAAGATGCAAAGGCCTCAACGCTGTCGGAAATCTTATAGTTCATGCCGATTTGGGGCATGAACATATCTTTTGCCTTGAGCGTGCCTGTTGTGTCGCGCGCCGCCAAGCTTGAGGAGCTTGTTGGGTCATAAGTATTGTCGATTGTGACCTGAAGACCCTTGAAACCAGCCGTGATCTTGAACGCGTCGGTCACCTGCCACGTATCTTGGACATAATATTGGTTGGTTTCGATATCCATGAAGTAGCGGAACTGGGTTGTGAACGCGTTTGTCGGCCATTCTCGCTTGCCGACAGAAGACGTCGCCCCGGCGGCAAGGGGGAAGAAGCGGCGTTGAAGCGTATGGTTGTTGTTTTCATACCAGCCGCCAATCTTGAGCTGATGGGCGCCCAGCTTCACGTTGACCCCGCCGGTCACGCCAGCGCGTTCAATATTGTACATCGTTGAACGAATAGAGAGCGGCGATCCGCCCGGCGTTGCCACATAGGGCGTCCACCACGTGCCGAGGCCGCGGTTGGAATGATAATAAGGGGTGAGTTCAACGGAAATGGCATCGCTCAAATCAGCTTTCAGATTGGCGCCAGCCAGCCAATCCTTACGAAGACCATATCCATCATAATAGGTATCGTCGCCGCAAATCGTTTGCGCATATCCGGGGTAGTTTGCGCAATAGGTGCCCGATTGGAGATTGACCGCAATCGCCTTGGCGGTGGCGTAGTCGTTGCGAAGATAGTCCCAGTCCCAGCCATATTTCCGGATGAGAGACAAGGAGACGTCCATATAGTCGTCGTCCTTGAAATTTGAATAATTGAGGAAAGCCGAGATCGAAGCGCTTGCGCCGATCGGCACCACAAGCTTGGAATTGACCTGATAGGCTTCCTGCTTGCCTTGGCCCTTCCATTTGGGCGCATCAACCATGGCAGCACTGACATAGCCCTTCACGCCGCCACCCAGATCGCCTGTCTCAATCCGACCGAACAGGCGGAAAGCATTCTCGCTGCCGAAGCTGCCGAGAACTTCTGCGCCCATGTCATCTGAGGGTGCCCGGCTGGCAAATTCAAGCGCACCGCCAAGATTGGAACTCGATGGCGTGGAAAGGGCACCAGCCCCTTGGTTCAGCGTCGCCCGCCCAATATTCTCTGACGAAATGGCCCGGCTGATGTGCAAGCCGTTAAAGTTCGAATAGCTCATGTCACCCAGCGGCACGCCGTCAAGCGTAAAGCCAAGCTGGTTCTGGTTGAAGCCGCGCACCGAAATACGGGTTGAGTATTCGTTGGTCCCTAAGGCGTTGGCCGATTGGAAGGATACGCTTGGGAGTTTCTCGAGAACCTTTAGGGCGCTGGTGCCCGGCGTTGCCGCCGCAATATCTTCAAAGCTTAATGTTTGAACCTGCCGCGTTTCCCCTTTGCCATAGACGATGATTTCGTCGCTGGCCGTGTTTTCTTCGGCTGCTTAAGCAAAGGCTGTCGATGACGCTCCCGTTGCAAGAGCGATGCTGGCCACGCTGGCCAGAAGTCGAGTCCATTGGCGCATTCTTCCCTCCTGAAATGAGATAAACTTAAAAAATCTATCAATATTATATTTTATTATTAATAATAAAGGTGATATAAAATAAATATTTTCTCCTTATTTATATTAATTAGTCAGTATCTCGATCTATCTTTTAGATCTATTATTAGTATTATTCCAAGCGCATAAACCAATAGTTCGACCTTTTGGCAGTGATTTTAGATCAACTTGCCCGGGCATGAGGCGAGCGCTTCCATTTTCGCAGACCAATGTCTGCGCGCCGAACCCTGCCACATCCAAAAGAAGTTGATCCCAGTGGCGATATTGCACGTCATGTCCCTCGCCAGGATATCGACGGAAAGTTACTTTGCCGCCGACATGCGCGGCCCAATATTCGCCATGGCTTGGCGGCGTCAAAGGATCGTCCTCGCCATAATATAGATATGTAGGGCCCTTATAGGCAGAGACAGTCGCTGGGGTCTCGCAAAAGCGGCGAGACTCAGCGGCCATCCCGTGCGCATCCCCCATCTGTCCGCGGATGAAGAAGGCACGAGCGCCTTCATCGGCTGCTTTATCCGCAAATCCCCGCACTTTGGCGGCAACGCCGGTTGGTGGGAGCTCCCACCATATGCGCGGCGCTTGGACTTGAGGTTTTAGTATCTCTAGCAGTTGCCCATGATCGAGCGCGCAGCGCTCGCCACCCCGTGAGGCTGTGGAGACCGTCGCCAGCATATGCAAAGAGGATATTTTGTCAGGCATGGCTGCGGTGACATGGCCCGCATAAGCGCCTCCGCCAGAAATAGCGACCAGCGAAAAGCGATCTATTTCGAGCTTCTTGAGGACCTGATTAACTTCCGACACATAATCGTCAAAGGTCCAATGAGGGTCAAACGCTGTATCGCCCAGCCCATTGCGTTCCACCGTGATAAGACGGATTTTGAGGCGCCGACGCATCGTATCAAGAAAGCTAACAAGTTCGGGCGCGCGCGCGCTCGTGCCAGCGCCGCCGATGAACAGGACGGGCTTCCAGCCTTCTTCCCCGGTGTCGGTAAAATGCACGCGGCGCCCCTTGTCGGTCACAATCGACTGAACAGGCGAGCCTATGGGATCGAAGGCGTCAGGGAAGACAATCGGGGATGAGGTCGAGGCCTGCGCAGATTCCATAGGGCTTATGAAAATCGCTGCACCAATTAAGGCTAAATGCATGCGTTTCATCGGTATCGAGACCCTTCGAGTTCGCACTTCCATAGAAGGCCATTGAGGCTGTACTGATATTGGCTGCGTCTATCGCACTGACCAGCGCAAATCTTTCCTAATGGCGGGTGCAGGTTTGGCTTCAGAGATGTGCCAAGGTGTTTTTTGGGTGACTCGAGACCATTAACGGTGGGCTTATTGGCTATCGTCTCGGTCAGCCATGGAGCATGTGGCATTAGGGAAGGATAGACCGGCGCTTTTCCGGATGCGGCCATCGCATTGGCGATTACGGGCCTGGCAGTCATCAGCCTCTCCTCTTTAACTGAGGTTAACGCAAAAATTAGAGAGGAAAATATCTTTTAACGACATTTTATAGCAAAATACGACAGTAGCTGATGATTATTCACTTCGCGAAGAGAAATGCGCTCCTGGGTGCGATAAAGGGCTCTGTCAGTCTAACCGCAGCTTGGTTCCAATAAACAGAGTTCTCGCGGTATCCGCAAGAGATCAGGCCACGAGCGGTTGCCGCGGGGCAAGGGCTGCCGAGCGGCGTTTCTTTATAAGTCTGACGGTCGGTGAGGTGGCATTCCTGATTGGTGTTGTTGTGAAGCGAGGCATGGACGGAGGCGAGCTATTGCGGAGACTCCATTTGCCTAAACCATTGCATCGCACGCTCCCGTCGTTCGAACATCAGGTCCTCGACATTGCGCAGCGACAGCGGTAACCGCACATACATCATCACAACCAACCGGATGCTCTCAGACGATGAGTTGAAATACCGGAACGGGCTGTCTGGTTTTCGAGTGCACGGCATGCCCTGTTGCTAATGGTCAGCCGCGTAGAGCGCCTGCCGATGCGCTTGCTCTGACAAAACCGCCCGGCATGATGGTGTGCGCTCGGCTCAAAATGGGCATCGAAACGCTCCCGAAATATCGTAAAAGGAGCTATGAGAACCGTTAACAAAGGGCTTATCACGCATATGGGCGGATAATGGCCTGAACAAAGCTGGGATGGGGATAGTGGAAGCCGATTTTGTCATCATTGGCGGGGGATCTGCTGGCTGCGTTCTCGCCAATCGTCTGTCTTCAGATCCGCGTAATCAGGTTGTTCTTGTGGAAGCTGGCGGCAACGGAAAATCGTTTCTGCTGTCCATGCCGGCAGGCTTTGGCGTCACGGCTAACGCGCCAGGACATTCATGGCATTATTCCGGTCCACCAGAGCCGAGCATTCACGGGCGACAGATGCTGCTGCCAAGGGGCAAGGGGCTTGGCGGGTCCTCGAACATCAACGGGCTGCTTTATGTCAGAGGCCAGCAGGCCGATTATGATGCCTGGAGCAATTTGGGTGCGATCGGCTGGGGCTGGGCTGACGTCGCCCCTTATTTCCGCAGGAGTGAGACATATGCGGCCGGTGATGAAGCCTGTCGGGGTCGCGAAGGTCCGTTGCGCGTTGAAGAAGTGATGCATCGCAACCCAACAAATGATGCCATTATCTCCGCCTTTGCCGATATCGGCGTGCCGCGCACCCAAGACTATAATGGCGCAGATCAATTTGGCGCCTTTTACTATCAGACGACTGTTGCACAGGGGCGGAGATGTTCGGCCGCCGATGCCTTTTTGCGCCCGGCCTTGGGCCGGCCGAATTTAACTGTCATAACCGGGTCAGAGTGCCGCCGGATCGTCTTTGAGGGGCGCCGCGCGACAGGCGTTGAGGTTGCCGGGAGACAGGGGCCGCAAATGATCACGGCCCGCCGCGAGGTCATTTTGTCGGCAGGGGCTTATCACAGCCCGAAGCTTTTACAGCTGTCGGGCATTGGCCCCGCCCGTCATTTGCAAGACATGGGCATCCCGATTGTCTGGGATAGCCCAAATGTAGGCCAGAATTTGCAAGATCACTATATCCTGACGATGAGCTGGCGGCTGCGCGCAGGAGCCTATAGCTATAATCAGGAGCTTTCGGGCGGACGATTACTTTGGAATGTCCTGCGCTATTTGGTGCGTCGGGATGGCGCCATGACCATTCCAGCAGCCCAAGTAGGGGCCTTTGTCAAATCGGATCCGGCGTTGGATCGACCCGATATCCAGTTTCACTGCTTGCCCGTAACGGGAGACTTGGATGCCGCCGCTGCCGGACAAAAATCGGCACTGTCTCCTTGGCCTGGATTGACACTCGGCCCTACCGTCTTGCGGCCTGAATCGCGCGGACATGTGCGCCTCAGCAGCCCCGACCCAATGGCGGTGCCTGATATTGTGCATAACTGGCTGGAGGCTCCGGAAGATCAGCGGTTGTCGGTGCGCGCCATGCAGATGGCGCGAGCGCTGGTGGATGCGCCATCGCTCGCGCCCTTAGTTGATCATGAGGCCTGGCCGGGTGCTGATTGCCGCAGCGAAGCAGAGCTGGTGAATTACGCCAGAGCCTATGGCAATACAGGCTATCATCCGGTTGGAACATGCCGAATGGGGATTGATGACGGCGCCGTTCTGGACCCCTTTCTGCGTGTCAAAGGGATCAGCAGTTTGCGCGTGGTGGATGCTTCTGTCATGCCGCGTCTCGTTTCTGGAAACACCAATGCCGCTGCCATTATGATCGGCGAAAAGGGTGCTGATCTGGTGTTACACTCATAGAAGATCGCGGCGCGTTTTGTCGCTAAGGTCATCCGGCGCACTTGTTGAAAAGGAGCCAAGCGCTTGAAACGGGTCCAAGCTGAAAAGATCGACACGGTTGACGATTATCGCCTTATTGACGCGCCTCTCCCCCGGCCCGACGAGGGTGAGGTGCGTATTCAGGTAAAGGCGTGTGGCATGGGCTATGTCGATGCCTTGGTCGCGCTGGGGGGCTATCAGGTCAAACCGCCTGTGCCGTTCACGCCGGGACAGGAAATTTCAGGTATTGTCGAGGCTATTGGCTCCGCAGTCACCGGGCTGCGGGTCGGGGATCGGGTGATGGCCACTTCATTCGGCGGCGGGCTGGCGGAATATGTTGTTGCGCCGCAGTCCATGGTGACGGCCATTCCAGACGAGATGGGTTTTGATCAGGCTGCCGGCTTTCGGATTAATTATCTGACGGCGCTCCACGCGCTGCGGGATCGCGCAGCCCTGCGCGCGGGGGAACGTCTTCTTGTTTTTGGCGCGGCGGGCGGTGTTGGCAGCGCGGCCCTTCAGGTCGGTAAGATGCTGGGGGCAGATGTTGTCGCTGTCGCGTCATCTCCGGCTAAGCGATCCTTTGCTCTTGGGTTGGGTGCAGATGCTGCCCTTGATACTGAGATCGAGGGATGGCGAGACAGATTAAAGGCCCTGTGTGGAGGCAAAGGTCCCGATGTGATCTTTGATCCTGTCGCCGGCCCGCTCTTTGAAGCTGCTTTTCGCTCGCTCAACTGGCGGGGACGTCATCTCATTGTCGGATTTGCAGGGGGACCTATTCCAAAACTGCCGATCAACCTCTCTTTGATGAAAGGAGCGTCGCTTGTCGGCGTCGATGTTCGACAGTTTCTCTTGTACGAAAACGCGCTTGCCATGCAGCATCTCCAAGAGTTGTTGGACTGGGTAGCACAGGGGCAGATGACGCCGCCTGTCGGCCGCACATTCGCTTTCGAAGATTTTGCAGAGGCCATGCGGTTCGCCATGTCGGGAACCGGTATGGCAAAATCCATCATCCACATCACACATCGTGACGATGACGTGTCTCATGAGGTGAAGCCAACGCTTAGCGCCAACCTCTAGCGCCAACTGCTGAGGCCCTGCCCCGACAATTGGCGGCGCTGCGCCCCAGGTTGATCGCATGATTTTGGCGGAACTGTCATTCTAACCGCAACTTGTCTCCAAATGGCGGAGCTTTCGCAAGATGAGCGAAACTTCAGGCGGCAAGCGATTGCCACTCGGCCAGTGCTGCCGAGCGGCGTTCTTTGTAAGTCTGTCTGTCGGTGAGATGGCGTTCCTGATTGAAGTGGTTGTGGACCGAGGCGCAGACTGAAGCGAACTTTTGCAGAGACTTAATTCGCTTAAATCGCTGCATAGCTCGCTCCCGTCGTCGGAAGGGGAGGTGGCTGTTTTCAGCCCGATTGTTCATCCCACGGCCCATTTCACGACGATCCACATTGCCGAGTTCGCGCATGGCAGCGTGGTAGGATCGCATACCATCGGTGACGATTGTCTCGGCTCTGCCATGGCGCTTCAAGGCTTTCTTCAGAAACGCCAAAGCGGCAGCTTTATCGCGCTTTCTCGTCACGTAGCTCTCGAGAACCTCACCTTCGTGATCGACGGCGCGCCAAAGGTAATGCTGCTCCGCGTTGATCTTCACGAACACCTCGACGAAGTGCCAGCGCCAGTGACGGATCCCGCGCATCGCTTGCACCCGCTGGCGTCGGATATCGGCCGCAAACATCGGCCCGAACCGGTTCCACCAAAATCTCACGGTCTCATGGCAAATGTCGATCCCATGTTCGAATAGCAGATCCTCGACGTTCCGAAGGCTGATCGGGAACCGCACATACATCATCACGACTAACCGGATGACCTCGGGTGACGAGTTGAAATAGCGGAACGGACTGGCTGGTTTCTGGGGCGGGGCATGGCAAAGACTTACCGCGGTGAGCTCTTTCGCCCAACCGGTGTGTTTGCTCAGACAATGCCATCGTGGCTCCGTGTGTTGGATTTGAAGATAGGCCCTTTTTGGCGTTCTGGAGGTTGGCGATGCTGCCTGTTGTTTCAGTGACGGAAT
>JACCEC010018906.1_pt1 | contig 11526 bp, 1 predicted proteins | sample 7450121 | NCBI WGS metagenome assembly JACCEC01 (sample SAMN15323455, study PRJNA562643) | freshwater metagenome | isolation source: river surface water | place: USA:Blue River Watershed | collected 2017-08-18 | reverse complement strand
TAGATTGTTCAGTAGATTGTTCAGTAGATTGTTCAGTAGATTGTTCAGTAGATTGTTCAGTAGATTGTTCAGTAGATTGTTCAGTAGATTGTTCAGTTTGTTTATTATGTGTTTCTTTTTGATGTTTAATTTCACTATTTAATTTACAAAACACAGATAAAATTTTCTTTTGATTTATGGGTGATTTTTTAATAACCTCGATTGCTTTCTTTCTTTGTTCACATGAATATTTACATTGTTTGGTAAATAATTTTGCAATATTATCATTCACTTCAAGTGTTTCACATTTTAAATTATTTACCATAATCCATGAATTTTTAGAAAGTAAAACATTATATAAAATTTCAAAAGAACTGTCAACATAATGAACTCTTTTAGGACAATTTTTAATATCTAAAAGTTGTTTAGCAGTTATCATTTTACCATTATACTCTACTTTATGGTTTATACTTAAAATAATTGGTTTTGAAGGAACATTTTGATCTAATGCATGTTTTTCTATACATATTAATTTTGTATCAGATGATGTTACTATAGATATATCAACAATTTCTTGACCTCTAATAGTGTGTTTAGTAATATCTAATTCATTAATAAATATTTCACCTTGATCAGTTAATACTGGTGTATTTTTAGCAAAACAAATATGGCCATCAACATAAAGTGGATGTCTATAAATAAGATGATTATATTCATCACTTGCAAATAAATAACCAATAATAGGTGATGGATGTGCATTTTCATAAGTATTATAAATTATACAATCCCATGCATAACCACCAACGGGTAACCATTCAATTTTATATATAGTTGTATTATTAAAATTAATTCTAGAAATATAAGAAGATGCATATGATTGTACAGTTACATATAAATGATTATCAAATAATTGTATACCATTTGGATATTGATATGATTCAAAAGTAAATACTACATTGTTAATCAAAGGATTTGATAATAAAAATCTTCTTATACGATTGTCACCTTGAGTGTTAACATATAAATATCCATTATCAATCATTAAACCGGTTGGTAATCCATTATCTAAATTAATATAATATCTATTAGTGTTGTTAAAAGAACTATTATTAAAGAAATATGGATCAATACTAGGTGTATAGTTTACATAATTTTGATAAATTGCATTTGGTGTATATACTGGTATATCATTATTAAATCCAGTATAACTTGTAGGAATAGTAGGATTTCTAGTATCTCTATTAAAAATATCAACAATTCTACCAATATATCGATCATCATAATTTGCCATATATAAATCCCAACGTCCCCCTGATACATAATGCATTACAGAACCATTACAACTTCCATTAATATTTCTAGCCCAATCTGGTACAAAAAGTCCAGTCCAATTACCATAAATATTAATTTGATATCTACCAACATAACCTTGATCAGTTATAACCCATAAATAAATATTACCTCCGCCAATATCAGAAATAGTAATTGACATTGGTCTACCATAAATAAATGTAGTAACATTATCATGATGTGGAATAAAGTCTCTAATATATTGTCCATTAGTTACATGTAATCGAGAAATAGATGTTTCATTAAAATCAGTAGATCTACCATAATTAATAGTATAAATATATTCACCATATCTTGTCATATAACGAAGTCTTTTTGCTTGATAACCATTATAATCAGCATAAATTTCCATTGAATCAACTGTTAAATCATATCTAGCAACATAATTATTATATACACTAGTAACATATAAATATGTATTAACAGCAAAACATCCACTAGGTCCATCAATAGATCTATATCTAGAAACAAAATTACCATTATTTAAATCAATTTTAGCAACATATGCTTTATAAGTATTTGGATTATATTTTTGAACATAATGAGTAACATACAATATATTTCTATATACTGTAATATCGAGTGGTCTACCTTCTAATTCATACCAATATAAATCAAAACTATTATTGTTTGATTCATTATCATTTAATGTAAATCTTGCAATAGATGATGTATCAGTATTACATATATATAAATAATTATCATTAATAACAATACCTGCATTACCATCTAAACCCATATAATTAATAAAATTTATATCAACATTATCAGAAATTAAAGCATTAAATTTAATAATTCTTGCATTATTAATATCTGAACAATAAACAATGTCATTAGAAATAGCCATACCAGCAATTATTGCACTATTTGGAATAGTTACATAATTATGAATACCAGTCATTGTACCATTTCTATTAAATTTATATTTACCAACACAACTATATGATGGGTTACCACTACCAATATATATATGACCTTTATAAATAACAAGATTAGTAGGATTAAAATCTGGAGGTAAAACTATAAAATTTAATTTAATATTAGATGGATTGCTAATTTCTACTCTAGCAATTCTATTATCATCATATAATGAAACATATAAATATTGACTATCAGATGTTACATATCTTGGATTATTTAAATAAACAAACGGATCAATATCATCAAATAAATAAATAGGATAATCAAATACAGATGTAAAATAATTTTGACTAATTCTATCTTTTAATAATAATTTATCAGTATCAATTAATACATTAGTAGCAGTTTTAATTGTTTGAAAATAATTAATCCAATTAGTATAATTATTTAATGTATCTGGTAAAAAATCAACTTCTTTTATTTGTAATTCTTTAATAATTGAAATTAAAAAATTTATATTTTCTTCAGCAAAAAAAGACTTGCTATCTAAAAATACTTTTTCATTACCATTATTTGGTGTAAAAGCTATAGCTAATTTATCAATTGTAGTAAATTTTTCTTTTAAAACTTGTAATAATTCATTTTTTTGTGATGTATGTGAATATATGATGGGATATGTATTACTATTTACCGATTCATAAAAATAATTAACTGATTTCAACGTATTTTCTATAAGTACAACATTTTTAGCATTACCCACTTCACTTGGAAATGTTAAGGGAACAATAACAGTATTTTTTGTTGTCATCTAATAAAGTAAATTAAATTTTTTTATGAGTGGTGGTAAATTTTTATAGTTTTTTATTTTATATTATAAATATAAAGATTGATTACAAACAACAAACTTTAACGTTAATTCTCTAACTTGTACTAATTTATGTTCAAGCTCAACATCATTATTTAATTTTATAACTTTTAATAATTCATTAACTATATTATTTATTTTTAATAATGCTCTACTAAATTCACCTAAAAATATCTTTTTATTTTCTAATTGTTTTATAATTTCATAACATTCTTCATAAGTTGTACTTTTACACCATCTAATTGTTTCATCAATTATATCATAATGTTTATTATATTTTATATTATCATCATAATAATTATAATCATTAGAAATCTGTATTAATAATTCATTAAGTTGTTTATCATCTGATGATGGATTAACTTGACGGATATCTTCACTTACTCTAATTTCGGTGAAACAACTTAAAAATCCAACTATTTGTTCAATATTTAATTTATTTAGTTGTTTTTCATATAATAGTTTTGAAAATGCTAAACAATTAACTTCTTTAATAACTGAAGCAATTTGTCCTTTGATTGTATTAATAAAACCTTCTTTATTCAAAAAATCAATAATTCTATTAATACCATTTTCAAAATATTTTTCTGCATTATTTATTTGTATTTCTATATCATTTAATTCATTAATTCTATCTTCATTTCTTTTAATTATTTCTAAATCTGTAATAAGATATTTATTATCTTTTTTCATATTTTCTAATTTTTTTATTATTTTCTTTTTTTGATTAGCATTTATATTTTCAGATGATTTTTCTAAATTTATATATTCATCAATAATTTCTTTATTAGTACGTAAAAATATATGTCCTATTTTACTTTGTAATTCGGTTTTTTTATTATTTAATATATTTATTTCGGTTAAAACAGTATCATTTAACATACTTTTTTTAACATACGATAAAATATTATTATGATCATTATGAATCAAATTTAGTAAAAGATTATATGATAACTTAAATTTACTGATTAATTTTTGTGGAATACCAGATAATACTTTTTTATAATTTAATGAATCTATTGGAAATAAGTTATTTAAATGTATAACATTGCCTACTTTATCAATACCTCGTCTTCCAGCTCTACCAGCCATTTGTGTATATTCATGTGATAATAAAAATCTATTATTTACACCATCAAATTTTCTTAAATCAGGATAAATAACTGTTTTAGTTGGCATATTTACACCAATGGAAAATGTTTCTGTTGCAATTAACAGTTTTATATATCCTTTTTCATATAATAATTCAACTATTTCTTTTAAAACAGGTAAACAACCACTATGATGTATAGCAATACCTTTCTCTAATAAGTTTACCATTTTAGTAAATTCTGGTAAATTTATATATTCTTGATAATTTGGTAATTTTCTAATAATTTGTTCACATTCTTTTTTTACAATATATGGTACTTTACTATCAAATTCTAATAATGGTACTGTAATTTGATTTGCATATTCTTCACATTTTTTTCGTGATAATACAAAACATAAAGCTGGTAACATATTATTGCCATTATCATCTTCTGTTTCAACTAACATTTTACATATTTTGTTTAATACATATGGTGGTTTAATAAATACATTTTTGTCATGTAATAAATTTAATGTATCATTTACAGTTTTATAATTATCAATATTAAAATTTCCTTTTGAATCTTGAATAACATATAATTTATTTATATTATTTTTTATAATTTGTTTTTCATCTTTAGTTATATGTTTCATATTTTGTACAGAATCATTTGCTGTTATAAACATATAATGTGTTAATGGTACAATTCGTTTATCTGTAGATGCAAGATATACTTCTTTTTCACATTTATTTTCTATCCATTCACAAAAACCAATAGGATTATCAATAGTTGCAGATAAACCTACAATTTGAACACTATTAGGTAACATTAATATTGATTCTTCCCAAACTCTACCTCTATCAGGATCATTTAAATAATGTATTTCATCAAAAACAACACATGCTAATTCATTATTAAAATCCATGTCAAAATCTAACATAGATGGAATATTGTTTTTTTTATAATATAATGTGTTACATAATATTTCAGTTGTCATTATTAATAAACTACCTTCTGGATTTATTTTAATGTCACCAGTTAAAATACCTATATCTGATGTTATTTTTTTAAATTCACAATATTTCTGATTTGATAATGCTTTAATTGGTGATGTATATATAACTTTTTTACCTTGTGATAAAAAATATTTAATAGCAAATATTGCTGGTACAGTTTTTCCAGAACCTGTATGGGCTGTTGTTATTACATTTTTATTACTAACTATTGCTTCAATTGCATACTTTTGAAATGGTGATAATTCATATGAAAATTCATTAAAATATTCATTAAAATTATCATTATTATATTCATTACTACATACTTTAACCATATTAGTTACTATTTATTTATTTTCTAATATTTTTTCAATTTTTTACACAATTATTTTGTATTATTTATTTATAATCTTATGCTATAAATTTAATCATAATTGGAACATTATATTTTCCATTAACTAATCTTGTTCCACCAATATTTGGACCATTACTTAATAATGCTATCTCTTCATTAGTTAATCCATTATCTAATATTAATGTACCATTTAAAAACATCATAAAATCAAATGTCATTCCATTAAAATTAAAATTTGTATCACCTAAAGCATCTGCTTGTTTATAAATATTACTATCATGTAAATTAATATCTTGATTCATTCTTCCGGTGGTAACATATTTTTCAAAAATAACATTTTGAACATCATTATTGGATAATGTATTACTGAAATGATCCCATATTTTACTATCATGATCAAAGAAACTTGTATCATTATTTATTGCTGCTCTTGCTTGTGCATGACCGAATAATTTATGAGCAACTATTTCTAATAATCTATCACCTAATTTTAATTCATTATTTAAAAATGTTGATGATGCAACTGATGAATTACTTGGATAAATACTAAACATTTCTGTTTGATTTACATCATACCAATTATAATTAAAATTAACTAAATTATTAGAAGGTAATAATACTATATTTGTATTATATAATTCAATATTTTGAGTATTTTGTGTATATGTAGCTGTTTTAAATATTTTAGTTATATCTCCATTAACACCTGGTATTTTACTTAAATTTATAGTTACTAAATAATCAAATTCATCAGGATTTTGATCAATTGTTTTACTATAAATATTTGTATCAGTATTTAGTTGTAATCCTTTATTAATAAAAATAGCATTTTCTAAATTAAATATTGAACCGTATAATACATATCTATTTAATTCATAATTATTATTTGGATATATTGTACTTTCATTATTTAATAAATTATATATAGTTAATACTTCAGGTTCAGTTAATATTTTATTATATATTCTAAAATCATCAATTGAACCATTTAAATATGGATCTGATACATTTATTGATTTTCCTAAATATCCAATATTTCTTCTTATTACATCAGGATATCCAAACTCATTATTTATTATTGTAGGATTTCCATTAACATAAACTATAAAATCACCAAAACTATCTATTGTCCATACTATATGTCTCCAATTATTGTCATTAATATTTTCAGTAGTTAATTGAACATTAACCAAATAACCATTAGAATAATAATATCCATATAATTTATTATTTATTATTGTTACATATATGTTATTTAAACTTGATCCATTACCTAAATCGAATATTTTTGAAAAATTTGATGTACTATTTAATTTAAACCAGAAACAAAAACTTAAACCAGCATTTGATATATCTATTTTATCTTGTATTATTACATATTGTTGTAATGTACTATTAAAATTCATTGAACCATTACCTTCTTTATAATCATTTAAAATATGGGTTGGATTATTTATTAATAAACCATTATTTGATAAATCTATTGTAGAATATGCTTTATTTAATATATAGGTTTCTGTTGTTGTATTTCTATTAAAATTATAATGTAATAATAAATTAGGATCAATATCTAAATAATTTATTGTTGATCCAGATAATGTTACATATACTGGTATATTTTTGCTTGGATTTATATCTATAAAATCAGCATTATAATTAACTATATCACCAGGTATTATATTTGATAAATTTATTTGAGCTTTTGTGAAACCATCAAAACTTTTATTTACCACCTTTCCTGTTAATATTCTTTTATAAATGTTTGCATATCCATATGCATATGTTAATATATTATAATTTCTACTATCAATACCACTTACTAATATATCACTTACAGTTACTAATTTATTTATTCCTGCATTATAATCACTAAAATTTGATCTTAACAAACTTGGTACTATAAATAAACTATCTGTATTAATTATTCCTGATATTGTATATGATATTATTGCTGTTGTTGTTCTATCATATTCTTTACTATAGAAAATAGGATTTAATTTTAATAGTTTTTTTCCAATATTTCCAGTTGTATAAGCATAACTTAAAATTGCATAATTTGAATTATTTATTAATATATCACTAATTGTTATTAATTTATTATTACCTACATTATAATCTGCAAAAGTTGCATAATGATCATCTGTTAAATAAACTAGATCACCTTCTATTATTCCACTTATTGTATAAATAATTTCTGCTACTATTGTTTTATCATAAATTTTATTTACACCAATTGGATTAATATTTATTGGTTTTTTAGTTATATTTGAACTTAATATATTACTATTAAATTGATAATTATTATTTGAATTTGCTGTTCCGGATAAATCAATTACTACTGTTTTATTTAACCCTACATTTGCATCATTAAAATTAGAATAATAATTTATTATATCTTCTGTTATTAATCCAGATATTGTTACCGGTGCTATTCTTGTACTATCATATGTTTTATCATAAGTAATACCATATATTATCTTTTTATTTATATTAGCTCTAGTATATGCATAACTTAATATATTATAATTATTATCAGTTATTAATACATTACTAATTGTTACTAGTTTATTAGTTCCTACATTATAATCAGCAAAATTTGCATAATAATTTGATATATCTAATATATCTCCTTGTATTATACCTGATATAGTACAAGTAAATGTTGCATTAGTTGATCTATCATATGTTTTATTCACACCTAATGGATTTATATTAATTGGTTTACTTGTTATATTAGCTGTGGTATAAGCATAAGATAATATTTCATAATTATTACCAGTTAATAATATATTACTGATTGTTATTAATTTATTGGTACCTGCATTGTAATCAGCAAAATTTGCATTATAACCTGATATATCAATAGTATCGCCTAATACTACGCCACTTATAGTATAATTAAAAGTTGCTCTTATATTTCTATCGTATACTTTATTTATACCTATTGGATTAATATTTATTGGTTTATTTGTTATGTTACCTGATGTATATGCATATCTTAATATATCATAATTATTATTATTTAATAATACATTACTAATTGTTATTAATTTATTGGTTCCAACATTACGATCAGAATAATTTGCAAAATAACCAGATATATCTACTAAATCTCCATCTATTACACCTGATAATGTATAATTAAATGTTGCATTAGTTAATCTATTATATACTTTATTTACACCAATCGGATTTAGATTTATTGGTTTACTATTTATATTAGCTCTAATATATGCATAACTCAATATATTATAATTATTATCAGTTATTAATACATTACTTATAGTTACTAATTTATTGGTTCCTACATTATAATCAGCAAAATTTGCATAATAATTTGATATATCTAATATATCTCCTTGTATTATACCTGATATAGTATAAGTAAATGTTGCATTAGTTAATCTATCATATGTTTTATTCACACCTAATGGATTTATATTAATTGGTTTACTTGTTATATTAGCTGTGGTATAAGCATAAGATAAAATATTATAATTACTATTATTTAATAAAACACTACTAATTGTTATTAATTTATTGGTACCTGCATTGTAATCAGCAAAATTTGCATTATAACCTGATATATCAACATTATCACCAATTACTCTACCACTTATAGTATAATTAAAAGTTGCTCTTATATTTCTATCGTATATTTTATTTATACCAATAGGATTAATATTAATTGGTTTTGTAAATATGGTAGAACTCAATGTAGTAGTATTGAAAATATAATTGTTATTAGCATTTGTATTACCAGATAAATCAATAAAAACAGTTTTATTTATACCTGCATTTGGTATAATAAAATATGTATTATAATCAATTATATCATCACCAATTAAACCAGATATAGTTGTAACAACATTTCTAGTACCATCATATATTTTATCATAACTAGTACCATATATAGTTTTTTTATTTATATTAGCTGTTGTATATGAATAACTTAAAATATTATAATTATTATTATTTATTAAAATATTACTAATTGTTATTAATTTATTAGTTCCAGCATTAAAATCAGCAAAGTTTGCATAATATCCTGATATATCTAATATATCACCTGTTATTATACCTGATATAGTATAATTAAAAGTTGCAATTGTTGATCTATCATATATTTTATTTACACCAGATGGATTAATGTTTATTGGTTTACTTGTAATATCTGCTGTAGTATATGCATAAGATAATATTTCATAGTTATTATCAGTTAATAATATATTACTAATTGTAATTAATTTATTTGTACCAACATTATAATCAGCAAAATTTGCATAATAACCTATAATATCGACTGGTGCATTAGGTGAAACACCACTAATAGTATAACTAAATGTTGCTGTTGTAGTTCTGTCATATATTTTATTAATACCAGATACATACAAAATTAATGATTTAATAATAACATCAGCAAAATAAAAGTTTGTACTTATTTGATAATTTAAGTAGTCATTTAAAATTGTTGAATCATATTGTGTTGTTTGATAAGTTAATGATGGATTTAACTGTACATTATTATGGTGAGACATAATATATAAAATTTCTTCTGGTGTAATTATTCTATCATAAACTCTAAAATCATCAATTCTTCCATTAAATAAACAAACAGATTCTTGACCGATATAATTATTGTCTCTCATTATAGGTCTAGGATATATACCTGATGATATAGTAGATGTTATATTTCCATCAACATATAAAATCCAAGAATTATTTGGATTTAATACCCATGTATAATGTCTCCATGCAGTACCAAAATTAAGATTTGAATATGTATTAATTATTGTAGTATTTATTGTTGAATTAACATTTAAAGCTAAATTATTATTTAATATACTCATACATATTTCATCACTATTAGTTATATTACTAAATTTAAATATATTAATTTTAACATCATTTATATTAGTATCATAACTATGTATTTTTAACCATAAACAAAATGTTATACCATTATTTTCACTTGTGTAATTAGGTAAACGTATATTATTATAACTATTTAATACAAATTGTAAACTAGCAGAACCTACTGCATATTCTGTTATGTTATAATTAGCTTGTATTATAAAACCAGACATAGTAGCATCATAAGTATTATTTGCATTATTTAATAACATTAAATTACTATTACTACTCAAGTCAAATGTATAATACATTTTTAGATCATTATTTATTGTTTGAGGATTAATAATAGTTTTTGTTATTGGTATTTTATATATATTTCTATAATTTAATGTTCCAAAATAAATTGAATCATCAAATACATGTAAACCATAATTGTTAAATTTTAATTGCGGAACTATATTTTTAAATAGATTACCAATAGAAACAAAATTTGTATATTTAAAACCATTCCATGATGAATATAAAATATCACCATCACTATAAATTATGCCTTTACCAATAAATATATATTTTTTATCAGATGAAAACTTAATACTATATGCTCCATGTATTGTATAACTAGTTTGAATTCTTGTTTGATCTGTATATATTGTTCCATTCCAAAATAATATATCCACCGCAGGACCTAACTCTTCTCCAACTGCTATTCTATCACCATCATTTGATATACCAACACATGTAAAAAGTTCATGTGTTATTATTGTAATAAATGGTTCATAATTTGTACCATTCCAATTGGCATATAAAATATCATAATTATTATCACCGACTGTAACTACGATTCTATTACCATCAGATGTCATATCAATATTTGAATTATATGTTCTAACTGTATTATCTAAAGTTTGTATTAATTCTGAATAATTAGTATCATTCCAAACAAAGAAATACACCAAACTATTTTCCATACAAACAACACCTCTAGAACCATCTGCTGATAATACACAACCAATTGGAGAACCAACTTTTGTTATTTGTAATGTTTGTGTAAATGGAGTCCATGAACCATTAATAAATACGCTAAAATAAATAAAACCAGTTACATAATCACAATATATTGCTTTTGTTTTATCACTAGATATTGATAATCCTCTTAAATTATTAGTTGGAATATTGGACCATTCAATTGTTGGT
>JACCEC011277729.1_pt1 | contig 11527 bp, 10 predicted proteins | sample 7450121 | NCBI WGS metagenome assembly JACCEC01 (sample SAMN15323455, study PRJNA562643) | freshwater metagenome | isolation source: river surface water | place: USA:Blue River Watershed | collected 2017-08-18 | reverse complement strand
GGCTGGTCAGATACACCTCACTTGGGTGCCACAGCTCCTAAGTCCATGATTCACCTACCAGTCGTTGCAGCCCCAGTAGCGATCATCTATAACGTTCCTGGCATAAAAGGCAACGCACCACAAATAACTTTGTCTCCGACAACAATTGCAAAGATCTTTTCTCGCGAAATCACAAAGTGGAATGATCCGGCGATCAAAGCTGACAACAACAGAGTAATTAAGACTCCAGTTTTTGCCACTGAGCGAGTCAAAGTAATGGTGGACGGTAAGTCAACTTTCCAGCGTGTTACCAAGAAAGACAAGGATGGAAATCCAATAATCTCTCGCTACACCCAGAAGAGAGAGTCTTTGCAGTTCCCAAATACCGATATCACTGTGGTGTACCGCAATGATTCATCAGGTACATCAGGAATCTTCACAAATATGTTGAGAGCTGTAGTTCCGTCAGTCTGGACCAAGTCTGGAAACAACGACTTCACCGCCTCTTTCCCTGGAAATATCAATGACATCAAAAATCTAGGAAAGATCCAAGGTGCGAAGGGTTCAGAGCTAACAACCTCTCTCGTTGCCAAGACTCCTGGCGCAATTACTTATGCGGAAAAAGATTACGCAAATAAAGCGAAGCTGCCTGTTGCTAAAGTTTTGAATAACGCAGATGTTGCAGTGGCACCGGGAGCTGCTGGAGTCTCTGCGTTCCTAGGCTCGGCAAAATTCAATGACAATGGAACACTTGTTTTGGATTACACAACCAAGAATGCAGGAGCATATTTGCTCGGCTCAACCTCCTACGCTTTAGTTTTGACTGATTACAAAGACAAAGCCAAGGGTGCTGCAGTCAAGAAGTTGATGACCTACATACTTGATAACTGCGCAAAGAAGTTCCCTGAGACGGAGTTCGCAGTAATAGATGGAGCCTTATATGACTTCAACAAGAAGTTGATTGCTCGCATCGGCTAGTAACAAATTAAGTAGATTTTCCCGGGCGCACGAGGGGTGCCCGGGAAATTTCTTTTTGAGGCAAAGTTTGATTTTCTGAAAAAAAAGCGCGCCCGGCAGGAATCGAACCTGCGACAACCCGCTTAGAAGGCGGGTGCTCTATCCGACTGAGCTACGGGCGCTGATGAGGCGCAAGTCTACAGAGTACGTTTGAGTACCGCTTAAACGATAAGGTTTCGCCTCGTGGCAGAGTTCATTTATACGATGAAGAAGGCGCGTAAAGCGCATGGTGACAAAGTAATCCTTGATGATGTCACATTGATGTTTATTCCAGGAGCCAAGATTGGTGTGGTTGGCCCAAACGGCGCTGGAAAGTCCACAGTTCTGCAAATAATGGCTGGTCTACAGCAGCCTTCTAATGGCGAGGCTTACTTATCACCTGGTTACAGTGTTGGAATCCTGCTACAAGAACCGCCACTAAATGAAGAGAAAAATGTTTTGGAAAATGTACAAGAGGGTGTTGCCGAAACAATGGCACTACTAGCCCGCTTTAATCAAGTTTCAGAGGAGATGGCTAATCCTGATGCTGACTATGACAAGTTATTGGCAGAGATGGGGTCGCTACAAGAAAAACTAGATCATCTAAATGCTTGGGATTTAGATTCACAGCTAGAGCAGGCGATGGATGCGCTGCGTTGTCCGCCGCCTGATGCAGATGTAAAGGTTTTATCTGGTGGAGAGCGCCGCCGAGTTGCACTCTGCAAGTTGTTGCTTCAAAAACCAGATTTGTTACTCCTAGATGAGCCCACCAACCACTTGGATGCCGAATCAGTTCTTTGGCTAGAACAATTCCTCTCCAAATATGAAGGCACAGTTGTTGCTATTACTCACGATAGATACTTCTTGGACAACGTTGCACAATGGATTCTCGAACTTGATCGAGGACGGGCCTATCCTTATGAAGGCAATTACTCCACTTACCTTGAGACCAAATCTGCCCGTTTGAAAATTGAAGGACAAAAAGATGCCAAGCGCGCAAAGCGTTTAGCTGAAGAGTTGGATTGGGTTCGGCAAAACGCTAAGGGCCGCCAAGCTAAATCAAAGGCTCGCTTGGCCCGCTATGAAGAGATGGCGGCAGAGGCAGAAAAGGCTCGCAAATTAGATTTTGAAGAGATTCAGATTCCAATGGGTCCAAGACTTGGCAATGTTGTTGTTGAGGTTGAGAGTCTTTCAAAAGGATTCGGCGAGCGTCTGCTCATCGACAATCTTTCATTCTCACTGCCGCGCAATGGAATTGTTGGCGTTATTGGACCGAACGGTGCCGGCAAAACCACTCTCTTCAAGATGATTCTGGGATTGGAACAACCTGATTCTGGCAGCATCAAAGTAGGAGAGACGGTAAAGATTTCCTATGTAGATCAATCAAGAGGAGGAATTGATCCCAAGAAACCACTCTGGGAGGTTGTCTCTGATGGTTTGGATTTCATCAAGGTTGGCGCGGTCGAAATGCCAAGTCGAGCCTATGTTTCAGCTTTTGGTTTCAAAGGACCAGATCAACAAAAACCAGCTGGTGTTCTGTCAGGTGGAGAGCGCAATCGTTTAAATCTTGCTCTTACCCTAAAAATGGGCGGCAACTTGTTACTTCTAGATGAGCCAACAAATGATCTAGATGTTGAAACCCTTGGTTCATTAGAAAATGCTTTATTAGATTTCCCAGGTTGCGCAGTTGTTATCTCTCACGATCGTTGGTTCCTGGATCGTGTTGCTACTCACATCTTGGCTTATGAAGGTGATTCTCAATGGTTCTGGTTTGAAGGAAACTTTGAATCATATGAAAAGAACAAAATTGAAAGATTAGGGCCAGAAGCGGCTCGTCCTCATCGCGTTACCTACCGAAAGTTAACTCGATGAAATACCATCATAAAGCTTTTGTTCGTTGGGATGATTTAGATGCGATGGGGCATGTTAATAATGCTCGATATCTAACCTTTGCCCAAGAAGCCCGCTTTGAATGGTCCTTTGCTAAAAATCCTATTGCTGCCTCTGACAACACATTTCTACGTATGGTTGTTGCTCGAGCAGAGGTTGACTTTAAGAACGCTATATTTCAAGGTGGAACATATGTAGATGTAGTGCTTTGGGTAGAGTCAATCGGAAACTCTTCCTTTACCATGATTTACGAGGTGAAAGGCGAAGATGTTCTGTTTGCTCGAATCAGAACAGTGCAGGTTGCGGTCGATGAAAGTATCGCAAAATCTCGTTCCCTCAACGATGAGGAACGTAGCTTTTTGCAGCAATATCTAGAGGAGAGCAAGTGAGTTCAAATTTAGCGCCACGTGGAGTACGCCCTTGGTGGCGTGATGCGGTTACCTATCAGATTTATATCCGATCTTTTGCTGATTCAAATGGTGATGGGATTGGTGATGTTGAGGGTATTAGATCAAAGCTTGGCTACCTACAAAAGCTTGGAGTAGATGCGATTTGGATAACCCCTTGGTATCCATCACCACAAAATGATCATGGCTACGATGTCTCTGATTACATGAACATTGAGCCGGATTACGGCACACTGCAAGATGCTGAGCGATTAATTAGAGAAGCGCATGATCATGGCATCAAAGTCATTATCGATATCGTTCCCAATCACACCTCAGATCAACATTCCTGGTTCCAGGCCGCTTTAAAGGCAAAACCAGGTTCACCAGAACGTAATCGCTATATCTTCCGTGATGGCAAGGGACCAAATGGTGATTTGCCACCCAACAATTGGCAAGCGGTTTTTGGTGGTCCTGCTTGGCACCGCGTAACAGAACCTGATGGCACATTGGGGCAGTGGTACCTACATCTATTTGCGGTCGAGCAACCAGATTTAAATTGGGAGAACCCAGAGGTTGTTGAACATTTTGATGTTGTTTTGAAGTTTTGGCTAGATCGTGGCGTTGATGGTTTCCGCATCGATGTAGCCCATGGCATGTTTAAGGAAAAAGGTTTGCCAGATATCCGTCAGAGCAAACTTTCAAAGTTGTTAGGCAAGAGCAACTTCACCAGAATGCTTAGTCCAGAGCACAAACCATTCTGGGATCAAGAAGGTGTTCATGATATTTACCGTCGTTGGCGCAAAATCCTTGATTCTTATGAAGGTGATCGCATGGCGGTGGCCGAGGCTTGGGTAAGTCCTACCTCAAGAATCGCCCGTTATGTAAGAGCTGACGAGCTACAAAACTCCTTTAATTTCGAGATGCTAACAACCCTCTGGAAACCAGATGAGATTCGCAAGAAAATCAATAACTCCATCTCAGCACTTGCTGAGGTTGGTGCCCCGACCTCTTGGGTTTTCAATAATCATGATGTTGTGCGTTCTGTAGATCGTTTGGACTTAGGTCTAACCAATCACGGAGATACCACCTTGTCGAGGCAGGGAGATCCCTCAAAGTTAAATATCGCTCGCGGAACTTTGCGTGCCCGAAGTGCAACATTGATGGCATTGGCACTTCCTGGCGGTACATACCTATATCAAGGTGAAGAGTTAACCCTTCCTGAGGTACGTGATATTCCAGAGAATCGCTTAACTGATCCACGCTGGAAGATGAGCGGTTACAAGGATCGCGGACGTGATGGATGTCGTGTTCCAATTCCTTGGAAAAGTTCACCAAATGGCGCATTTGGATTCTCTGCCAACGATTCATTAAATCCAGAAGAGTCTTGGTTGCCTGCTAGCTCTTGGTGGGGAGCCTATTCAGCGCAATCACAAGAGGATGATCCAAATTCAACTCTAAACATTTATCGTCGTGCATTAGCTGTTCGTAAAAAAGAATCTGGCCTTGGCGATGGAACTATGGAATGGATCAATACTCGCAAAGATGTTGTTGCATTCGCTCGTCCTGGAGATTTCGCTTGCTATATCAACTTTGGCCCCGATTTTGAATTGCCAAAGGATTGTGAAGTGTTGGTAGCCAGCGGTCCGCTGAAAAATCACGTATTGCCCACCGACACCGCAGTCTGGGTGCGGACTAAGTAAATGCCAAACACCGCAACACAAGAAAAAACGGTAAAGGTTCTTGCTACTGCCCAGGTTTTAAATGGCGTAGGTACTGCCGGCACGGTAGCTGCGGGATCGCTGTTAGTAGCTTCAATTACTGATTCGGAAACATTAGCGGGGCTGGCTCAAACATCTTCGGTTCTTGGTGCTGCTGCTTTAGCACTGCCGTTGGCGCGTTTAACATCAAAGGGCGGGCGGCGTTTGGCTCTATCTGTAGGTTTCTTATCAGGGGTTCTGGGTTCCGTTTTTGCCGTTCTGGGTGGGCAACATGAAAATATTTTTTTAATGCTGATGGGAACATTTCTAGTAGGTGCGGCCTCAGCAGCTGGTTATCAGGCACGGTTTGCAGCTGTTGATTTAGCCACCAGCGAAACTAGGGCTAAACAACTCTCATTTGTGGTTTGGGGTTCAACAGTTGGAGCTGTTGCTGGACCAAACTTGATGGAACCTGCTGGAAATTTAGCCGAGACTTTTAATCTGCCGCGCTTGGTTGGTCCCTACATAATTTCAGCGATAACTCTGACGCTGGCGATAATTGTCATCCAACTTTTTCTAAGGCCGGATCCATTTCTAACCGCTCAGAAACAATTAGGAATCAATACCAAACCAAAAGCAGCAACTAAGACCGCTCTAAAACATATCAAAGCAAATCCCAAGGCAGCCTTTGCAATCACCTCGATTGCAATTGGTCATATTGCAATGGTTTCCGTGATGGTGATGACCCCAGTACATATGGCGCATGTCGATGTAACACTGACCGTAATTGGATTGGTTATCAGCATTCACGTTTTAGGGATGTACGCCTTTTCGCCAATTGTTGGGTCGTTAAGTGATCGTTTAGGTCGAATCAAAGTGATTCAAATCGGAGTAGTAATTCTTTTGCTCTCGACACTGATCTCTGGCTTTGCAGCAGCTGATGATGCGGTCATGTTGGGAGTCGGATTGTTCTTATTAGGATTAGGTTGGTCATGCACTTTAATTGCCGGCTCAGCTCTGTTAACAGAATCGGTTGATCCTGAGATGAAAACCTCCTCTCAAGGTGCCAGCGATCTAGTCATGAATCTCTCCGGTGCGGGAGGCGGCGCGCTTGCTGGGGTAATCATCGGAACGCTTTCTTATGGCTGGCTCTGTGCATTTGCTGCGATTCCGGTGGCTGTACTTGGCATTTGGTCCCGAAGTGTTTCTAAACCATAATCACTAAAACATGAATCTCTACGAGGAAATGGGCGGTCGGGCCACCTTCGAGCAACTCGTTTCTCATTTTTATGCCTTGGTGTCCGTCGATCCAGTTCTTAGACCGATGTATCCAGAGGATGATCTAAAAGCTGCAGCCGATAGATTACTGATGTTTTTAGAGCAGTACTGGGGAGGTCCAACCTCTTATAGCGAACAAAGAGGCCATCCAAGATTGCGGATGCGACATGCGCCATTTCACATCAGTGAGTTAGAACGTGATGTTTGGCTAAAGCATATGCAGTCGGCGGTAGATGGTTTAGAAATGAAGCCAGATTTAAAAGAACAACTTTGGAATTACTTAGTTATGGCTGCTAATTCGATGGTTAATCAACCGCGAGGTTTTTGAGACTTATTTCCAACTTTAAGAATTTCGCCATTTCTTAAATACCAAAGCGTTCCCTGTCGATCACGAATAGTCGTGATGCGAAGACCAACCGTCTCAACCGTTCCTTTAACATCCAATACATCGACCTGATCACCGACGCCGTATTGATCCTCGACCAACATAATGATTCCGGAAAACACATCTCGCACAATTGTTTGGGCACCCAAGCCAACTGCAAATCCAACAACTCCAGCAGAGGCCACCAGCGGTCCAAGATCAACACCGAGTTCTCCAAGAATCATTGCGCCCGCTACTAGTCCAATAACAGCCTTAGATGAACTGTTTAGTACAGATGCAGCAGTTCGAGCACGTTCGCGTTGTCTGGTGATTGAGCTTTTCTCGCCCGGAATAAAATCAGCTTCGGCAACTTTTGCTAAGGCTTTCTTGATGGCCCTGGTCGCGACTTTCTGGAGAAAGATCGCCAAGATGAGAATCACTACAACGCGAAGGGGGGCGCCTAAGAACCAATCCAACGCCTCGCGTAGGCTCACATTCAGCTTCATTTGAGCAAGACTTTATAAGAACTTAATCAAATATCCCCACAAAACCGCGCCCATTCGGGCAGGATTTCCCCCACGGCGCGAGCCACGCGTCGGACCAAAGGGGATTTGAGACTGTGACGACTTCGTCAAGAAGGACACTGGTTCTAAACGCCACCTATGAGCCACTGGGTGTCGTTTCTGATAGACGCGCGCTCATTTTAGTTTTGAACAATCGCGCAACAATGATTGAAGAATCTGGAATTCAATTACATTACACATCAGGTTCTTTAGAACTTCCAGCGGTTATCAGATTACATAAATTTGTGAAGATTCCTTATCGCCATACGGTTCCACTTTCCCGCAGAGCGATATTTGCTCGCGATGGCGGACGTTGTGTTTATTGCTCAGCCACCGCCACATCAATAGATCACGTAATTCCCAGAAGTAGAGGTGGCGATCACAGTTGGGACAATGTGGTTAGCGCCTGCCACCGTTGCAACCATGTGAAAGCTGACAAGACTCTTAAAGAGTTGGGTTGGAGATTACGTTCAATTCCTCGTGAACCGGTTGGTGCGGCATGGAGAATTCTTGGAACCGGTCGCGCAGAAGAGAGATGGGTTCCTTATCTCGCTCCATTTGGCGTTGTTGGCGCATCTGCCTAAACTTCCGCCATGTTTATTCAAATGGCCTCAACTCTGCAACTAGCTCTCAATGAAGATGGCTCAATGCCAGGAGAACCATTGGGATTTCTCGAAGGTTTTATTTGGTTTGTGGTTGTGCCAGTAGGAATCTCGCTTTTTATTTGGGTTGCGGTAGTAGCGCAAGAAAACTTAAAGCGCGCTAGACAAAACCGCGGAGGACAAGGTCATTCAAGACAAGATGTAATTACCCGTATTAACGAGTAATTACAGATCTTTTGCGCGAACCTTTAAAGCTCTCTCCAAAGAATCTTTAGCCTCAAGTACATGGCGTCGCAAAGTTGGATGTCCATCTTTACCGACTCCATTTAACCAAGCATTTGTCTTGTCCAGTGTGGACTGTGAAATCACGTACGAGGGGTAGAGCAGATCAATAATGCTGGTCGAAACCTCGTAGGACTTGTTGTTGTAGGTATCCAAAATCAATGCGAAGTAGCGATCAATAAAGGATTCATGGAATTTGCGATGCAATGGTCGAGCAAAGCCCTGAATTGCAGAAAGACGAGACCAGTTAGTGATGGTGTCATCTTCGGTGGCGCGCTTGAAGGCAGCTTCTTTGGCCTCCATATTTGGGAAGGCCGCGATGCAACGCTCGTGAGCAAGTTGTCCAGTAAGAGTGTTGTCTCTCTTGAGTTCGGCATCAATTTCCTCTCGTGAGGATGCTCCACGTTCAACTAAATTCATAATGAAGTGCCAACGAAGATCAGCATCAATCACTAATCCATTTAGTTTTCCATCTAGCAACTCGCGGATACGAGCGGTTTGAGCTGGGGTGTGAGCAAGCGAAGCAAAGGTACGAGCGAATTGAAGTTGGTGACCGCTTCCAGCCACTGCTTTGTCCAACAAAGCGGATAGTACTCCGGCGACTTTCTCTCGCAAAGTATCGCGGTTTTTATCTGCTGCATAGATTTCAACCGCAGATATCAATTGATTTCCAAGTGCGGTAACTGTTGTTATGTCATCTTCACCTGGCAGTCCGGCAATCGCAATGTCTATGAAATCAGTCGCAGAAATCTCTGCATCGCGCAGCATGTCCCACGCAGCAGACCAGCAAAGCGCTCTAGATAGACCATCATTTAACTTGCCCAAATGCGCCTTTAGCGTTGCAATGGAGCGATCATCAAAACGGATTTTTCCATAAGACAAATCATGGTCATTGATTAGAAGAAGATCGGCAACTTTCTCTCCAGACAAATCTGCTACTTTTGTTAGTTTTCCAGAAACATCTAGCTCTACTGATTTGCGGCGGGAGAGAACTCCATCCTTCAAGTCATAGAGACCCACCGCCATGCGATGTGGACGTAACTCTGCAGAACCGGCTGGAACTAATGGTGGTTCTTGTTGAACTGAGATCGAGCTGTAGGTATCGCCGTTGATTTCGACGACAGGACGTAGGGTGTTTACACCAGCGGTCTGTAGCCAGGTTGAAACCCAAGGCTTTAGGTCACGCCCACTGGTCACCTCGAGCTCTGAAAGAAGATCCTGCAAAGTGGTGTTCTTGAATGCATGCTTTGCAAAGTACTTCTGTAAGCCAGTAATGAAATTTTGCCGACCCACGTGAGCCACTAATTGATGCAATACCGATGCTCCTTTGGCATAAGTAATGCCATCAAAGTTTGCTTTTACGGTATCAATATCAATCATGTCAGCTGCGATTGGGTGGGTAGAAGAAAGTTGGTCTTGGCGATAAGCCCAGTTCTTACGCTCCGCGTTAAATCCAGCCCAAGAATTCTTAAACTTAGTGGCTTCTACAAGAGCTAAGTATGAGGACCATTCTGCGAAAGACTCATTTAGCCACAAGTCATCCCACCATTTCATTGTCACCATGTTGCCAAACCACATATGTGCCATCTCATGCAAAATAGTGTTAGCTCGTGCGTTATACATACGCTCGGTTACTTTAGAGCGGAACACCAACAAATCTTCACGGAAGGTAACGGCGCCAGCATTTTCCATAGCGCCCCAGTTGAAATCAACCACTGCGATTTGGTCGTATTTTTCAAATGGGTATGCCAACCCAAAAACCTCTTCAAAATAAGCGAAACCTTGTTTAGTAATTAGAAAGATTTCATCCGCATCTAAATGTTCAAATAAAGATTTACGGCAGTAGATGCTCATTGGAATTGTCTTCTTACCCTTGTACTCATCTGAAACAAAGGAGTAAGGACCGGCAACCAAAGCTGTTATGTATGTAGACATAACTGGGGTAGTGGTGAATGACCAGGTCTTCTTCCCGCCATTTTCAGTGACGTTTTTTACCGGATTGTTTGAAATTACCTGCCAATGTGCAGGAGCAGTCGCTGTGAATGCAAAAGTAGCTTTCAAATCTGGTTGATCAAAGCAGGGATACATATTTCTAATGAAGGCGGTCTCGCCTTGGGAGTAGAGATAAACCTCGTTATCAACTGGATCAACTGAACGCTGTAATCCCTCGCCACTCTTTGAGTAGATGGCTTCTACCTCAAGCACTAGTTGGTTCTCCGCCTGCAAATTCTTTAGAAAGACGCTCTCACCATCGTAATTAGAGACATCTACCGGCGCGCCATTTAAGGTTGCAGAAATAACTCTCTTACCTACGGCATCAATAAATGTGTCATAACCAGGCTTATTGCAGCTAAAGGTAACGACAGTCTTGGCGATGAAGGTCTCCTCGCCAGTTGTGACATCGAGAGTGACGTCATAGTGCTTAACAGATAGGTGTGATGATCGTTCTGCGGCTTCAGCGCGCGAGATATTGATTCCAGGCATGCGCGTATCCAAGCAGAGATGGCACTCTTTGCCACTATGGAGCAAGTCACAGAGGGTCAGTTCCGCCTACGCAGCTTCCGGCTACGGGGCGAGCGCATGACAAAGGCGCAATCAGAGGCCCTTTACGACCACTGGAATAAGTTTGAGATTCCTTTGCAGGGCATTATCAATCCCAAAGATCTATTCCCTTCCTTAAAACCAAAAGAGGTCATATTTGAAATTGGAAGTGGAATGGGTGAAGCAACTGCACAGATTGCCGCCAACAACCCAGATACTGGTTATGTCGCAGTCGAGGTTCATAAACCAGGCATTGGGGCATTAATCATTCGTGCCGAAAACCTGGGAGTAAGAAATCTGAAGATAATTAACGCAGACATCTTCGAAGTCCTAACAAAGCACACGAATGATCATTCCATCGATGCATTCCACATCTTTTTCCCCGATCCCTGGCCAAAGAGAAAACAGCACAAGCGTCGATTGTTACAACCAGCCTTCATTGAAATTCTTGCCAAGAAATTGATACCGGGAGGACGTATAAATATCGCAACTGATTGGTATCCATACGCACAAGAAATTGAAAAGAACTTTGCGGCTAATGCCAATTTCAACGGCGGAGTAATTCCCAGACCGCAGTGGCGTCCTTTAACTAAATTTGAAAGTAAGGGAATTACAAAAGAGCATGTAGTTACAGATTTTGAGTACTACTTAAAAGCTTAGAGCTTTCCATCTCGTTCGTATTTTGACATCAATCCAATTCTTCTAACGTGTCTTTCATCTCCACTAAACGGAGTTGCCAAAAAGGTGTCGACCAACTTTAAACAGAACTCTTCATCATGCATTCGACCACCAATTGAAATCACATTGGCATCATTGTGTTCACGAGCTAACTTTGCGGTCTCAATACTCCAGACCAACGCGGCTCTGACACCTTTGACCTTGTTGGCCGCCATTTGCTCACCGTTGCCAGAGCCGCCAAGCACAATTCCAAAAGAACCAGCTTCGT
>JACCEC012962584.1_pt1 | contig 11528 bp, 20 predicted proteins | sample 7450121 | NCBI WGS metagenome assembly JACCEC01 (sample SAMN15323455, study PRJNA562643) | freshwater metagenome | isolation source: river surface water | place: USA:Blue River Watershed | collected 2017-08-18 | reverse complement strand
CACCTAACGGGCGAATACGACCAACTTCTAATCCAATACCAGCACGTTTACTAGCATACTTGGCCATCATTTCGCCGGAAGCAAAAATAGAGTCAAGGTCATCATCACTACGAATAAGCACACAACTTGAAAACTGCTTAGTAGGTGTACCGAGACCAGCGAGAACTGGAGTAGCCAAAGTAAAAAGACCATCAGAAGCCGCATTATAATATTCCTTAATAAACTTCATACGAGCCGAGTTAGGCTCTTCTTTATGGAACACAGTAGCCGCGGCTACCATATATCTAATTTGTGGCGTTTCGTAAATTTCTTTTGTAGCACGGTTGCGAACAAGATACTTTTCAATTAGTTGTTCAATAGCCGCATAAGAATATTCTTCATCCTTCTCATGCTCTAACATATCATCCATCTTGTTCCAGTCGTCTTCTGTGTACCACTCAAGAAGTTCTGGAGTGTAAAGACCTACTGCAATATTTTTCTTGACGATATCGTAGAGGCGGGGAACCTCATAGTCACCGTAAACGTCTTTCCTCAGCATCGATAATCTTTGCTTTCCTGCTACATACTGATAATTTGTATGTCCTACGTCTGGGTTGTGTTCTACGTCAATTAAATCTACAATCGCTCGTAAAGTAATCTCGTCAATTTCTTGTGTTGTAATACCATCATAAAAGTGTGGTTGAGCTTTAATCTCAATCATACTCTGACTTACGTCAGCAATGCCACTGCACACTTTCGCAATCTGTGTCTGCCATTTTTCAATGTGTAGCGGTTCTTTTTTGCCGCTTCTCTTAATAACTGTAATCATTTATGCCTCTTGGAAAGTATGATATTTAGTACTGCTCTCTCATCACATGAACTTTTTCTATATGTATGTTCTTAGGGAGCTCGTTAATATGCACACTTTTATCTTCGTCAAAACCTATCACCTGGTCGTCCAGGTATAGCATATAATACAATCTAGACTGCGTTCTGTCTAGTCCTATTTTGATAATTGGTTGCCAATCATCATAAAGATTTGACAACTTCAAAGTGTATGCAATCGCCAGAATCTTTGTAAACTCACAGTACAAGTTCTCTTCTATCATTTCCCAGGGGCCAGGCCACGTGTTCTGATCATATGGATCTACGTTTCTTGCGCCCTGTGGAATGTTGTTCCAGTAGTTGATAACATCTTGTACTGGTTGAGATGAAGTGGAGAGACTATCTCTAAATTTTCGCCAAATAGTAAGGCGATCTTCAAATTTTTTATCTACCATTAATTAACTTACTGTTTCATACCAATAGTTAAAATATCCACCGTCGGTGGTCATTGTGTTTGTATAACGAATATAAGCCGTTTCTACTTCTGTATCTAAGTCAACGTCTTCCAAAGTTGCAGAGAAAGATAACTTAGATTGGTTTGTATCATTGCCAATGATACTACAGTCATCTGTAAAATGTATTTCGTTGTTCATTTTGTCAACAGTTAGATACATAGTACCTTGACGGATTACACCAGCTGTTTCACTATTGTAGAAATATCTAACTACATAGCTTGCGCTAGTGCTTGCTGGTAATCTTAGCAATGGTGAATTTACTTGATCGCCTGCAATAATAATTTCTTTGTTAAACTTATGATCAGCTTTAGCCTTGCCGCCAACTTCTGGAACATAAGGACTATTCATAAGCATACTAGTTCTTGATGTTAAGTCAACTGAACGTTCAAAGTAGTCACTGATCGAAACGTTACTAGCATTAACAAAGTTAATAACAGGATATACGGCTGTTGAGCTATCACCGCTGTCATTACCTACTCGTATGTACGTGTTGTTTTCACTGACGTTTGCTAGACCGGTAGTAATTTCTAAACCTACGCGATCGATGTCAATAAAATTAGATTCTACAACTTTGTATCGTTGTGGACCATATAGCTTACCTGCTGACACACCATCGATAGTAGTTACAATTTCGTCATCTGCACCATTGTACTCGCCACCTAAAACAAAACCGTATCCGCATTCTGCAAATTTGCAAGTTTCAAAGTTGTTAGAGTCAGTGTCGTCTTTACTTTGAACTGCTATAGCAAAATTAGTAACTGAACAATTCTCAAACAATACGTTGCCTGTTGTTACCTGAGCACTCTTAGCTACTAACTTAATACCAACTCCGTCAGCATCAATTAAACTAGAGATTTCCCATACACCTTTAAATTTAATATCTTTAAAAGTAGAATCTCTGCAAGCATCTAACTGTAATGCAGGATAGTTTAATGTTAAGTTTTCAAAAGTCATACCACTAACTTCAATGTTACGTGGTTGATTAATGAACTCAGTAGTACTAATATCTGAATATGATCCAGGTGTACTTAATTCGTTGACTGTAACAACGGCAGGATATAAACCGTGCTGTTGAATTACAGTCTTATCTTCACCTGCGCCACGTAGTGTAGCAAAGGGTGGAACACGCAATGGCTCAGAGATGTAATATACACCTGCTTCAAAGTTAAGAACGATACGGCTTACTTCAGATCCCTTAGTAGCATCGTTTAAGTATAGCTGGTCAATGGCACGTTGAATAGCAAGTGTATCGTCTGTTTCACCGTCACCTACTGCACCAAAGCTACGAATACTAACAGTATCGTCTAAACGTTCTTGAACTGTACGCTGTATAGGATTTGATGCTGTTAAACCTGTTTGAATAGTGGCGTCATTACGCTTGTATTGATATTGAAGTGCTAAGTCAAGAATATTGTCGTGTTCTGTAATAACTTTAGTGTTGCCCACATAAGGCGCACCTTCACTTACTGAACCGTTACCAATAAACAACTCTTGGCTATCAATTGCCCATCCTAATTCGCCGCTTGCTAACTGTGGTAAACTTGTACCACTGTTCTTGCGACCACGTCTAACTTGTATTTTTGAGATCTGTACAACAGCCATTTTTACACTCCGTTTAGTGTATTTATGACTAAACGAGTCTGTAGTATTGTTCTACTCTGTCGCACCAGCGTCCTGTCCAATAGTCAAAATCGCTTGGTTCTAGGATAAACTCTTGATATTCGTAGTCTTTTGAGCACATTAAAATAACGCCCTTGCGAATGTTAGTTCCATGCACTTCATTATGTGCTAACGCATAGGCAGTTAGCTGAATAAAGTAGTCATCGATCCACTCACGTTTTTTAGGCTTATTAGTTTGCTTAAAGTCTAGGATTGCTTCATCACCTGCGTGTACACCTACACAGTCTGTAGTACCTGCATAAAGCTCAGGAAAGTACAATGGTACTTCTGAACCCCACACTTCGCTTACATTAGTCATACCCTTAGCAATAACAATTTTAGCCATGTCTAGGCTTTGTTGTGCGTAAGGGTTGGTTACTGTTTCTTTAAGTGGCTCGCCTTTGATGTAATCTTCAAGGTACTTGTGCATACGTGTACCTCTACTAGCGGCTTCGGTAGTAATCTGTTGTGCTTTCTGTTCGCCAACAGCTTTTTTCCAATTAGCTAAAGCTTCACGAGCTTCTGCTGGTTTGGTTTTATCTAAAACTGTAGTTACGGAAGGAACTTTGTTTCCATCTGGGCAAGCATATAAACGCTTGCCAGTGGATTCATCTCTTACTAACGGACTGTATGTATATTTTGGTTGTAATAATGTCGTAGTCATAAAGACATATTAACAGTTTACTATACTAATGTCAAGCCTTTTGTGCGTGTGCAGTTGCTCGTTTTGCCATTTGTCCTACTGATGCTTTTGCTTGATCGTCATCTGTTGGAGTTTCTGCAGATGACGCGGCCTTAGTGCTTAGTTCTACGCCATTTTGATCAAAGCGGTGTGTTAGTGCTTGGACAGTTGGGTCTGCATCATATGCGGCTTTAAAAGAACCATAGTCAAATGTTTCTTGTCCGATATTTTGCATGAACTTGTTTAGTTCATCCCAAGTAAAATTGGCAGGCCGATTTTTTGCATCAGCTCTGCCAATTAGATTTTTAAGAACTAGATTAAGTTCTTGTGCTTCAGTTACTTTTTTTTTGGTGCAAGGATAGTTGCTAGCTTACGGCTATACTCAACACTTTCACGTGTTGGGCGGCCCGCGGCTTCTTCACCACCTGCGGCACTTGCGTCAGCCGCAAAGTCGTCTGTTGGTTCTTCCATGCCTAATTCGTCTGTTGGTTCACCAGCGCCGAACTCGTCTTCACCTGCACCCATGTCGTCCATGCCAGGCTCTGTATCACCAAGCATTGCACCGCCTTCACCTTCACCTGTTAGTAACTCAACGCCACTTGTTAATTGTTGACGTGAAGCTTCTAATGCTGTGTAGATTGTAGCAAGTGCTGGCTTAACGATTGATTCAAATTCGATACCGATGTCGTGTCCCATTTCGTCTCTTATAGAGTCAATAAGCTGTAACATCTTTTCTGCTTGCATGTTTGCAGTATCTTCCATCCAGTTGGTAATACGGTCAACCATGTCGCGAGCGGCCATAATTAATTCTGCTTTTTCTTCTTCGCCTTCTAGAACAATGCTTTCGCCTACGTGTTCTGGTTTACCTTTGTGCTTAGTAGCGGCGAAGTCGTGTGCTGACTTTGTGCTCATACCCTTGGCAGCGGCTGCTACTTCTGGACTAGCGGCTTGTTCGCCTTTCTTAGCGGCATATACCATGCCCATGAATTTTTGTTGTGCCTTAGATTGAGCTTTTTCTTGTAGCTCTACTGGAAGTTCTTCGAATGCGATTACACCCTCGTCAACTTTGCTTAAGACCATCTCTTCCATTGGAGTTAGCTGAACTTCTGCTTCAGCACGTTCGTCAATAGCGCGGTTTAAAACGTCTAAGAATAGTTTATTCTTAACGTGTGTTTCGTCTTCTAGAACGGCACCAAAATTTGCATTTGTTTCAAATTGGTGTACTCGTGTACGTAACTTATTACGTGCATCTTCTAACTGCTCTAAAGTGAATGACTCTAGGTTTAGTCGCTGACCAAACTTCTGAGCTACGCTTTCGTTTAGCTCTTTAGCAGTAACTTGTTTATTAAATTCTGTTAATCGCATGTTTTTCTTCCTGTTGAAGTGTTTCTATTATTTATACAATTGAGGCATAGAAGATGTCGTCGATTCGGCGCTTGGCTTGTTTAGCTTCTGCGTGAGCGATTTCGTATCTCCATAGTGCATTGTCCTTAGTTACTGGGTCCTTTGTGCGTTTATACGTTTGTTTATAAAATACAGAGTCCATGTAGTTTTTTTCAAATATAGCATCGTTGCTTTTTACTTCATCGATGTTATATAGTTTGTGTTTTTCGTGGGCCTTACAAATTGCGAACGCACTAACTTTTAAGAAAGTAGTTGCAATGTGCTTCTTTTTAGGCTCTAGCAAAAACGTATGCCATAAGTTATCTGGCCCTTTTAAGACCATATACTTCTTATACCTAAAAGAAGTCTTGTTAATTGGTACAAAAATTCCGCTTCTTACCGCTATGTCATAAATCATAGCTTCTAAGTCAGCGGATATTTCTTTTATTTCATTAAACATTTGGATATACGTAAACGGCGTGATGCCCCTGTACTTTAATTAACAGATTTTTACGTATAAGGCTTTCGATTATGGTTTGCTCGCGTTCTTTAAACGCCATTATCATTGTAGGTTCGTGAATCTTCGATAGAAGATCCTGCTCTTCATTACTAGTCCAAACATTAACACCGCGTGTAAGTTCGTTTAGTTTCATAGCTTTTTAATAGTAACTTGGGAACCTGGTTTTAGCGGTTGTGGCTTACCAGAACCTGTAGCACTTGCTGGCTGATTCGGGTTAACGTTAATGATGCCCTGACCAGTTTTATCTTTTTGAACTGTACCCTGTGGGTTTTTCTTTTTATCGATTACAGTCTTTGTATTCGTTGATGGGTCAACAAGAATAGTTTCTCTATCGTCATCCTTTTGTACTTTTAACTTTGCACCGATTGGTTCGTTAAATTCTTTTAGTAAGTCTGTAATTTTCATATTCCTAACCTTTGTTCTATACTTAGCTCTTGATCTTGCAAGTGTTTAATGTGTGCGTAAAGTTTGTCAATCCACCCTTGCTTTCTAAGTAACTTAAATGCAAGGTTTTCTGTACTAAACTCACCCTTACTGCTTAGACCGCTTTGGCGCATACGCTTAATATCTTTTGCCATATCTTGGGCAACAGTTAAACGATCCTGATCAAGCACTACGTCAATTCTGTCACGATAATTTTTGTACTTACTCTGTACGTCTTCACTATCGATTGTTATTTCTTGTTTCTTAGGTTCATCTACCCACTCGTCATTTAATACGCTGTAGATTCCTAAGCTGTGATGCTCTTCTTCTGAGTTTTGAGCATACAACTCAACGTCGATGCCTTTAACTAAAATATCATGTTCTGCATTATACACATTTTTCTTAGCGTCGAGCAAGTGTTTGTATGCTTCATCATCGGGTACTTTTACCACAATGTGTAAGTCAATGTCACTTTCGGGTGTATAACTAAATGCCGCATTACTTCCACTGATAGTTATGTCAACAATGTCTAGGTCAACACCGATAAAATCAGCAAAGTGTTCCGCAATCTTTAATAAGCCATCGCGAATCTCTGGCTTCATTGTGTCGCCACTAAAAATCTTTGGGTTTAATTCGTCGTGAAAAACAACAGCTTGATCCAAGCTGAAGTCACTAGAAACATCAGTAAACTCTGTTATAAGCATACTGTATTTAGCGACTTAAAATTTTAGGAGGATTGTAACGACTAGAGAAAGTAAGCCAGCTAAAATGGTAGTAGCGGCGCCGATGATAACTTTGCTCATCGATTGATTACTGTTTTGAATATCTTTGTGAATCTCTTCTACCTTAGATTCAATAGTTGACAAGCGCGACTCTAATTGGCCATAACGCTCTGCACATAAGTCAACGTGTGCTTCTAAGTTCTCGCGTTCTAAGTTAGTTGTCTTAATAGTTGACATAATGTGAATTCCTTGCCGCTCCGGCATGTGTTGTTAATAATATTTATCAGACTAACAAAATATATGTATTTCGGTCAGCATCGCTTTTAGTGTTGAACACAGAAAATGCAAACTTTGCACTTTCCTTTAATCCTGTGATAATTGGTACAAGGTTTAAATCACTTACGAGCAAACCTGTTTCGTCACCAGTGTCGTCAGTAAAGCCACCGTCATACTCAATCATAAAGTCCCACGACCATACAGTATGCTTACCTTTAAAAGCAGAACCGAACTTGTGAGCCTTTACATCTTCTTCAACAATCTTTGGACTCTTATCATATAAGGGATTAACACGCATACCAATTGCTTGTAGTAGCGTTACAAAGTTTTGTTGTTGCTGATATTCTAACTCTTTATTAACTTCTTTTCGATTTTGCCGAGTTTCAGTTATATCTACAAGTGTTAATACTCTAAACTGTTTCATGCGAGTATTTAACAGTCGTAAAAAAGCCCCGCTTTAAAAGCGAGGCTTAGTCTTCCCATCCCTGGGTTAGTTATTAAGCAAAAACAAGAGTTGCTGTTGCTGTTAAACCACTTACGCCGTAAGCGTTTGATGTATCTGTTGTGAATGTATCTGTACCTTGTAAAGCAAAGTAAACAGTTGCATCACCAGCCGCACCTGAAACACCAGCGATTGTGTAGCCTGGTAAACCAGCTGTACCTGCTACGCCACCTTGTAATGTTACAGAAGAAGCAAAGTCATCAATGTTAGCTTGTGTTAAGTTACCACCAGCTGTTAGTGTTAAAGCAACAATAGTTGTTCTGCCACCTAAACCGTTCTTTGGTAGAACGTCATAATTTGTACCAAATCCAATACCTGCCATAATATATTCTCCTCGTTTATGGACGACCACACTCTGTGGCCTTTGTAATATTATTTAGTCCAAACGGAAAAAATTAGTCGATATCGGTTAAATTTCGGGGTTATTTTTGGTGTTTTTACGTGCTTCTTGTATCTTGTGTACACCACGCTTAAACTTGCGGCTATCGCCTGTGCGGATTGCGTTTAGAAAACGGCGCTCTAATTCCCCAGCTTCTTCTTCGTTAAACTGTTCTCGTATTAAGGCGATAAGGTTAACAGCACTTTCGATGATGCTTTGCCCTCTGTTCTCAACTAGAAGCTCTGTGTTGCGTTTGGTTCCTAGAGAGTTTAATTCTTCAAGAATCGAACGTGTACGTTTTTTCATTATAGTCCTTGTTTTCTATGTAAAATATTTACCGTTTTTCTATTGTACGACATTAATAATCTAAAGTCAAGTGCCTAAATTTAATCTTTCTGTAACATAGAGTTAACTAAATACTCAGTAGAAACCATGAGTTACTACACAGACACAGGAGGACACAAAATGTTCAAATTCTTATCAGACTTTTTAAAGTCATTTCAAAAGGCTAGAGTAGCCGCTCACTTTGCAAGAATGGGTGATTACAAGGCCGCACAAGCAATCTACAGAGATTAATATGTCTTACACTATCTATAAACTGCCAGCACACGAGTTCTATAGATACAGAACTCACTTGCTTTCTTTAGATGAAGAAAGCCGTTACATGCGCTTTGGTTTTTTCATTAAAAACGAAATGATCAATGAGCTGTGTAACAAATGGGAACTAAACTCTGACAAACACAAAGTCTTTGCTATCGAAGATGATAACTTAGAAGTTGTGGGTGTTGCCCATATTAGTTTAGAAAGCGACCCAGCCGAACTTGCTTTTAGTGTTTTTAAAGAACATCAGGGCAAAGGTATGGGCGATGCACTAATGGCCCGTGCTATTGAGTACTGTCAAAATCGCAGTATTAAACACGGATGTATGGTATGCTTAGGTACAAACGATAAAATTAAACGTTTGGCACGTAAGCACAACGTCCTAGTTAAAACAGAAGAAGGTGATAGTCACGGAGAGATAGAAATTCCGGATCCTACACCGGTTAGCTTCTGGAAAGAGTACATGCAGGACAATGTTGCTAAATTAGACCACTTGGGCAAGACACAGAAAAAATTCGCTCAAATGTTCAGATTTCCGTTGCAATTTTAACAAAAGACATATATACTATAGATTACTAGCAAGGTGCTAGTTTTCGCAAACATACACACACAAAGGAGAAAAATATGTTTACACCAGACTTTTATATCGACGGCGTTCAAAACGCAAAAAAGACTTTCGTTAATACATTCGTTACTAACGACAAATTCAAAGCAGAACTAATCAAACTAGTTGACGCTCAAACTGAATTTGCAAAAGGTCAAATCAAGACTACTCTTTCAATTGCAGAAGCACTTGTTAAGAACGCATCAGACGCTGTTTACAAGAAGTAAGCATTACCCAACACACACAGGAGAATTATAATGAGTGATTTAACACCAAAACTACCAGAAGTTAAGTTTAACAAAAACGGCTATGAAATCCGTACAGACATTTTAGCAATGGCTAAAGAACATGTTGAGCAGGAATACAAAGCTAAGTTTGCCGGTTGGGAAGTTGAACAGAAGCGTAATGCAGATGGTTCAGTTACTACTAGCGTAGCAATGCCAGAGTTTCCAGGTCTTGATAAAGTTTTGGAAGCCGCTGAAAAGATGTACGCCTTTGTTAATACTGGCGCAAAGAAATAATATTATTAAAAATTAATTATAAAAATAAGAATATATTGGCATAGCCTATTATTATAAACGATAAAAGGGTTCTTCGGAACCCTTTTATTATGAGTGCAGTTAGTTTACTTTAAACTAGACCAATCTGCTAAGTTAGGCGCTGTATCTTCTAATACTGCTTTTTGCTGTGGAGTTAACTGTGGCATAAAGTTAATACCAGTGTACTGCTCGATAGTAGCAATGTTAGTAGCATACTTAGGTAAGTCAGCTACAGGTAGCGGAGCATTAGGGAACAAGAACGCAATAGCCTTTGTGTTCTTACGATCAACAATAACTTTCCACATGTGGGTTGGAATACCAACTTTACCTGCACCAATAGTTTGGTACCCTGGGTTGTAAATTGTACCACTTACCACGTAAATATCTTTGCCTTCAAGGACCCAGTTGCGAACGGCTGTTTCGAGTTGCTTCCAGATACCGCGATTGTGATTTGGTACTTGCGGAACCATGTTGCTAAGAAAAAAGCTCTCGCTCATTATTGCATCGGATTGAGTGTTGTCAGCACCTGGCGCAAGATGCCCTCTGTCATATGGAAACCCAGCGTAATCTCCCAGTTGGGACTGATGTTGCTTTGGTATAGCGGGATCGGCCCGAAAGTCGTCTTTACGTTTTGCGGGACCGGTGATGCTGGCAAGGGTGATGTGTTCAACGACATACTCAGCTGTTTTTGTATCATATCTGTAGTGGATGGCATAGTTTTGTTTACAAAGATACTGTGTAGTACCGATTGGCATCGGACTCACAGGCGCACCCCTTAGTACAAATTGAGGACATTGGTCGTCAATTGGATTTGCCCATGCTAGTGCAGGGACAAGTAATAATAATGTTAGTAGTTTTTTCATAGTAGTTTATTTATTTCCATATAACCATTTTAAATTGCTCTTTAGGAATCCCGAAGTAATTACACTTCCAATCGCTTTGTGCAAAAAAATCTAAACTGTGCCACTCGTCTTTGCGGAATAATATTTGCGCGGCTGCATCATTCCAGTCTATAGAACTTAGTTTTAGTTCTACGTACTCCTTTACCTTTAGAACTTCTTCGTAATTGAAACTGTCCCATTCCCAATGCAGTACTTCAAAGCTATTGCCTGCACGGTCAACATAGTCCATGCTAAAGTCTAATCCCCACTTAGGTCTCATTGCTAATAATTTATGTATTAGTAGAAGATCTCTTGCCCACATTTTTAACTGTTCAAGCGCCTGACCAGTGTATGCTTTTCTTTCAAATAGTAAACTATGATTAAGCACAGGTCCTTCAATTGCATAGTCTTGTACAAACCACGGTAACTTTAAAGCAGTTCTATGGCAACGGTGGCTGTCAGGACCTGCGCAATTACTAGATGCGTAATGCTTTTCTAACTCAGTTAAGTCGTAACCGTTTTGATCAAATAATGCTAAGTCGTCTATTGTTGGTAGAAATACTAGCTTACCTAACGGCTTATCCCAGTAACCATTTGGATTAAACTGGTTATCTGTAAGGCGTACCATTTAATTATAACCGCGGTCTTTCTCGTCTTCTGCTTGGCATTTATCACATGCACATTCTGAGCAGTGATCGCAAGTTTCTTCTGAACATCCGTGACCGCAATGGGCAGGATGTTTGCAATGATTACAAATTAATTCTTTTTCGCTCATAATACTTCCTTATTAATCTTCTGACCAAGTTAATGCGGCAATACAAGGGCTGATTGAGTTAGTGCTCTTTACCGCAATGCTTAACCAACTGCCCGGCGGAACTGTAATACGGTACTGACTTAGATCAACGTTGATAGTTCCGTTGATACCGCAGAAGCCTGTGTAGATTGGTGTATCTAAGGAGTTGTCAAATGTGCCTGTAGCTGTACTACGAACCTCATTACAACGAGTTATGGCATAATATTCATGTGCTCCGGAAAAACT
>JACCEC012349975.1_pt1 | contig 11528 bp, 10 predicted proteins | sample 7450121 | NCBI WGS metagenome assembly JACCEC01 (sample SAMN15323455, study PRJNA562643) | freshwater metagenome | isolation source: river surface water | place: USA:Blue River Watershed | collected 2017-08-18 | reverse complement strand
CTGGCTTCATACCTTCACAAGCCAAACCGCCTGCAAATGTCACTGCGTGCTGTTCTGCAATGCCCACATCAAAGTAGCGCTCAGGAAAACGACTTTCAAACTCCACCATGCCAGACCCCTCACGCATCGCAGGTGTAATACCTACCAAGCGTTTGTCGGCAGCTGCCATGTCACACAACCAATCACCAAATACTTGAGTAAAGGTTTTCTTGGTGCTGGCGCTTGGCGCAATACCTTCAGCAGGATTGAACTTACCTGGTCCGTGATACAAAATTGGATCAGCTTCCGCTAACTTATAGCCTTGGCCTTTTTTAGTGACCACATGTAAAAACTGTGGACCTTCACCATTGAGCGCTAAGCGTCTCACGTTTTCCAATGTAGGCACCAATGAATCTAAATCATGTCCATCGATGGGGCCAATGTAATTAAAGCCAAATTCTTCAAAAATAGTACCTGGCACTACCATGCCCTTGGCATGCTCTTCTAAACGCTTAGCGAATTCTCGCAAAGGGGGTGCAATAGATAAAACGCTATCTAAACCTTTTTTGGTAGTGGCATAAAAACGACCACTCATCAATCGAGCTAAGTAACGATTCAAGGCGCCCACAGCTGGCGAAATCGACATATCGTTATCGTTCAGAACAACTACCAAAGGTAAGTCTTTGTGAATGCCGCCATTATTGAGCGCTTCAAAAGCCATACCTGCTGTCATGGCACCATCACCGATCACAGCGACAGCCACTCTCTTTTCACCCTGAGCTTTAGCACCTAATGCCATACCAATAGCAGCAGAAATACTTGTTGAAGAATGAGCAGTACCAAAGGTGTCGTACTCACTCTCATCGCGACGTGGGAATCCAGAAATTCCACCGTACTGACGCAAGGTATTCATGCGATCACGACGACCTGTCAAAATTTTGTGGGGATAGCTTTGATGCCCCACATCCCAGATCAATCGATCATAGGGCGTTTGCAAAACGTAATGCAGAGCCACCGTTAATTCAACGGTGCCTAAATTAGAAGATAAATGACCGCCTGTTTGCGCAACAGAGTCCACCAAAAATGCCCGCAACTCTTCTGCAAGCCCAGGCAGTTGCTCACGACTTAAAAGACGCAAATCTTGTGGCGAATTAATTGTTTTTAGTAAATCAGTCATTAACTTTCTCGGTGCAGCACTTTATCAGCTATCAATCTTAACAATTGAGCATTTTCACCCCAAATGCCAAGACTAGCGATAGCTTCTTGATGTAAGTTGTTCGCCAATTCTTTCGCGGCACTCAAACCCATCAAGGAAACAAAGGTAGGTTTATTAGCTGCCGCATCTTTACCCGCTGTTTTACCCAATGTTTGGCTATCAGCAGTGGCATCCAAAATATCGTCGACCACCTGAAACAAAAGACCTAAAGAACTAGCAAACTGATCTAAGCGATTGAGGTCCTCATCGCTTAGATCAATCGCCAGACCACCCATTTGCACAGAGCTTCTAAGTAAAGCACCAGTTTTAAGGCGATGCATGGTTTCCAGGGCTTCTCTGGTGAGGGGTTGACCAACACTCTCCAAATCAATCGCTTGGCCACCTGCCATACCCTCAAGCCCACCTGCTCGGGTGAAGTTACTGATGATGCGAATCTTTTGCGAATCAGCCATCGAGCTATCGGCAATCAAGCCCAATGCCATAGTTTGCAAAGCATCGCCAACTAATAAAGCGGTTGATTCGTTATACGCTTTATGAACTGTGGCACGACCGCGACGTAAATCGTCGTTATCCATACAAGGCATGTCGTCATGCACTAAAGAGTAGGTATGAAACAACTCCACCGCTACTGCACAAGCATCAATCCCCGGCACATCATCCAAAGATCGCCCCGTGAGGCTAGCCGTGGCATAAACCAATAAAGGACGAATCCGTTTACCGCCACCCGTTGCGGCATACAGCATGGCTTCCTTCAAACCCTGAGCAGGTACGCTCAGATGTTTAAAAGATTCCAAAATGGCAGCATCCACTCTTTCAGCGGATGCTTTTAACCATGCAGCAGTAGCAACTTCAAAAACCAAAATTAACCCTGAAATGTTTTCACTTGTTGTTCAACTTGCTCAAGCACTTGTTGGCAGTGTTTTAACAACTCTGCACCACGCTTATAAGCGCCCAAAGTATCCTCTAAAGACAGTTTGCCTGATTCCATCTTGGCAATCAGACCCTCTAGTTCAGCAACCGCTTCTTCGTAGCGTAGCTGGGGATCGACTGTTTCAGAGTCAGAAACTGATTTTTTAGGCATAAAACCCCTTTAATTTGATCAAAAACAATTCTCCGAGAGATTTTAAGGCTTTAGTGATGGGTATAATCCTTTTTCCTTTCCAATATCGACCTGTCGATGGTTGGATTGGTTGTTCCGCTTAGCTTCGGCTGACTTTTTTCGGGGGTGGGAAGAATGACTAATCTAGCTACCGCGCAGCACCTTGCGCCGTCCAAGCTACAACTGCCAGTATCGGCTTATTTTGACGCCGAGCTATATGCTCGCGAGATGGAACTGCTTTTTAAGCAGGGTCCAGGCTATGTAGGGCATGAATTGATGGTGCCAGAAATTGGCGACTACCAAACACTCACTTCAGAAAATGAAGGTCGCGTTTTGGTCAGAAATCAACAAGGGATCGAACTTTTATCGAATGTTTGCCGTCATCGCCAAGCGATCATGCTCAACGGCAAAGGTCATGCAGACCAAATTGTTTGCCCTCTACATCGTTGGACCTATAAAACCGATGGCACCTTATTAGGTGCACCCCATTTTGATGAGCAACCCTGCCTTAATTTAGGCAAGAGCCCTCTTCAAAATTGGCAAGGACTTCTATTTGAAGGTCCAAGAGATGTTCACAAAGATTTACAAAATATGGGCGTATCCAAAGATCTCGATGTTTCTGGATATATGCTGGATCACGTTGAAGTCCATGATTGCAACTACAACTGGAAAACCTTCATTGAAGTTTATCTAGAGGACTATCACGTGGTTCCTTTCCATCCAGGTCTTGGTAAGTTTGTTTCTTGCGAAGATTTGCAATGGCAGTTCAGTGACTGGTATAGCGTTCAAACGGTGGGCATCCATAAGGGCTTGAAAGAAGCTGGGTCTACAACCTATCAACGCTGGCATGAAGCAGTTCTTCGTCACCACAATGGCCAAATGCCTAAATTTGGCGCCATCTGGTTAACCTACTACCCGAATATCATGGTGGAGTGGTACCCAGGTGTTTTATGTGTATCCACACTTCAGCCATTAGGACCTAATAAAACTCGCAATATTGTTGAGTTCTACTACCCTGAAGAATTAGCTCTCTTTGAAAGAGAATTTATCGAAGCAGAAAGAGCGGCTTACATGGAAACCTGCATTGAAGATGATGAAATCGCAGAACGCATGGATGCTGGTCGCAAAGCCCTGTTTGATCGTGGCGTCAATGAAGTAGGCCCTTATCAAAGCCCGATGGAAGATGGTATGCAACACTTCCATGAGTGGTATCGAAAAGTGATGTCTTATTCAACAACTGAGTAAACAGGTTAAAGGTTATTGATGTCTCTGATCGAAGCTCGCGAATTAAAACATTGGCAAGATCTTGACGAGGACTTTTTACTCTTTGACTGTCGTTTTGATTTAGTCGATTCTGAAGCAGGCTACCAATCCTATCTTCAGGGACATATCCCTGGTGCCATTTATGTTCATTCTGATAAAGATTTGGCTACGACCAAAAATGGTCAGAACGGCAGGCACCCGCTACCCAGCATCGAAGCCTGGCAAACAACCTATGCATCATTGGGTATTACACCCAATAAGAAAGTCGTGATCTATGACAACCAAGGATCGATGTTTGCCGTACGACTTTGGTGGATGCTCCACTCAGTGGGTCAAAAAAATGTGTACCTCTTAAACGGTGGCTACCCAAGTTGGGTAGGCGCAGGATTGCCGACTGAAACAACTGAAACATTCCGACAAGCAGCTCCAGAAACTAAATTACAAAACTATCAAGGTTTAGTACTGGTTGATGCTGTTGAAAGAAATCTTCAGAACCCTCAGTTCACGATCTTGGATGCCAGAGCTAATGATCGCTTTCATGGCAATAATGAAACTTTAGATCCAGTGGCAGGACATATTCCCGGCGCCATGAATCGCTGCTTCAAAGATAATCTTGAAGCGGATGGTCGCTTTAAAAATCTTGATGTTCTTAAGAACGAATTCGCTGAACTTTTAAAGGGTTTGCCAAGTGATCAAATTGTTCACCAATGTGGCTCAGGGATTACTGCCTGCCACAATTTATTCACGATGGAATTACTAGGTTTAAAAAACTCTTCTCTCTATGCGGGTAGCTGGAGCGAGTGGTGCTCTAACCCAGCTCGCCCTATTGAGAAATAAACACAAAAAAGAAAAATAAACGATCTAGTGTGCGTGACCCACATGGGTCAATTCTGAGATAGAAACCACCAACAAGACACCCAACAAGATCAAAACAATTTGCTCGATAGACTCTCGCAATTTGGGTCTTTTATGCATCTGTGGCATTAAGTCGCTCACAGCAATATAAATAAAACTGCTAGAAGCCAACACAATCACATAAGGGATGAGTGCTTCTGCTTTATCCAAAAAGAAATAGCCTAAAACACCACCTAGCACTGCCATCAAGCTAGACAGCAAGTTATAAACCAAGGCTCTTGCTTTGGTAAAACCAGCGTTCAATAAAACAATGAAATCTCCGACCTCTTGAGGGATCTCATGTAAAGCAATCGCAACAGCCGTCAAAATACCAATTTGCGGATCAATCAAAAACGCAGCAGCAATCAAAATACCATCAGCGAAGTTATGCAAACTATCGCCGAGCAAAATCACCCAACCACTTTTTCCTGCAGACTCAGCATCATGACCATGATGATGCCCATGACCATCATGCTCATGATGATGGCTATGCCTGAGCAAAGCAGCTTTCTCCAGAACAAAGAAGCCCAATAAGCCACCCATCAAGGCAATGAACAATGAAGGGATATCAACATCATGTGCAGTAAATGCTTCTGGTAAAGAATGTAGTAAAGCTGTGGATAGCAAGACACCCACTGATAGGCTGACCATTCGATCAACCATGCGCGATAAAACAGTCAGCGACAGACTAGCTGCCGCTGCAATACTCAAGACCCCAGCTACTGTCGTAGCTAGGATGATCCAAAACAATGTCATACAACTCCCTGTTGCTTAAACCAGGCAAGGCATTTTGCCCAACCATCTTTAGCAGGACCTTCACGATAAGTGGCACGATAATCCGCGTGGAAAGCATGTGGAGCATCAGGATAGATCTCAAACGTGCAAGCCTGCGCAGCCTTATTATCTTTTGCCGCCGCCAATGCTTTTTTCATCAATTCAACAGACTCAACCGGAATACCTGTATCTGCAGAACCATATAAACCTAACACTGGTGCTTTCATCTTATCAGCCATGTCAATAGGGTGACTTGGATTATTAGGCGTCTTGTCACCTACCAATCGACCATACCAAGCAACACCGGCTCTAATTTGTGGAATCTGCGCACTAGCTAACCAAGTAACACGACCGCCCCAGCAGAATCCCGTGATGCCCACTCGTTTCACATCACCACCATTTTTACCAGCCCAAGCAATTGCCGCCTGAACATCACCCATCACTTGATCATCAGGCGTCTTACCAACAATCTCTTTAAGAATTTCAGCCATGGTCCCCATCGTATTAGGGTCACCTGCGCGAGCAAAGAACTCTGGTGCAATCGCTAAATATCCTAACTTTGCAAAACGTCTTGCAACATCCGCAATGTATTCATGAACACCAAAAATCTCACTCACTACAATCACAACAGGTAAACCATTTTTAGGCACCTTGTTGGGTTTAGCCACATAAGCGGGCACTGAATAACCCTTGCTATCAAAAGTAATTTCTTCGCCTTTGATACCTTCAAAGTCAGTCTTAATCGCTTGAGCCATCACAGGCTCAGCCGCCACCACATAACCAACGCCCATGGTAGTCACTGCTGCCGCTTTTAAGAAATCACGACGTTGAGTAGTCGCTGGATTAATTAAAGATTCTGCTTCATTGAGTAAATTTTTATCCATTGTTGTCTCCTTATCTCTTGTTTCTTGTTTCTTAGGGGTACAGCCATCACAAAAATTACATTAATGCGCTTCTTCCCAGTTGGCTCCAACACCTACCTCAACCAATAATGGGACTTTTAATTGAGCAACACCTGTCATTAAGAGAGGTAATTGCTGCTTGACCAACTCTAGTTCATGCTGAGGTACTTCAAGCACCAATTCATCATGTACTTGTAAAAGCATAATTGTTTCTAGCTTATTTTGCTCAATCCAACTCTGAACAGCAATCATGGCAAGCTTAATGAGATCTGCAGCAGTGCCTTGCATCGGAGCATTAATAGCAGCACGCTCGGCACCTTGTCTACGCATACCGTTAGCACTTCTAATTTCAGGCAACCATAAACGGCGCCCAAAAACAGTTTCTACATAGCCCTTTTCTTTAGCAGTCACTCTTGTTTGCGCCATATAGTCAGCCACCCCAGGATATCTCGCAAAGTAAGTATCAATATATTGCTGAGCGGCAGAGCGCTCAATCCCTAGGTTACCTGCCAAGCCAAAAGCACTCATCCCGTAGATCAAACCAAAGTTAATGACCTTGGCGTAGCGACGCTGCTCTGAGGTCACATCTTTCACATCCACATGGAACATTTCCGCAGCTGTTGCTTTATGAATGTCTTCACCAGCCGCAAAAGCTTTCAACAATCTCTCATCCTCAGCAATATGCGCCATGATTCTTAATTCAATCTGAGAGTAGTCTGCTGAGACCATGACCGTACCCGGTTTGGCAATAAAAGCCTCACGAATCTTGCGACCCTCTTCTGTACGCACTGGAATATTTTGTAAATTAGGATCACTAGAAGCTAAACGACCTGTGACAGCTACTGCCTGAGAGAAACTCGTGTGCACTCGCCCAGTTTGAGGATTCACCATTCTTGGCAATTTCTCAATATAGGTGGACTGCAATTTTGCCAAACTTCTGTAATCCAAAATACGGGCTGGCAACGGATAGTTTTCAGCCAACTTTTGCAATACTTCTTCATCAGTCGATGGCGCCCCCAGTGGGGTTTTCTTAATGATTGGCAGCTCTTGCTTTACAAACAGAATTTCTGCGATCTGCTTAGGCGACTGAATGTTAAAAGGCTGACCTGCGAGCTCATGAATCTGTTTCTCTAAATCCAATAAGCGCTGCCCGACTTGCTGAGCTTGACTTTGAAGCTTGGGCACATCAATCAAAATGCCGTTTCTTTCCATCACAGCTAAGGCATGCATGGCTGGCATTTCAATCTGTCGATAGATGTGCAATAACTTTTCGTCAGCCGCAATTGCTGGATACATCGCATGATGCAAACGCAAAGTGATGTCTGCATCTTCAGCGGCATATTGAGTGGCTGTTTCTAAATTAACTTGGTCAAACGTAATCTGATGGACGCCTTTGCCGCACACCTCTTCATACGTCATGGTCTTCTCACCCAAATGCCGCTGAGCAAGACTATCCATATCATGGCTTCGATGAGACTCTAGAACATAAGACTGCAAGAGCGTATCGTGCTCAACGCCTTTTAAGGTAATACCTTCATTAGCGAAAATATGAATGTCATATTTAAGGTTTTGACCCACTTTTTTAGATTGAGGATTTTCTAGCCAAGGCTTTAATTGCTCTAACACCCAGGCTTTACTGAGCTGATCCTCATTGCTTGTGTGCGCCACAGGAATGTAACAAGCCTCCCCTGGAGCCACAGACAATGAGATACCCACCAAACTGACACATAAAGCATCTAAACCGGTTGTCTCTGTATTCACACAAGTTAATGGTGCAGCCTGAATTTTCTCTATCCATGTTTTGAGATCTGATTCGCGGGTGATGCAGGTGTAACTTCTAGCGACCACCTCCTGAGGTAGTTCGGCCACAAATCCCATTTCACCCGCTAAGGCTGGCGCAATTTTTACTTCGTTGGCTGCTTTCGATCCTCTAGAGACTGATGCAGTTGAGGAAGTTGGCGATGATGCCGGTTTAGATGAAGTGCGATCTAAATCTCTTAAAAGAGATTTAAAGCCAAAGCCTGTAAATAACTCTCTTAAAGTTTCTTTGTCTTCTTCTTTGGCATGCAACTCATGCAAACCAATTAAATGATCCGCCAAATCACAATCTGTTTTTACCGTGACTAATTGACGAGCTGTAGGTAACCAATCTAAGCTGGCTCTTAGGTTTTCACCAACGACACCCTTGACCTCTGCTGAGCGTCTCATCAACTCGTCTAAAGTGCCAAATTCGTTTAGCCACTTTACCGCTGTCTTGGGACCAGCTTTAGGAACACCCGGCACGTTATCAACACTATCCCCCATGATGGATAAGTAATCCACAATGCGCTCAGGAGGAACGCCGAATTTATTCAGCACCCCTTCAGAATCTAATCGCTCTTCTGTCATGGTATTAATCAAACTAATACCGGGTTCCACTAGCTGGGCAAGATCTTTATCACCCGTGGAAATGAGCACGGTCCAATTAGCTGCCTTTGCTTGCTTAGCTAATGTACCAATCACATCATCAGCTTCAATACCCGGCACAGCCAATACAGGCCAACCCATTGCACGTACGACTTGATGAATAGATTCAATTTGCATCGCTAAATCTTCAGGCATTGCTGAGCGATTAGCTTTGTACTCGGGGTACATGTCATCTCTGAAAGTTTTACCTTTTGCATCGAATACACAAGCGATATGATCGGCATCTAATTCTGTGCGAGCACGTCTCATCATGTTCACCATTCCCTGAATGGCGCCCGTCGGAAAACCTTGCGCATCGCGCAAATCTGGCATGGCATGAAAAGCACGGTAAAGGTAGCTAGAACCGTCAACTAGCAAAAGGCGATGTGTAGACATCCCACAATCGTACAATTAAGCATGACTACTTTCCTATTTTCTTCATTTATGAATACTCATCAGCGTGTATTAAAGACAGTTTTAACTGCCTTTTTGGTGGCTTTTTCCTTTATTTCACAAGGACTTAGCGCTCAAGGCGCACAAGCTTTGAACCCTGAAGAATTAAAGCAAATCAATGAACAGCCAATTAGCAAAACTGTCAAAAATAATGCAGAAGCTGGCAAAGCAGCGCCTAAAAAGCCTAGTTTTGAGCACAAAGGTGCCGACGGCACGAGCATCAAAGAATACAAAGAAACCGGCAAACCAACAGAAGTGGTTGTTGAAAGCGCCTTTGGCACTTACGAAATGACCGCTCCTAATGATTCAAGCAATCCTAAACGCGAAAATGAAACTATTCGCGTACCGACCATTCGAATGCCTTTCTAATTCATCATGGCTGTTTTCACTTCCGTTAGTCTTGAAGAAGTTAATGCCTGGCTGAGCCAACACTATCAGCTTGGAGTTGCAACACAATTGAAGGGCATTAATTCTGGTATTGAGAACTCTAATTTTTTTCTCACAACCGAAAAAAATGGCAAGACAACTGAATACGTTCTAACTTTGTTTGAACGCCTATCAAAAGAACAACTCCCCTACTATCTTGAGCTCATGGAGCATCTAGCCAAGAAAGGGATTGCTGTTCCAGCGCCTGTCAGAGACGCTCAAGCAAACATCTTAGGATTCTTAAACGGCAAACCAGCGACGATCGTGTCTCGCTTAGCCGGCGTATCTCGCTTGCAGCCGGAACTAGAGCACTGTGAAGCTGTTGGTCAAATGCTCGCTAAGATGCACTTAGCAGGTCAAGACTTCCATTTATCTCAGCCCAATCTTCGCAGTCTTGAATGGTGGCAAGCCACCATTCCTCAAATCGAGGCTCACTTAAATCCAGATCAAAAAAGTTTGATCCAATCCGAACTAAGTGATCAAACTGCTTTTTTTGCGAGCGACACATACGCACAACGTCCTGCAGGTCCAAGTCACTGCGATTTATTTCGTGACAATGTTTTATTTGATCCTTCCTCAGGCAAAGATCAATTAGGTGGCTTCTTTGATTTTTACTTTGCAGGTAACGACAAATGGTTGTTTGACTTAGCCGTCACCGTGAATGACTGGTGTATTGATTTAAGCACTGGCCAACTCGATCAAATTCGTTACACAGGTTTGTTAGCGAAATATCAGTCAGTCAGAGTTTTAACTGCAGAAGAACAAAGTTCTTGGAGCCTGATGTTAAGAGCAGCTGCGCTGAGGTTCTGGGTTTCAAGACTCTGGGACTTCTATTTGCCCCGAGAAGCCCAAATGCTGACACCGCATGACCCTACTCACTTTGAGAGAATTTTGCGTGAACGTCGCACAAATACTCCCAAAATTTAAACTGAACATCCTTAGATATTTAATCAAAGACAAATATGCAACTGAAGCAAACAACAGCCGGTGACGGATATTTATGGATTCGCCAAGGCTTATGGTTATTTAAGAAAAATCCATTGGCATTTTTGATGCTGGTATTTCTTTATATCTTCATTGCCCAATTCGCTATCTTGATTCCAGTTTTTGGTGTATTTGCTGTTTTGCTTTTAACGCCGGCTCTCACAGTAGGCTTTATGACAGCCTGCCAAATGGTGATCCGTGGTGAACGTGTACTACCCACTGTTTATTTTGTGGGCTTAAAAAGTCACGGTCCTTTGGTGCGTAAAAATTTATTGGGCTTGGGTACTATTTACGCTTTTCTAGTTTTAATCCTTAGCCTCATTGCGAGTGCTTTTATCGACTTTCAGCAATTAATCCCACTCCTGACCGAACAAAATCCCCCGACACTTCGCGAAGTGAAGGAGTTGTACTTTGGTCTTGGCGTAGGCGTTTTACTCTATATCCCAGTCGCTATGGTGATGTGGTTTGCGCCGGTATTGATTGCTTGGGAAAAAATGTCAGTTGCACAAGCGCTTTTTTCAAGTTGGATTGCCTGCTGGACGAATCGCGCAGCATTTATTTTCTATTTATTGATTTGGGCTATCTTGATTGTGGCAGTGCCTTTTTTCTTTGAAGCCTTCCTAGATGGTATTGGCTTAAGAGTCGCGATTCCATTCATCATCCCACCTTATTCGATGATGGCATTAACTGTGATGTATTGCTCATTCTTTGCCACCTGGAAAGCATGCTTTTCAAAAGAGAATGTTGATACGCTAGCCTAAATTTGTTAGCAGTTAGAAAAAAGGGAGCTTATCTAAGCTCCCTTTTTGTTGGTTATTAAAAACACTTAATCAATTGCAGTCAATTTAGCAATTGCTAGTTGCAACCACTTTGCTCCATGGCGATTAAAGTTAACGTGCGCCTTAGCTTCAGCTCCCGTGCCTTCAATAGCCAAAATACGACCCTCACCAAACTTGGTATGAAAGACGCTTTGACCCACCCTAAAGCCATGACCGTTATCTTTCTTGGGAAGACTACTTATAGGTGCGGTAATCGCACTAGGCGATCTCAAGCCCGCTCCTGGGGTCGTTGCAGAACGACCACCCCAATCACT
>JACCEC012019879.1_pt1 | contig 11529 bp, 10 predicted proteins | sample 7450121 | NCBI WGS metagenome assembly JACCEC01 (sample SAMN15323455, study PRJNA562643) | freshwater metagenome | isolation source: river surface water | place: USA:Blue River Watershed | collected 2017-08-18 | reverse complement strand
GCTGCAGTCAGAATAATCGGACGATAGCGTGTCACGCAAGCATGAATAATCGCCTCTCTAGCAGGCATGCCACCAGCACGTCCTTGCTCAATCTGATCAATCAAGATCACTGAGTTACGCATGATCATGCCAAGTAAAGCAATGAATCCCAATAAAGCCACAAAACCAAAAGGCTTATTAAATAGCAACAAAGTCAGAGCCACTCCAGAGATGCCCAATGGAGCAGTTAGCACCACCAAGAATGCTCTTGAACTGCTGCGCAACTGAATCACCAACAATGTAAAAGTGATGAAGAGCATCACAGGAATGCCGGCATTGATCGAATCTTGACCTCGCGAACTCTCTTCAACCGAACCTCCAATTGCCACCTGATATCCTGGTGGCAATTGCGCCATCAATGATTGAAATTCTTTAAAAAGTTCTGCTGTGGCTGTTGGCCCTTGAATGCCCGGCATCACATCGGCTTGAAGGGTAATGGCGTACTCGCGATTCTCACGCCAAATAGTTGCAGGCTCCCAAACCACATTGACCTTGGCAATCCTTCCCAGCGGAATTGATTGACCGGACACTGTGGTCAACAGGGTTTCAGTTAAATCGCTTACTTGGTCACGTTCTGACCTGGGTAAACGCAACACAATCGGCGCCAATAAATCACCTTCGCGATACTGGCCGACGGTCACGCCTCCAAAATGACTGGAGAGTGTTTGCGCGATCACCTGAGGTGGCACACCCAGTTCGCGCGCCTTGGCTGCATCGACTTCAATTTTGGCCACGGGTTGATGCTCATTCCAATTGTCTTTCACACCATAAATCAAATTAGATTGCCTCATCACTTCTAAAAAGCGATTGGCTTCTACTCTCAAGCGAATCGGATCATCCCCTGTCACGCGAAACTCAACCGGATAAGTTACCGGTGGTCCATTGGGCAGCAACTTGACTCTCAGACGAGCCTCAGGGGCTGCGTCCTCGAGCAATCTTGGTAACTCTTGATTCAAGCGATCACGATCAGACGGTTTAGCAATGATGACGGCTTGTGCTGCATTCGATCTTGGAAAAATAATATCGAGTGGCAAAAAGAAGCGCGGGGCACCATTGCCAATCCACATCGTGACCGACTCTACGCCTTTTTGCTCAAGAATCTTTGCTTCAATTTTTTTAGCAGCCCTCTCCGTGGCCTCAAAACTAGCACCTTCCGTTAAAAAGATGTCCACCAAAATTTCTGGGCGAGATGAATCTGGGAAAAATTGTTGTTGCACCTGACTCATGCCCACAATACCCAACACAAATGAAGCGATGGTCGCCATGATGGCTTTTTTACGATGGTCAATACACCACGCCACCACTGTTTTAAAGCGTTGATAAAACGGGGTGTCAAAATGCTCTTGTTCAGCCCCCTCTGGTGTAGCATGCGCCGGTTTTTTTAATAACAAATATCCCAAATACGGCACAAATAAAACAGAGACAAACCAAGAGATGATGAGAGCTGCTGCGGTTACGGCAAAAATTGCAAAGGTGTACTCCCCCACGGCTGACTTTGCAATACCAATCGGTAAGAAACCCACGGCCGTGATCAAGGTACCCGTCAACATCGGCATGGCGGTGAGTTCATAAGCGGCTGTCACCGCCTTCATACGATCGTAGCCCTCTTCCAGTTTACGAACCATCATCTCAACCACGATGATGGCGTCATCGACCAAAAGACCCAAAGCAATGATCAGTGAACCCAAAGAAATTTTGTGAAGACCCACACCCGCCAAATGCATGATCAAGAATGTCACGGCCATCACCAAAGGAATACTGATGGCCACCACCAATCCTGGGCGTGGATCAATGCGCCATGGATGACGATGCAAGCCCAAAGCCAAGAGACTGACCGCCAACACAATGATGAGAGCCTCTAAGAGAGTCATCAAAAACTCTCGCACGGACCCGGCCACCACTTTGGGTTGATTTTGAATCAATGAGAGCGTAACCCCTGCAGGTAAATCTTTTTCAATGGCCAAACTCGCCTTGGTGAGTGCTTTACCTAATTCAACAATATCACCACCACGTGCCATTGAAATACCCAAGGCCACCAACTCCTCACCCTGAAACCTCACTTTACTTTGCGCCGGATTGATGATGTCACGTCGTACTTCAGCCACATCGCCCAAACGTATGGAAGCTCCCGATGGTGTTCGCAAAGGCATCGCCTTGATATCAGCGAGATTCTCAAACGGTCCACCCACTCGGATCGGCATAGAAAAAGAGGATGTCTCTAAATTGCCCCCGTTTTCAATGGCATTTTGTTGATTCAATTGCTGAGCAACCACTGCCGGAGAAAGCGCGTATTGCGCCATCTTTTTTCTAGATAACTCTATATAGACTTGTTCGTCTTGAAGCCCGTAGACATTGACCTTACCCACGTCTTTGACTTGCAACAAGCGTTGCCGAACATTGGTGGTGAAATCCCGTACTTCACTAGGAGAGTAGCCCTTGGCCGACATGGCATAAATCACGCCATAGGTATCTCCAAAGTCATCGTCAAAATATGGACCCTGAACCCCGATCGGCAAGTAAGACTTAGAGTCGCCAATTTTCTTTCGAACGGTATAAAAAATGTTAGGGATATCTTTGGCTGGGGTGCTGTCTTTGGCAAAGAAAATCACCATGGACTCGCCAGGGTGAGAGAAGCTTCGAATCTTATCAATGCTGGGAACTTCTTGGAGGGTTCTTTCAATTTTATTGGTGACCTGATCAGCCACTTGAGTGGCGGTGGCACCGGGCCAAAAAGTTCTGACCACCATGGCTCGGAATGCAAACGGTGGATCTTCATCTTGACCCAATTGAAAATAAGAACCCACCCCCAAGAACAAGAGGGCAATCATTAAGTAGCGCGTTAAAGAAGCATTTTGAATCGCCCAACGAGATAAATTAAACCCGCCAGATTGATGGCCCGCACTCATTACTGGGCCTTTTCAGTGAGTGCAATTCTGACTTTTTGTCCAACGCTTAGAGCATGCCAACCTGTGGCAATCACTCGATCACCTCCAACCAAGCCTTTGAGCACTTCAGCAGAGACATCATTGACTCGCCCCAACTCCAATTCTGCCAACACCAAAGTTCCCAACTCAGTAGAGTCTTTGTCTAACTGAACCTTGTAAACACTTTTGCCATCACTGTGTATGGCTGTCGCAGGAATATAAATGGCCTTCTCTACTTTCTCCGCTTTTCCTTGTGGTGTTTTATTTTTCTGAGCTGCGGCAGCTTGGTTGAATTGAATTCTTCCCACCACATCTTGAACACTGATGATTTGACCCACTGAAAGTTTGAACTCAGACAAACGTCCGGCATCCATCGCTCGCAATGTAACAAAACCAATTGCTTCAATAGATTGCTCATGCTTGGCGCGAGCAGTCTCCACACTGGCGACACGACGATCAAATTCAGAAGCTGAAATGAATTTTTTATTTTTTAAGTCTTCATAGCGCTTAAAGTCGGCTTCAGCCGATTGCAAATCAGCTTTTGCTGCACGATACTGAATCATCACAGAAGAGTCTGTTGAGATACTGCTGGGAATTAAGCGCGCCAAAGACTGCCCAGGAATTACTCCATCACCAGCCTTCGCCAAAACTTCAATCACTTTGCCACTGGCATCAAAACGAAGTGCGCCTGGTTCTTTATTAGATTCTGCGCTTACTGAATCACTGCTACTTTGCCCCACTACCACGACTTTGACCAAACGAGGCAATGGTTCTGGTTCCTTCTTGTTGCCACAAGCAGAAATCATTGTTGCAGCAATAATCAAATAAAAAAAACGGATAGAAGGTAATTTCATGATGGCATTCTAATGCAAGCTTAAACGCACTGCTTGCCTGATTTCTTTGGCCAAATCGGCTCTTTTTTCAGCCAAAATAAATTGACCTATTTTTACTACTTCAGTACCCATCTCTAGGCCAATTAAATCTTTCTTTTGATCTTTAAGAGATTCCGGATCCTTTATTCGAACCCAAGGAGCATTCCACCGATATTGGGTGAAACGATTGCCAAGATGAAGTTCAATGAATAATTCAGAACCCTCTAGAGTGATTTTTTCGTAATCTCGGGCATGTCTTGCATAAATCAATAAAGCAATCCCCAAAACCAAGAGTTCAATCACTGAAAATGGAATCACCATCCAAGCGCCCTGCCACCAAAAATAAATCGTGATGACACTCGAAAAACAAACCATGGACAAATAGAACAAACCCACTTGCTTGGGCGTGAACGAACAATTACGTTTCATCAACCAAACTTTGGTTGGACTAGAAACGGTCTCAGCCATTTAAATCACCAATCGAATCAGCATCATGACAGCAATCATCCATGCAAATACAGCAAACGTTTGTTGAATGCGAGGCCCTGAGAAATATGCGACCAAACGACGTCCAATTAACAATCCTGCGATCGACCCCAAAGCAAATGGAATGGCCAAAGACCAGTTCATGGACCCATACAAATTAGAAAAAATAACACCACCGGTTGAGACAATCGCCAGTACGCCCAGTGATGTCGCCACGATCGATTGAATTGGTAGATCTGTGAATTTCTTAAGCGCTGGCACAATGATGAAGCCACCGCCTACGCCAAGTAAACCTGAGAAAAATCCAGCCACGGCTCCGGAGGACCACAAAGCCCTGGCACAAGGTAAAGTCCATGTGAGCTTACCGATGGTTTGATCTAACTGGCAAGGTGGCCCCACAGGATCCACAATGCCAGCCAACTCTTGCTTTGCCTGAAACCACATGTTTTTGGCAACCAGCAGCAAGATGAAAGAGAAAATAATCACCAAAGGCCAGTTTGGGACTTGATGGGCCAACCACATGCCAATGGGAGATAAGAGCAAACCTGCCACAGCAATTAAGGCCGCGGCTTTATAGCGCAAAATTTTTGCTCTAAAGCCCAAGAAAGCCCCCAAGCCTGAAGACAATGCAACCGCCAAAAGACCAATCGGAGCGGCATCAGCGACACTTAAATTTAAGAAAAATCCCAAAAGGGGTACCGATAGAATCGCACCTCCGGCCCCCGTTAGTCCTAAGACCACCCCAACAAATAAACCTAGGGTGACTTCGATGAGAGCGATATCCAAGTCTTTAACCGACTTGTTGCGCCAACATATAGAGGTTAGTTGATCTTGCTCCTGAACGGCAGAATGCCAAGATCGGACCAGGCAAAGTCTCTAACAAGCGAGCCATTTCCTGAGCTTGTTCCAAAGTGATTTGCCCGCTCACAACAGGCAAGTAGGCATAGTTCAAACCGAGGGCTTTCGCAGCCATTTCAATTTCGGCATTCAAAGGCTGTGATGGACCGGCTTCACCATCAGGACGATTGTTGATGATGCTCTTATAGCCTTGGCGCGCAATTTCAGAAACATCTTCAGGGGTAATTTGTCCCAATGTGCCGAATTGATCAGTATGACAAGCGATTTGAAGTGGCATGCCACATCCTCCAGTATTTGAATGATAGTTAGATTGATTTGAAAAGACAGGTTCACAAGGGGGTGGCAACATTCTCCAATTCAGATACTTCATGGCGAAATAAGCGCCCACAATGTAACCAGTGATGGCGATGAATGAATTAATCGCCAGAGTTGAAACACCTGTTAAACCTTGACCAATGGTGCAACCAAACGCAGTCACACCACCTACTCCCATCAAAACACCACCGACCAAATGATTGCCTGTGTCCTCTGCATTTCTAAAGCTTTCCCAATGGAAGGTCTTGGTCGCGATTGAATAAATAGCAGAACCCACCACCAAGCCAAATATGGAAGCAATCCCCAAAGTCACCTTTTTGCTGGTGTCGCTAAAGAAGGTCAACCACTCAATCACATAAGCGTATGGGGCGACGTAAGTCAAACTCTCCATACGACCACTGTTGGTGGCAACAAAGACTTCTTCTAGGGTATTGGGGTCTTCGGCCACATAACCCAATACACCTGAGATCCACCAAATGATTAAAACAGCACCACCCACACCCAAGCCTGCAAGAAGATTATTGAAATTCCAAAATTCTTTTTTGGCCAAAGCAAACATAGCCAAAGCACCACCAATGATTAAAGCCAATACCCACTGCAAAGTCTGCTTGGACATTCCCAATGATTGAGTCAGCAGACTTGGTAAGTCTTGGCTCGAAGATAGAGTGACCACCACTGTATCTACGGTACTCACTCTGAGCACCCCAAAAACTCCCTTGAGGGTCATGTATGAAGACAAGGCCAAGGTTAAGAAGACCACCAGCGACTTCAGGTTACCTGAACCAATTCGAACCAAAGTTTTACTGCCACAACCTGAGGCTAAGACCATGCCAAAACCAAACATCACTGATCCAACAACGGTTGATAACCAAGTCAAACGATTACCGGTGTAAATGGATTTACCCGTATCAATGATGCCCAAAAAAGTCATTAGACCCACACCTAAAATCGCCACAGCCATTGCCAACATCCACTGGCGCATGCGCGTCCACTCACCCATGATGGCGATGTCTGTAATCGCGCCCATGGTACAAAAGCGTGTCTTCTGCAACACGATGCCTAAAAGCACCGTGACAAAAAATGTCGCCCAGATGACGGTATTGGAAATGGAATTTAGGTTAATTTCAGGCATAAATAGAGGTCAAACCTTATAAGCCTGATATTTTATGGCATTTTTGTCGATTGATCTTTTAAATACTCTTGATCACTAAAGCGTGGCACCCAGTCAGGCCTGTAAATCACAAAGACCGCCAAGAGCATGCCTGACAATGAACCCTCAGTAAATGACAAAATCACCAAGGTCACAAACCAATCAACCAGATCCATGGACAAACCCATTTCTGGGGGCCAAAAAGCTTGATGCCAAATCATCAAACACACAGCGGGAACAATCACACTCAGAACTCCAGCCACATAGCCGTGACCGAAGATAAAAACAAATAAATGCTTCGGCAAACATCCACCAATCAAACGCATCACACCACAAGCACACATCGCAGGCAACACGCCAAGAACCAAGAACTGATGCAAGGCGTGGTTCAAAGTCCAGGAAGAGACCAAGGCCACAATGCTTGTGACACCAGCTAACATCACAATGGCGGGTCTTAAGCCATACATCGCCACCAACAAAGATGCCCCAAAGAACTGGAACGAGAGTCCAATCAAGGCTTCACTCGCCATACCTGGCAAATAAGCACGGATATTCCATGCCAAGCCCAAGGCCAAAATTCCGCCCAACACTGAATTCAGAACTTTGGGGCGAATCAGAACTCGCCAATGATTGTTTGAGAAAGCCCAAAAAAGAACAAGACCGGCAATCGCTAGAGATATACCGGTCATGTTTGTGCTCATAGTGACTTAGATCAGCGACTTAGGCAGCAAATCCAGGGTTACCTTTGGCACCCTCAATTTTTGGCATATTAAGAGTCTTCGCTTTAACAGTTTTAATGTCTCTGAGATATTTAGCCACCACATCCCAGATAGGCTCACCACCTGCAGCTTTGGCCTCTTCTGCCACAGGGGCCCAACCTGCCACCTTGTAGGTTTTATTCGGGTCGATCAATTTTCCATTGAGCGTCATATTGCTAATTCGGTTATTGGCTGTGCCCATTGGATTAATGGAGTACTGCAGACCACCGACACGAACCATGTCACCACCCTGCTGATAGTAAGGATCTGGGTTGAATAAGTTATCCGCAATATCTTCGAGAACCGTCTTGATCATGTCACCCTTCATCATGGTTACTGTGGTCCATGGGTAGGTAATCGCTGTTTGATCGAGCACATGCTCCATGGTGATCGCCTGACCTGGTAGCAAGGAAGTTCCCCAACGGAATCCTGGTGAGAAAGCAATCTCCGCATTCTTCACTGCCATCAAACCATCCAAAATCAATTGGTCAAAGCTACCGTTGAAGTTACCGCGACGATAGAGCGTGCCCTCGGTGATCGCTAACTTCTCGCCTAGCTTGGTCTCGTACGGCGCACGAATCTTATCAATCAATTTGCTCATGGCAGGATCCGCAGGAATCATGTCTGAGAAAACCGGCAATAACTTATAACGGAAATCAGAAATCTTGCCACCGTTTACCTTGAAGTCCAATACGCCCAAGTACTTACCATTGGAACCTGCGTTGGTCACCAATGTGACACCACCCGCATTTTTAACTTTGACTGGTGTTGGCACCCCATCATGCGTATGACCACCCAAGATCGCATCAATGCCTGTTACACGGCTGGCCATCTTTAAGTCCACGTCCATACCGTTGTGAGAAATCACCACCACCACCTTGGCGCCTTTGGCACGCACTTCGTTGACCATCTTTTGCATGTTGTCGTCTTGGATACCAAACGTCCAGTTCGCCACCATATAACGTGGGTTTGCAATCGGGGTGTAGGGGAAAGCTTGGCCAATCACTGCGACCTTCACACCGTTCATCTCACGAATGACATAGGGGTCAAATACCTGATCACCGAAGTCATTGGTTTTGATGTTTTGAGCCAAGAATGAAATCTTGCCCTTGAAATCTTTTTCAACAATCTCTTTAACGCGCTCTTCACCGAGAGTCATCTCCCAGTGCGGCGTCATGATGTCAACCCCCAAAGCCAAACAAGCATCGACCATGTCTTGGCCATTGGTCCACAAAGCTGTACCTGAACCTTGCCAAGTATCGCCACCATCACATAACAAAGCACCTGGACGGCTAGCCTTCATCTTTTTCACCAATGTGGCTAAATGGGCAAAGCCACCAACCTTACCGTAAGTTGCAGCTGCTTTTTCAAAATTAAGATAAGTAAAAGCATGCGCTTCTAATGTGTTGGGTTTGATGTTGTGTGCTTTTAATAAATGCTCACCCACCAAGTGAGGGGTTTTACCAAACTGAGCGCCAAAGCCCAAGTTCACATCAGGTTCACGGAAATAGATCGGTTTTAGCTGAGCGTGACAGTCAGTGAAGTGTAGAAAGTGCACATTACCAAAACGCGGTAAATCATAAAACTTATTGGCTGCTGATTGCGCTTGCGCGTAATCTGTATTCAAAGCCATGCCCCCCGCTGAAGCAACCGCTAAAACTTGTAAAAACTCTCTACGATTCATTGACATAAAAAACCTTATTTAAAAATAAAAAGGCCGCCCATTTCATTTGAAATAGCGGCCCTTACTAACAATCAATTACTGATTAACAGGTGACTCAGGATCTAACAATAAAGCCATCACATGACGCATTTGGTCTTCGGTCAACAACTTATAGTGACCCATGCGAGGCATGTTGCTACAAGCGTTGTAGGCCTTAGCGTTATAGATTTTTCCCCAAGTGTATTGAACCACTGCCTCTGAGTTACCACGAACCTTGCCGTAGTTCCACAATGAAGGGCCAATATTGCCGTGAGAAATCTCTTTCTTGTTAATTTGATGACAGTTGTAGCAGCCACCACCATTCGGTGTGCCTGCTTTATCTGTCCATGTAGCACCACGACCGGATTGAGCAATTTTTTCACCCTCTTTCCAGTCACCTAGATACTTACCATCAGAAGGTTGCTTGATAGTCGCCATATTGGCCTTCTCAATCGCTTCACGCTTTTTGGGGTCACCCTTACCTAATAAAGCAGCAGGCTCTGAGCAAAACTTTTGCGTATCATCGCGATCCAAACGATCAAGACCTGCTTGCCCGTTGGCCTTAAAACTGGCCGCGTGATCTTTTTCAAATTTGCTTTGCGCCATCACTGAAGTTGAAGCTGCAACAATCACGGCTGCAGAAATCATTAAATGTAATTTTTTCATTGTTTATCTCCCCGCGACTTAGCGCTTCAATCCTGGTGTATTCATTACGCCACCTTTGGCTTTTGCACCCATGTACACAGAAAGTGCAATGGTCACATCAGACACATAAATTGGCTCAGGGAAACGTTGCTGACGATAGCAGTCGTTCAAACGACGCTGCATAGTCCAAAAGTTACCGCTAGAAACACGATAAGCTGGCCAGTAGCCAAAACCTAAAGCAGCCCCCTTTTGTTCTGTAATGTTCGGCAAATCTTGCAAGCGAATGCGCTTACCATCCTCGCCGTGACATGAGGCACAGGAGAAGTCCATCGGACCACCTTGGAAGAAAAACGCTTTTTCACCCATGGCATACATTTCTTTTTCTTTGGGATGTTTGACAGGCACATTGATTTTCATGCCTTTTGAAGCCGTCACCACATACGCGACCACTGCTTCAACATCTTTGCGCTTACCTTTTTCAAAGCCCGCTTTGATAATTTCCGCAGCATCATAACCTTGTAATTTTTCCATGCAAGTAATGATGCGAGACTCTAGGTCTTGTACTTTATTAGTGTCTTTGAAGTATCGAGGCAATTCTGCTGATGCACCCTTTACAACACCAGGACCTTTACCCAAATCACATTTCTCAAGTGATACGTTCTTGGGGCCCATGGGTTTTTTCCAAATATCCTCACCCGCGGCTTCATACAATTCTGATGGATTGCCATCAGCGATCATTTCACGATATTTAGCAATATCATCCGTCGCACTTTGAGCCATGGCCACACCGGCGACCAAGCTTAAAGAGACTAATAAAGCACTGCCCATTGCTTTTTTCATGGTTCACTCCTCGTATAGAGAAAACCCGCCAATCTCTGAGAGTTGACGGGCTTCTTATTTTCTTATTAGCTAATTTTTGCTTTATCTGTGCGAGTGTCGTTCTTGTTATCTACCCAAGTCACGCTAACCTCATCACCCTTAGCGCCACCTTTGAACTTGAAGTTCAAGAATGGGTCTTTAGACACAGCTGGGCCAAACTCACCGTGGAACACTTGCTTACCTTTGCAAGTCGCTGTAATTGTTGTGATGTGATGCGCTGGAATAACCTTACCAGATGAATCTTTGCGTTGACCTGTTTCCATGTCATGCTTCATCAACACTTTAACGTCAACAACTCCGCCAGCCTCTTGGGCGCGTACGCGCATTGGATCTGCCATTTTTATTTCCTTTCAATACAAATATATTTAGTCAAATGAATTGTGTGTTGGGGGCCATTAGCCGCCGCAACCACCCAATGTCACCTTAACTTCTTTAGTCGTCACAAACCACTTACCATCCGCTTTTACCAAAGCGTGTACGTTGGATGTTTGACCCATCTTCACACGTGAAGCCACGAATGGCTCAGTGTCAGCAGCCATGATGAACTGAGCGGCCAATGCGCTTGGGTTCTTCTCGACCAAAATAGCGATTTGTTGTGTTTTAGCCATGGTTGTTGTCACACCAACAGGAACCACTGCACCGTTTTCAGCGATGTCAGGAGCATTGATGGTGATTGCGCCAGACTTGTCTGCTGATGAACCACCCAATGCCTTGAGCACATCATCCAATGACTTGCCTTCAAAAGCAGCCTTGTTCCAAGTAGCAGCCTCTGCCTGAGAAATGAGGCCTGTTGCAGCCATCAAACCGATTACTGCTGTTAATCGCAGTGCTTCACGACGTTTTAGGTTCATACGAACTCCTTCTAAAAAAACTAAGTATCAAAAATTACAAATAACTCAAT
>JACCEC011675111.1_pt1 | contig 11530 bp, 10 predicted proteins | sample 7450121 | NCBI WGS metagenome assembly JACCEC01 (sample SAMN15323455, study PRJNA562643) | freshwater metagenome | isolation source: river surface water | place: USA:Blue River Watershed | collected 2017-08-18 | reverse complement strand
TGTCCCGCATGATCGGACACATTCTGCATTTTTCCAATGGTGCATCACTGATCATGACTGCCTTTGGCGGCACCGCGATCGTTTTCGCAACGATGGCAAGCATTGCCACCACCAGCAAGCGTGATTTTTCAGGGCTGTCGAGCTGGCTGTTTGCCGGCATGATCGTGATCCTGCTGGCAGCGGTTGCCAATATTTTCCTGCAGATGCCCGCTTTGCAGATCGTGATTTCGGCGATTGCGGTCGTGATCTTTTCGGCGTACATCTTGTTTGATGTTCAGCGCGTCATCAACGGCGGCGAGACCAATTACATCTCGGCGACATTGGCCATCTACCTCAATCTGTACAACGTATTCGTCAACCTGCTGGCGCTGCTGGGAATTTTCGGCGGCGAACGCGACTGATCCGCTCTCGGTATCAACTGAAAACGCCGGCGATCTGCCGGCGTTTTTTATGCTCGGTCAAAAACGGCGATGGATTCAACGTGCGCGGTATGCGGAAACATGTTGACCACGCCCGCCTTACTCAATAAATATCCCCCGATATGAACAAGCACGCCCGCATCACGGGCCAGCGTCGCCGGGTTGCACGATACATACACGATGCGTTTCGGACTCGCTTCAGGATCTTCACTGGCTAGCTCAGCGATGGCTTTGCACACGTCCATCGCACCCTCGCGCGGCGGGTCAATCAGCATGCGATCGAATCGGCCGAGTGAAAGCAAATCCTGAACCGAAAATTCAAAAAGATTGCGGTTGTAAAAAACCGTTTTTTGATCAAGCCTGTTAGCTCGGGCATTTTGCAGTGAACGCTCTGTGAGCGCAGGACTGCCCTCAATACCAACAACCTCGGCTGCCCGGGTTGCCAATGGCAAAGTGAAGTTACCCAACCCGCAAAACAAATCCGCCACACGATCCGTGGGCTGCACGTCGAGCAGGCGCAGCGCCCGTTCGACCAGAACGCGATTGATTTGGTGATTAACCTGCGTAAAATCCGTCGGCCTGAATGGCATACCAATACCAAACTCAGGCAATGTATACGCCAAGCTGCTGTCGACAGGATAAAAAGGCAGTGCAGTATCAGGGCCTTTGGATTGCAACCAGAAATGTACAGACCATTGGTTTGCGAACGCAATCAGTTGCGCCTTGTCCTCCTCGCTGGGTGGCTCGATCACACGCAAGACCATCACGATGACTTGCTTTCCCTCGCGTTCGCCGACCGCCAGTTCAATTTGTGGCAAGCGATCGCGGATGGACAACGCAGCAATCAGTGATCGCAAAGGTACCAGCATGCGCGAGACTGCTGGAGGCAGAATCTCGCAACTTTTCATGTCCGCGATAAAGCTGGAGCGGCGTTCGTGAAAGCCAATCAGCACGCCTCCTTTTTTGGCGACGTGGCGCACCGACAAGCGAGCACGGTAGCGATATCCCCAATCGGGACCGTGTATGGGGCGAAGTATCATCTCCGCATCGACTTTACCCAGGTGGTGCAACGCATCTTCCAGCACACGCTGCTTGATCGCGACCTGTGCAGGTACGTTCAGGTGCTGCATCGCGCAACCACCGCAGATACCAAAATACAGGCACCGCGGCTTGGCGCGCAGTGGGGATTCGCGCAAGAGCTCCGTCATATCAGCCGCTTCCCACTTGGCCTTTCTGCGGTAGGACTTGAAGCGGACTCGCTCACCGGGAAGCGCGCCGTCGACAAAAATTACTTTTCCGGGACTGCCGTCCTCGTTGGCGAGATGGCCCACGCCACGCGCTTCCATGTCAAGGGACTCGATGTCGAGCAAGCTGTCGTGCATAAATTAAATGGAGAAAAACGGGGATTGATTCAGCGTCTTAGTGACGTGATTTTACCGTTTATGCATGGCGAGCCATCAAACGGCCAGGCATGATCATATTCGGCCCGCCAGATCAGGCCAGCCTACCTGTCAGACTCTTTAAACATGCCGCTGGCGGTGTCGGGCATACCTTGCCATATCTGTGTACTGTCTGCGGCACTACCGCCTTGGCAGCGACCGCAGTGCTGCGCACCACTCAAGTTATGAGAGCCTCCTCGAAAACGGCACCGGCATCACAGCAGAGAATCTTTGCTGATACCACGCGCCATCATGGTTTTTTTCAGGCGAACCAGACCCTCCTGCTGGATCTGCCTCACACGCTCTCTGGTGAGGCCCATCTCGTCCGCCAACTCATCCAATGTCGCCGGGTGGGCGTGTCCCAGACCAAACCGGCGCATGATGACTTGTTTCTGCTTGATCGGAATGGTATCAAGCCAGTGGCGAACCAATGAAATCATCTCGTGCTGCTCCGCATCGGTTTCAGGGCCACCTTCTGAGGCATCGGCCAGCAGATCCAGAAGACTGGACTGTGGATCGCCATCAAGCGGCGTGTCCAGCGACGAGACATGCTCCGCCATGCCCAAAATGGCGTTGACTTCTTCGACGCTGCGCTCGACCAAGTGAGCGATATCTTCAATCCTCGCATCATGACCATCACAAAGCCGGGCCTCGAGATGATATTTGGCGCGCAAAACAAGATTAAGCTCACGAATCCGATGCACCGGCAGACGTATGGTGCGAGCCTGATTCATGATGGCACGCTCGATACTTTGACGTATCCACCAAGTCGCGTAGGTAGAGAAGCGAAAGCCGCGCTCGGGCTCGAACTTCTCGATCGCGTGCATGAGACCGAGATTGCCCTCCTCAATCAAATCGAGCAGGACGACACCGCGATTGATGTAGTGCTTGGCTATGGACACAACCAACCTGAGATTGTGTTCGATCATCTTTTGGCGCGCAGGAAAATCGCCCTGTTTGGCCAGCGTGGAAAAGTGAATTTCCTGCTCAACAGTGAGCAGAGGTCGCAAACCGATCTGGTTCAGGTAGCGCTGGGTGGCGTCTGAGGCAAGCTCCGAATTGAGCAGCGATCGTAAGTCCTCATGACTCTCGACGCCCTCCCCGACCTCAGCAATCTCCGAGTCCTCATCCAGTTCTGCCTGCTCGGAAGAAAGCGACGCAAGCTCTGGATTTTCCTGGGCAGGTGTTTCCGAGGCATCTCGTTTGGGTTTCATGGGGCAGAAGGTTCAGAGGCTTCTCGTTTCGATTTAATCGGGCCGATGTCATTGGCACTGGAGAGTTGGCAATTCTTTTGCAGGATCGACCGGCTTCCCCATGAGGCGGACCTGAAAGCGGAGCTTCACTGTATCTGCGTCAGAGTCGCCCATCTCGGCGATTTGCTGCCTCTGGGTGACCGTTTGACCTTCGCGAACCAGGATGGTTTTATTGTGCGCGTAAGCCGTTACCATGCTTCCGCTATGCTCGATGATGATCAGGTTGCCATAGCCACGCATGTTTTTCGCGTAGAGCACCTTGCCATCGCCGGCTGCAACCACAGGTTGACCCGCCTTGCCGGCGATATCAATGCCTTTGCTGCTCGAGTCAAAATTAGCGATCACCTTGCCTCGGGTCGGCCAAGCAAAACGGCTGGTGGCAGGCTCGTTGCAGTCCAACTTGGCGATCGCCTCGTCGGAGTATGCAATTTTTTGCCCCAAGGGCACGGTCTTTTTCACTGGGGCGGCGGGAGCCACTGCCTGTGGCGATGTTGGCGACTGGATGGGGCGACCGCCGCGCCGAATCTCCGTGTCGGGATCAACCGGCACACGCATCACGTGCACGTTGTCAGGTGGTGCAACTCTCAACACCTGCCCCACTTTGATGGCGTTCGGATTGACCAAACCATTCCATTCAGTCAGCTCAGCGGCCATCCGATTGAACTGGCTGGCAATCTTCAGCAGGGTGTCACCTTCTTTCACCGTATAAAAACCTGCAGGATCAGCATCTGGAACCGGCGCAGCATCGGTGGCCGGAGACTTCTTTGTATTTGCGCTGCTTTTGTCGGCATCGCCAGGCGCTGATTGATTCGTCTGAACAGCCTTTTGAGCATTCTTCTGGGTCGTACTGTCGACTTTAGTTTCGACTTTGGTTTCGACTTTGGTCTCGGCTTTGGTCTGAGGTGTCGTCTGCGGTGTTGTCTTGTTGGCCTTCGTGCTTGGCGACACCGTATTCGGTGTACTGCTGTTGCGACGATCGGAGTTTTTCGATCTGCGATCGTCAATGGCAGCGTCCGAAGGCAACTCCGCACAGCCTGAGAGGAGAAGAACCACAGAGATTGTCAGTAAAAAGAGGGGGCGCAAACTGTGGCTACTCGTTATTTGAAAAGCGTCTGTCTTCATACCTGTATTAGCGAGGGTTCAGCCAAATGTACCCGGCTTGAGCGGGACGAAATGGCAAGGTTCCAGAGTCTCGGCCATCCACTCATTTCGCCCGGTGCGGCGTATGAGCTTGAGCACCTGATTTCGGTGCCCAACCGGCGCGATCAGCCTTCCGCCAACCGACATCTGATCCAGCAAAGCCTGCGGCACATCAAGCCCAGCTGCTGCCAGAATGATGCCATCAAATGAACCGATCTGTGGCAGGCCCAGCATACCATCCCCATAGTGCAGGCGCAGGTTCGGTATGCGCAGGGGGCGGAGGTTGGTTCGGGCAAGCTCGTGCATCGGACGTATACGCTCTATCGAGTAAACCTCATCTGCCAGCTGGGCCAGCACGGCCGCCTGGTAGCCGCAACCCGTACCGATTTCGAGTACTCGGGTCAGCTTGCCGCTGACACCGCCCCGCATCACCTCGATCATCCGCGCCACGATATAAGGCTGGGAAATGGTCTGGTGATAACCAATCGGCAGCGATGCATCAATGTAGGCCTGACTTGCCAAACCGGGCTCGAGAAAATAATGCCGGGGGACGGCCTCCATCGCAGCCAAGACGGCACTGTCTTTAATACCTTGTTGCGCGAGCCGCTGCACCATGGCTTTGCGCACCGCATCCGATACCAAGGGTGAGTTCGCAGTACGGTCCGCTGCGAGGCGCGTGCTGTTTGCAACTGGCGGCGGGGGCGTGCTATGCCGCACTGCATTCTGGGTCGCTGTCTGGGTATTTTTCATCTGCGGCGTCGCAGTCGATTTTTTGCGATCAGCGGCGCCTGTGATGCTGTCCAGCGTCAGCGGGAAACGCTTTTGAGATTGGCTTTTGCCCTCGCTCATCGCAGAACCCGCTTCAAACGTTCGAGTTGAGATGAGTGCGTGAGGTCAATCTGTAAAGGTGTCATTGATACCCAGCCATGACTAGTTGCATGAAAATCCGTACCCTCGCTTGCTTCTTTCGCCTGCCCCGGGGGGCCGATCCAGAAAATCTCGTTACCATGCGGGTCGCTGCTTCTTATGACGGGCTCGGATTGGTGACGCTTGCCCAGACGCGTCGCAACGACCGTGTTCAACTCACCGTAAGGTCGATTGGGAATATTCACGTTCAGCAGGTAAGGTGTTTGCAATTCATCCAGTCGGCGCAGGACAATATCTTTTGCAAGCTTTGCAGCATCCTCAATATGCGCCCACCCATAATCGACCTGGGAAAACGCGATTGCCGGAATCCCAAAAAGAAAACCTTCGGTGGCCGCCGCCACGGTACCTGAGTACAAGGTGTCATCGCCCATGTTCTGACCCTGGTTGATGCCCGACACCACCAGATCTGGCTGCGTATCCAGTATGCCGGTCAGCGCGATGTGCACGCAATCACTGGGCGTGCCATTGATGGAATAAAAACCGTTGGCCGCACGCATGACCCTGAGTGGTCGGTCCAGCGTCAGTGAGTTTGAAGAACCTGAGCGGTTGCTATCTGGAGCGACGACCACAATATCGGCAATCGTCGCGAGCTGCTCGGCCAGCGCATTGATGCCGGGAGCAAGATAGCCGTCGTCATTACTGATCAAAATTTTCATTGCGTTGATTTTACCTGAAGGCAGGCCAAGTCAATTTACAGTTTGATTACGCTCAATGGGCGATGATGAACTCCACTGGCTTGCGCCGAATCATGCATAAAGCAGCAAGCAACATGAGGTTTTATAGAAACTGGCCTGATTGACAATAATGCAACCGGGCATCAAGGCGCAACTGAATTAGCACTTACTAAGGAAGCGCCAATTAAATAAACCCAGAAACCTTTGTGGCGAGGTCAATGACACCCAACCCTTGAGGTTGCTGGTCAGCGCGGCAAGCTTTGCAGAAAGCTCTGTACTGAGGTCAATTCTCGCGTTCTGGCAAACGGCGGCAGACTTTGCCAGATGCGTCGACCATAAGGTTTGGACAACAAGCGGGGATCGCAGATCATCAGAACGCCTCGATCGGATTCATTACGAATCAAACGACCAGCGCCCTGTTTCAGATTGATGATGGCTTCAGGAAGCTGATGATGCATGAACCCATTCAGACCGCGCTTTTCCATATCGGCGATGCGCGCGGCAAGCACCGGATCGTCGGGCGGTGCAAAGGGCAGCTTGTCAATAATCACCACCGAAAGCGCATCTCCCGGCACATCCACACCTTCCCAGAAACTCTGGCTGCCGATCAGCACTGCATTACCGGCTTTGCGAAATTGTGCGAGCAGCTCGGTACGACCGATTTCGCCCTGAACAAACAAAGGATAAGGCAGCTTGCGTCGCTCGAATTCATCACGCAAACGCTCCGCCGTTTTTTTGACTGCACGCAGCGTCGTACAAAGAAAGAAAGTACGACCACCTGCGGCCTCAATAACAGGCAAAGCAGCATCAATCACTGCGTCGGTATAGTCGGGTGAATTCGGCTGCGGCAAAATCGTCGGAGAATACAGCAGTGCCTGCTGCTCATAATCAAAAGGGCTGGGCAGAGAAATCGCCTTCTCATCGGTGAGTCCGAGTTGGCTGCTGTAATGAGAAAAGTCCTGTTTGACTGCCAGCGTTGCGGACGTGAATATCCAGGCTCGCGGAGGGCCTTCGCGCTGCTTGCTGAATATAGGTGCAATCGACAAGGGTGTGCGATGCAGTTGTACTGATTGAGAAAATGCTTCAACCCACAATACGGTGGGCGGAAGCGATTCATCGCTTACGTCCTTCCAGTCAGCCAGACGATTGCCGATTTCTATGGCACGCACGCGACACTGTTCTATCGTCTCGGCACGCTCGGCTTGTGTTGCCAGTACCTCCACCATATGCGAAAGCATGCGTTTAAGATGTTCAAGCGCCGGAAAAAAAGGACTGCTTGCGGCAATCTGGGCAAATGACAGGCGCGTACCCTCTGACGGAAAGGTCAATCGCAGATCGCGTACGGATTTTTCAAGCGATGCAACCAAGGCCCCCCAATCGGCACCGTCGCGCGCATGCGTCAAACCTTCGGCCAAGACATCGCGACAGAGCTCCATGATCTGCGATGTCGATATATCCTCGCCAAAGAAGAGCGTTGCGGTTTCCGGCAATTGATGCGCTTCATCAAAAATCACCGTATTCGCACTGGGTAAAAGTTCAGCGACACCCGTATCCTTCAAAGCGACATCCGCAAAAAACAGATGGTGGTTAACCACAACCACATCGGCTTGCTGTGCCTCCTTGCGCGCTTTCATCACAAAACAATCCTGGTAGTGCGCGCACTCGGCTCCCAGGCAATTATCTCGCGTTGAAGTGACAAGATTCCAGATCAGTGCATTCTCGGGCACATTCGAGAGCTCTGCCTTGTCTCCGGTACCTGTGGTCTTGATGAAGCGGCCGATGTCACGCAAGTAACCAACATCTTCGCGCGCAGTCAGCCGACCATTCTGCAAAGTACGCTCAAGATGAAAATGACAGACATAGTTGGCCCGCCCTTTGAGCAGCGCCACCGATACGGGCACATTAAGCGCTTTGCGAACCACCGGTATATCGCGCAAGAATAGCTGGTCCTGAAGATTCTTCGTCCCGGTGGACACGATCACCTTGCCGCCCCATAGCAAGGCGGGCACGAGATAAGCAAAAGTTTTTCCGGTGCCGGTACCGGCCTCAACGATCAGCGCGGTCTGTCCCGCAATAGCCTGTGCGACGGCTCTCGCCATGTCGGTCTGTGATTGACGGGGACGAAAACCGGGAATGCCCGTCGCGAGTATGCCGCTGTCCGAAAACAGTTGATCAATCTCCTCGTTATGCACGATGGCCATCGCTGCCGGATTGATCGCTTCATTCAAAGGGAATAGCCCATCGGTATCTCAAGCGGGTATATCGGGCACCAGCTGCATCTTGAGCTGAATGATCTGATCCTTGAGCTGCAATTTACGCTTTTTGAGTCGGCGTAATTGCAAATCATCCAAGCTGGCGGCCTCGACAAGATGCTCGATTGCGGCGTCCAGATCACGATGCTCGATTTCGAGTTCGGTCACCCGCGCACGCACCAGTTCGGCCGATACCGTCATGGCTGGCGATTGACCGGAGCCTCGGGGGCGTCGCGCGTACCTGCTTCAGGCTCACGCACCGTGCCGGAAATCGGCAGTTCACGACCGGGTTGCTGCTTCGCCTTGATGTCACGTTCGGCCAGCGCACGGTCGCGTTCGGCGGCCTTGTCCTTTCTGAGAAAGGCATTTGCTTCCACTTCGACCTTGCGGATTTTTGTAAACGCAGCACGGCGCTTTTCTCTCACGTCATTCGTACAAACTGTCGCGAAAAACCGGTCAAAGCAAGCAAGGCGCTGATTTGAATAAAAGCGATCTACATCAGCGCGAGTCGTTGCGACCTCGCCGAGCGCCGCCTCTGCCTTTTCGGGTGTCTCAATTGACCCGGGTGGATAGCGCTCTGCCAACAGCTGCGAGGCATCTTGCGCATACGCCCAGGACAGCGTCATAGTCAGCAACAAGGCTGCCATAAACGATGACAACGGAGATATTCTGAGAGCGTTCATAGAATCGGTTTTTTAATCAGGCAATCGCTGCGGCTGCTTGTCGGCGGGTGCTTTCCTTGTACTCTTGCGACTGCATTTCCAGAATACGCGATACGGTCCGATGGAATTCATTGGCCATTTTGCCCTCAGTGTAAAGCAGGTCAGGCTCGACCTCGGCTGACATGATCAGCTTGATACGGTGATCGTAAAGCACGTCAATAAGCCAGGTAAAACGCCGAGCCTCGGAGGCCATCTCGGCATTCATTTTAGGCACGCCTGACAGGATCACCGTATGGAAGCGGTTCGCCATATCGAGATAGTCGTTTTGCGATCTCGGTCCACCGCACAGCGTTGCGAAATCAAACCAGATGACACCGCCCGCGCGCCTCACTGCCGTGAGCTCCCGTGATTCTATCTTGATCTTGGGATCCTGGTCCGAAGTCTCGGCAATGCTCAAGAAGGTCTGCCTCAGGGCGGTCTCCGCTACCGTATTTAGTGGGCAGTGATACACATCGACCTGCGCCATGATCCGCTTGCGGTAATCGGTACCTGCATCCACATTGAGTACATCCAGCTTTTCTTTGATCAATGCGATCGCGGGCAACATGCGATCACGATGCAATCCATCAGGATAAAGGGTGTCAGGTTCGTAATTGGAAGTCAGCACAAAAGATACGCCGTTTTCGAACAAAGCAGACATCAGGTTATAAAGAATCATCGCATCCGCAATATCGGAGACGTGGAATTCGTCGAAGCAGATCAGCCTGTACTTGCGCGCGATTTTGGCAGCGACCACTTTCAATGGATCTTCAACCCCTTTTTGCTCGTCCAGCTCACGATGCACACCACGCATGAACTCGTGAAAATGCAGCCGGGTCTTGCGGACAATGGGAACCACGGTGTAGAAGCTATCCATCAGGAAGGACTTGCCCCGACCAACGCCACCCCACAAGTACACGCCGCGGGGCACATCAGGGCGATTGACCAGGCGCTTGAGCCGCGACGAGCGTTGCTCTCGAAAGCCTTCCCATGCATCGTAAGCCTGCTGCAAGCGCTCAACCGCTGCCAGTTGCGATGGATCCGAGTTATAACCACGCTCCGCCAAAACGTGATCATAGTATTGACGAACATTCATCACTACAGCGGCGTCATGTCAACGGTCACTTGCGATGGGTAGTCGCTTCGCGCACCTCCCAACGGGATTCCGATACCCAGTGACACACCGACGCCGCTGTACCCGCCCAGTCCGCCGCCGACACCGACGCCAACACGGGTTCCATCAGCGCCTGGTCCACGTCCCGCACGGCTGCGGTGGATGACTTCAGAGGTACGGTAACCCGCCTTGTTACACACAATCCGCAGATCACCGTTCGGATCGCCCACCGTGGCGAAACCAGGCGTCTGCACAGTCCAGCTACCTGAATTGGTGGTGACTACGCAATCAGCGCCAGTGAGCGGCTGATCCCGGGAGGTCGTCAGAACTTCAACCCGACCGTCGAAGGGTGGCGTCGTGGCGCAGCCCGACAGCGCCACCGCAATCATCACACTTCTGCACTTGACCCACTTCAGATAAGCTGGATTGAGCTGCATGATGATCTGTCCCTTGTCGCGCTCGACGATCAGAAATTCAGCGAGCGCTTGTCGACGGCCAGTGCTGCCTCCTTGGTGGCTTCGGACAAGGAAGGATGCGCGTGACAGATACGCGCAATGTCCTCTGCCGACGCGCGGAATTCCATCGCGACGACAGCCTCGGCAATCAGCTCGGAAGCCATCGGCCCGATGATATGCACACCCAGTATTTCATCCGTGCGCGCATCTGCCAGAAACTTCACCATGCCAGAGGTATCCCCCAGCGCCCGCGCCCGTCCATTGGCCATGAAAGGGAAAGTACCTGCGTTATAAGCGATGCCTTCTGCTTTGAGTTGCTGCTCGGTCTTGCCCACCCAAGCGATTTCCGGTGATGTGTAAATGACCCAGGGAATGGTATTAAAGTTCACATGGCCATGCTTGCCTGCAATACGCTCGGCGACGGCAACACCCTCTTCTTCCGCCTTGTGCGCGAGCATGGGGCCGCGTACCACATCACCCACGGCCCAGACGTTGAGAAGATTGGTGTGACAGTGATCATCGACCGCAATGAATCCGCGCTCATCAAGTGCCAGACCCACGGCTTCCGGCTGGAGTCCGATGGTGTTGGGCACGCGACCGATGGAGACAATCAGGCGATCAAATTGTGCCTTGTGATCCTTGCCGGCGGCATCAGTGTATTGAACGCTGACCTCTTTGCCTGCCTTGATTTCACCGATTTTCACGCCCAGCTCAACAGTCAGTCCCTGTTTCGCAAACAGCTTTTGCGCTTCGGCTGCAATTTGATGATCTACCGCGCCAAGGAAAGTCGGCAAGGCCTCGAGTATGGTTACCTCTGCACCCAGACGGCGCCAGACACTGCCCATCTCGAGACCAATTACACCGGCGCCGATCACACCCAATTTTTTGGGTACGGCATCAATCGCCAGCGCACCCGTATTGGAGAGAATCAGTTTTTCATCAAACGGTACTTGGGGTAATGCGCGTGGATTCGAGCCTGTGGCCAGAATGATGTGCTTGCCCTTGAGTGTCTCGTTGTTTTTTCCGGTCACTGAAATCTCATAGCCATCGGTATCCGCTTTGACGAATGCGCCGCGGCCATGAAAAAAGGTGACTTTGTTTTTCTTGAACAGATAAAGAATGCCGTCGTTGTTTTGTTTGACGACGGTGTCTTTGC
>JACCEC010818905.1_pt1 | contig 11531 bp, 9 predicted proteins | sample 7450121 | NCBI WGS metagenome assembly JACCEC01 (sample SAMN15323455, study PRJNA562643) | freshwater metagenome | isolation source: river surface water | place: USA:Blue River Watershed | collected 2017-08-18 | reverse complement strand
TCATCGTGGCGGAATCGACCGCATTGGGGTTGAAATTGGAGATGACCATCATGGTCAGCGGACCTTCCTTGCTTTCTTCGACCTTCTCGCCGCGCAGCTCCTTCATGATGATCGTGGCCGAATCCACCGCATTCGGATTGAAGGTCGATACCGCCATCATGGTCAGCGGACCATTCTTGCTTTGACCCTGAATGAATTCTGCGCGCGTCTTGTCGGGCGAGCTGAAGCTCTTCTTCGAGGAATTCACCAGCGGCCGGACCGACACGCCGGCGACCGGCGTCGTCGTCGGGAACAGCGGGCGCGCACCGGGGAAGAAGGTCAGCGGCAGCTTGGTCGTCACCTCGTGACGGTTGTAGTCCGTGACCGCCGGTGCGGACATGTCCGCCCAGAAGTGGCTGGCTTCATCAATGATCATGCCCTTGTCGGCGACGATGCCGAACTTCGCGAGGATGGGCTCGAGCCCGACCTGCACGAAGGGATCGAGCAGGAACATCGCATTACCACCGCCATCCAGATAGCGCTCGATCATCTTCAGCTCACCGGCCAGCAGCGGCAGCGTCGGGCCGGCGACGATCAGGATAGAGCAGCGCTCGAGATCCGATTCACCCCGGGTCAGCGCGACTTTCTCGACCACATAGTTCATCGCCTCCAGTGCGCCGCGCGCCTTGGCCATCCCATGCTTCTCGTGCGTGACGACTTTCTGCTCCAGCCCGTGCGAGTGACCTGCGCCGCCCTCGGTGTGGTCATGCGACTCCAGGCTGAACGGATCCGGCTCGCCATGCCCTTCGATGAAGCAGGCGACCTGTTGCTTTCCCTGGGTGACTCGCAGAATGCCGTTGGCGATATCAGTCTCGGTCGGGCCATTGACGGTCAGTTTGCGGCCTTCGCTTTCCATTAATGCCGTGCCGGCGAACTCGACACCGCGCATCTTGGCCTGCGAAGGATTGAGCATCGGGTCGAAGAACTCGACGCTGATTTTTGCATTCTGTGCGGCGAACTGCTCGTACAGCTCCACGGTCTCGCGCATCGCCCGGTCATGGAAGAAGGTGATATGCACCGGCTTGTCGACCGACTTCAGCATGTGGATCGTCTGCGGTGCCAGCGAATGCTCACGGTTGGCCGTCATGTCCAGGCGCGCCGGGAACAGCGACGACACCCACGCGATGGCGGCATACAGCGCGATCAGTGCAACCGTCATCAGCAGCAGCTCGCTGCGCTGGCCGCGCAGCAGCAGCGCCAGCTCATCGCGCAGCTGCCAGACGGAGACACCGGTCAGACCCAGACCGGTCAGCATCAGCAGGATGGATAACAACGACGAATTGACGATCAGTGCGCTGGCGAACGACGAGCCCACCAGCAGCAGCAAGCCCGCAATCAGGAACAGGCCGTAACGAAATGATTTGTCCATGGATCAGATGCCTAGTAATGCTGGTCAGCGACGCAGCTGCAGATAGCTGGTGTTCAGGGTGAGCGCCGTGGCGATCACAGCGGCGAAGTACAGCACGCCCTCAGAGCGCAACAGACCGCGGATGAAATCCGCAAAATGCAGCGCAAAGGACAGGTGCGCCACGAGATCACGCATCAGCAGCGAGGATTGCAGCGTCTGCAGGTGGCCGACGAACCAGAATCCCAGCAGGACAGGGATCGTGATCAGCGCCGCGACGATCTGGTTCTCGGTCAGCGCCGAGAAGAACTGGCCGATCGCGATGCATGCCATCCCGAGAAGAATGAAGCCGATATAGCCGGAGATGATGTTCAGCGTTTGCGGCGTGCCGTACAGGTACAGCGGGATCAGGTTGATGCAGGTCGCTGCGGTCATCAGCAGGAAGATGCTGACCGCGCCCAGATACTTGCCAACGACGACCTGCCAGGTTTCCAGCGGCAGCGTCATCAGCAGTTCCATCGTGCGCGCGTTGTACTCGGCCGAGAAGACCCGCATGGTCAGCACCGGCGCAATGGTCAGCAACAGGATGCCCATGTTCTGCAGGGTCGAATCCATCGTGCCGATGCCGGTCAGGAAGATGTTGTACGTGAAGAAGTAGCCGGTCCCGAGCAGGAACACGGCAATCACGAAATAAGCGATCGGCGAACGGAAATAGCTGAGCATTTCCTTCACATAGATCGCCCGAAGGCCCGTCAGCGCATTCATGCGGCCTCCTTGTGCGGGTGGGTAGTGGTCGAGCCGCCTTCGTGACCGATATAGCTGAGGAAGACGTTCTCCAGCGTGGGCTGGCGGCGCTCGAGGCGATACAGCTCTCCGGCGCCGGTAATGGCGCGTGCTATCCGTGCTTCGATGCCTTCGGTGTTCTGCACGAGGCAGTCGATGCTGAGCACGCCGCTGCGCACCGGGTGCGGGTGGATCGCCAAGCCGGTGAGGCCATCGACGGCGCGCAGCGCTTGCTCGAGCGCATTGCGATCGCCCCCGGCGTCCACCATCACGCTGTTGCTCTGGTCGGCCTTGCGCTGCAATCCTTCTGGCGAGTCGACGGCGAGGATGCGGCCGCCGTTGATGATGGCCACGCGCTGGCAGATTAGGGTGACTTCCGGAAGGATGTGCGTGGAGATCAGCACCGAGTTCTCGCGACCGAAATTGCGGATGACTTCGCGCGTCTCCTGAATTTGTCCCGGATCGAGGCCTGCGGTGGGTTCGTCCAGCAGCAGCACATCCGGGTCGCCCAGCAGCGCCTGTGCGAGGCCGACGCGCTGTCGGTAGCCTTTGGACAGTTTGTAGCATTCCTTGGTAGTGACGGCCTCGAGGCGGCAGGCCGCGATCACGCGCTCCAGGTTCTGGGGGATCTGCTGTACCGGCACGCCTTTGGCGCGCGCGACGAAGGTGAGGTAACTGGTGACGTCGAGGATGTCATACAGCGGCGGGCTTTCGGGCAGATAGCCAAGCCGTGCAGCGGCTTGCGCGCGCTCGGTGGCCATGTCAAATCCCGCGACTTTCACGGTGCCTGAGGTCGCCTCGGTGAAGCCGGCGATCATGCGCATCGTGGTGGTCTTGCCGGCGCCATTGGGGCCGAGGAAACCGACGATCTCGCCTTTTTTTACATCGAACGAGATGTTGTGAATGATGGTCTTGGAGCCGTACCGCTTGACGACGTTCTGTAGTTCTATCATTGCTGCCGATCTTTACTTCCAAGCCTGTCCGGCAGTCGCGACGTGACACGGCCCGAGCAGGGCGATCGCGTCAGCATGCACAGACAAGAGGCGTTTGCCATGACGCAGGGCACTCGCCGGGGTTAAAAAAAGCCCCCGCATAACGGGGGCTTTTTCAGGTTGAAGCAGATACTAGATTACTTCATCCACTTGCGGCCGTTCTTTTCGAACTGAGCGCCATCGTGCGGGAAGAACAGCTTCGCGCCTTCCAGGTCACGCATGAACTTCAGGCGGTTAGCCGAGTTGGTCCATGCCTGAACGCTGAAGTTGAGGCCAGCAACGTAGCCGTCAGCATTTTCCTGCATCCAGATCGCATCCTGCGAGATGATCACGGAGCCGGTCTGGGGCAGCTTGACCTTCATCGACTGGTGGCCGATGGTGTGGCCTGGGGTCGACAGGATCTGCACCGTGCCGTCGCCGAACAGGTCGTAGTCGCCGTCGAGTTCCATATAGTTGTAGTTACGAGCGGAAACCAGATCGTTCAGGACGAACGAACCGTTGGCCTCACGACCCTGGAACTTCTCAGGCCAGTAGCCCTGATACAGTTCCTTCTTCTGGAACACGTGGATCGCCTTCGGGAACATCGCGATGTTGCCCGAGTGGTCGAGGTGGCTGTGCGAGCTGACGACCACTTTGACGTCGTCAACCTTGATGCCCAGCTTTTGCAGCTGCTGGTCGATCACGTCGCCGCGCGTCTGGCTCGGCTTCAGGAAGTCGCAGTTACCAGCGGCCCAGTACTTCTTGCAGTTGTCAGCGCCGTCGGAGATCGCCACGTTGTTACCCGTGTCGAACACAACGATGCCTTTCGGATGCTTGATGACCCACATCGAGACCGGGATCGTGATGTCCTTGGCCTTCGGGTAGGTGGGGATCAGGCCCTGGATGTTGAAGGGGCCGAAGAAGCCACTGGTTGTCCAGTAGAGTTCTTGCGATTGTGCTGACGGTGCCGTGCTGATGCACAGTGCAGCCAGCATGGATGCCAACAAACCGGTTTTTTTCATGAGTCTTCCTCCGTGGTGGTGATAAATCGCCTAGTACGCGCGTTTTGGCCGATTCCCCGCCTGCCGTTCTGTAGCGCAGGGCGCCCAGCCGATTCTTCTTTTTCTACGACTTGGGACAATGGGAGCACGGATGGGCCCGTCCACCTGTTGTCTTGGAAACATGTTGCATGGGTCTTTTTTTCCTGTCAACACCTAGTTACTATCCGAGGAATGTTGAGCGTAATGACTTATTCTCTTGAAAAGTATTTTGCTGCAGTGCGACGTCATAGGTGAAACTCGTGAACGAGCAGCGATGCGAGACGGAATTTGATGCTCTGCGCGGCATGATGTTATTGGTTTCGTATTTTCAAAATGGGCTCTTTAAAAAACTTATCTTGCCGAAAAAACTCTGCTCGGTCAGACTCCGGCGATCGCTCCGCAGGCACTCGTCAGGATCCGCTTACTTATTCATTCAATAACAGAACGACGCCGATCCGTGATCAGGATGGTGGACAGGCCGGCATCGGCTTTTCTTGATCCCCCTGCCGGCCGCGTCCTCGCCCCACACCCCTCGCACAGAAACAGTTTCTTAATCAAATGCTTAAACAGCTTTCCTTGCCGGAGACTCTACAATGAAGATCAAAGCACTACCCCGTCTGTTCGCGGGCATGGCGGCTGCGCTGGCCATGTCGGGCGCGTTCGCACAAGGCAAGCCTGCTGAACTGAAGGTGGGCATCACGACCTTCCTGTCCGGCCCGGCGTCCGTGTTTGGTGTGCCTGCGAAGGCGGCGGCCGAACTCTACATTGAACAGCTGAATGCGGCAGGCGGTATCGGCGGCGCGAAGATCGTGCCCACCTTCATCGACGAAGGCGTGGGTGCCGACAAGCTGCTGTCCGAGTACCGCCGTGTAGTTCAGGAGAGCGACACCAAGGTCATGCTGTCGGCGATCTCGAGCGGCAACTGCAACATCGTTGCCCCGGTCGCGGAAGACCTGAAGGTGCTGAATATTCTCTGGGACTGCGGCACCGAGAAGGTCCTCGAGGACAAGCGCTACAAGTATGTAGTGCGTACGCAGGCCAACGCGACGACCGAGATGGTCTCGACCGTGCTTTACCTGCTGAAGACCAAGCCGGACATCAAGTCCATCGCGGTGATGAATCAGGACTATGCGTGGGGCCGCGATTCCTGGGAGCTGTTCCGCAACACGCTGCTGGCGATGAAGCCGGACGTGAAAATCGTCGCCGAGCTGTTCCCGAAATTCGGTGCGACCGATTATTCGACCGAGATCAGCCGTCTGCAGGCGCTGCGTCCGGAGGTCATCCTCTCCACGTCGTGGGGCGGTGATCTGGACACCTTCGTCCGCCAGGCCTCGCAGCGCGGGCTGATGAAGACCTCGCTGTTTGTGCTGCCGCTGGCCGAGAGCTCGCTCGAGCGGCTCGGTACCGCGCTGCCGGATGGCGTGATCGTCGGTGCGCGCGGCGACCACTACTTCCTGCATCCGCAGTACAAGGATGAGCCCAAGTTGAAGAACTTTGTGAAGAAGTTCCATGACAAGACCGGTGCCTATCCGATCTACTCGGTGTACCACATGGTGCAGGCCCTCGACGGTCTGAAGGCGGGCTATGAGAAGGCCATCAAGACCAACAAGGGTCAGTGGCCCAGCACCGAGCAGGTGTCGGACGCGATGCGCGGCCTCGAATTCCGCGGCCTGACCGGGACGGTCAAGATGCGCGAAGACGGCCAGGGACTCGAAGACCAGCTGCTGGGTGTTACCCGCAAGATCCCGGGCTACAACTTCCCGACCCTGGAAAAAATCGTCGTGTATCCAGCCGATCTGATCACGACGCCGGTCGGCCAGAAATCGCCGGAGTGGGTGAAGACGCTCAAGCCGGATCTGGTCAACCATCCGCGCTTCAAGCAGTACTGATCCCGGCCGCAACACGTGACGCGCCAGCGCCGGTGCGTCACGCGGGCTGATTCCATACTCGTACAGAAGTACACAAGCATTCAAAAGGCAGCACATGGCGCAGGACATCTATATTCTGGCGGTGTTGGACGGTCTGTCCTACGCCGCCTTGCTTTTCCTGGTCGCGCTGGGCATGACGCTCGTGTTCGGCGTGATGAACATCGTGAACATGGCGCATGGCAGTTTCTACGCGCTCGGCGGCTACATGGCCGCCAGTCTCGGGCTCGCAGCGGCCTCAATGGGCCTCTCGCCCGCCTGGTCGCTGCTGATACTCCCTCTGGCAGCCCTGATCATCGGCGTGGTCTTCGGCGCGCTGATGGAAACCTCGCTGATGCAGCACATCTACAGCAAGGATCCCATTCTCCAGCTGCTGATCACCTTCTCGGCGTTCATGATCTTTGAAGACCTGCAGCGTCTGGTCTGGGGCACGCAGCCGTATTTCGTGTCCGAGATCGTGAATTTCCTCGGCACCACCGAAGTGCTGGGCATTACCTACACGCGTTACCAGTTGCTGGTGCTGCCCGGTGTGGCGATCGCGGTCTTCATTGCGCTGCGCAGCTTCCTGAAATTTTCCAGTGTCGGCCGCCAGATCGTGGCGGTCTCGCACAACCGCGAGGTCTCGACAGCACTCGGCATCAATGTGAAGCGTATCTCGCTGATGACCTTCGTGGTCAGCTCGGTGCTGGGTGCGCTGGCCGGCGCGCTGGCGTCGCCGACAGTCTCGTGGGTGCCGGGCATCGGTGGCGAGATGATCGTGCTGTCCTTTGCCGTCGTGGCGACGGCCGGTCTGGGGCAGATCGAGGGCGCGCTGGTCGCGGCCATCCTGATCGGACTCGCGCGCTCGTTCACGGTGTATCTGATCCCTGAGATGGAAGTGCTGGTGCCCTTCCTGATCATGGTGCTGGTGCTGCTGTTCCGTCCGCAAGGGCTGTTCTCTGTGGCTCAGGCGAGGAGGGTGTGATGGCGCGCGCAAAAATAGTGGTCATCGTGCTCGCCGTGCTGGCGCTGCTATTGCCCGTGGCTATGCCCTGGATCAAGACGCCATTGATTCTCGGTACGGCGTTCGGTATCGCCGCACTTGGCATCTCTATCCTCATCATCTCCGGACAGATCTCGTTCGGTCATGCGATGTTCGTCTGCCTGGGCGGCTATGCGGTGGCCTTCGTCGCCCGTCAGTGGGCGCAGCTCGACAGCGCGGTGCTGCTGCTGATCGGCGCGGGTACGGGCGTGGTATTCGGTATCGTTGTGGGTTCTTTCGTGGTCCGTTACCGTGCGATCTTCTTCGGCATGCTGAATCTCGCGCTGTCGATGGTGCTGTTTGCCGCGCTGGGCAAATTCTTCAATGTTACCGGCGGCACCGATGGCCTGCGCATTGAACGCTCGCCGTTCTTTGGCATGACACTGGGACGCGATGAATTCGAAAGCCTGCTGCTGGTCGTCGGCGTGGCGCTGGCGCTGCTGTCGGGCTGGCTGGTGCAGCGCTACCTGCGCTCGGTCGCAGGGCAAGCGCTGGCCGCGATCAAGACCAACGAGACCCGTCTTGAGTATGTCGGCATCTCCGCCTATCAGGCGCTGTGGATTGGTTACATCATCTCGGCCACCCTGTGCGGCTTGTCCGGCGCAATCTTCGCGATCGCGCAGGGGCTGGTGACGCCGGAGATGGGCTACTGGGTGCGCTCTGGCGAGATCGTCTTCGTCGCGATCCTCGGCGGTGTCGGTCATCCGGTCGGCGCGTTCATCGGCGCGGGCATCTTCGAGTTCGTGAAGCTGTTCGCCGCAGCCTACCTGACCGGTGCATGGCAAATGGTGCTCGGCTTCGTGCTGATCGCGATGGTGTTCCTTGCGCCGCGCGGCATCTCGGCGATGCTGGAAGAGAAATCGGCCGTGAAGCGGGAGGACGCATGAGCACGCCACTGCTTCAGACCAGAGACCTGCAGCTCGCGTTCGGCGCGGTGGTCGTCGCTGACCATATCGATTTTTCGCTGAGCGAGGGCGAGCGTCTGGCCGTGATCGGCCAGAACGGCGCGGGCAAGACCACCTTCATCAATATCTGCACCGGACTGATCCGTCCGCAGGCAGGACAGGTTTTCTTCGAAGGGAAGGAAGTCACCGGCATGGCGCCGCGCGCGATTGCCCTGCGCGGGATGGTGCGCTCCTTCCAGCTGCCTCAGCTGTTCACCGAGCACACGGTGCGGGACTGCGTGCGCATTGCTGCCGCCGGCAAGCGTAACAAGCTCGGGCTGTGGACGCCGCTCGCGCAGGCCGTGGACGACACCGAGATCACGCATGTGCTGGAGATGGTCGGGCTGGCGCGCCGCGCCGACGAGATTTCCGGCGCGCTGCCCGAGGGCCAGCGCAAACTGCTCGATATCGCGATGGCCCTGATCATGAAGCCGCGCTTGCTGATTCTGGACGAGCCGACGTCGGGCGTCTCTACGGACGAAAAGCATGGCCTGATGGCGACCATCATGAAAGCGCTGGATGAACAAAAAGTGACGGCGATCTTCGTCGAGCATGATGTCGATATCGTGTCGCAGTACTCGACCCGTGTCGCGGCATGGATCGCGGGACGCATTGCGGCTGACGGCACGCCGGCGCAGGTGCTCGCCGACCCGGAAATCCGCAAGAACGTGATCGGAGAATGACATGCTGAAGATACACAACGTCAGCGCGCGCATTGCCGGTATCACGGTGTTGCGCGGCATCGAGACCGAGTTCCGTCCCGGCGAGTTGCTGGCCGTGGTCGGTCGCAATGGCGCCGGCAAGACCACGCTGCTGCGCGCGATCATGGGATTGCTGCCGCTGTCCTCGGGCAGCATCATGATCAATGGCACCGATCTCACCACGGTTCCCGGACACCGGCGCACCGGGTTCGGCATCGGCTATGCGCCGGAAGATCGGGTGATGTACCCGACCTTCACGGTCGAAGAAAACCTTCGTTTGCCCTGTGAGGTACTGGGCCTGCCCGAGCCCGAGATCAAGCGACGGCTGGAGCGTGTGCTCGAAGTCGTCCCGCAGCTCGAGCCCATGCTGGCACGCTCGGGTGCCGCCTTGTCGGGCGGGCAGGGCAAGATGGCCGCGCTCGGTCGTGCGCTGATGGCCGGCACGCAGCTGGTGCTGCTGGATGAACCTTTCCAGGGACTGGCGCCAGTGCTGGCGAATCAATACGCGGAATCGCTGCGCAAGCTTCACCAGCTGGATCCTTCGCTGTGCATCGTGGTGACCGAATCGAACCGCAGCCTGCTGCGCGACCTGCCGGATGCAACGCTCACACTGGAGCGCGGCGAACTGGTGGAAGGCGATGCGCTGGCGCACTGAGCCGCCTGAACTGAACTCAGCGAACTATCAACAACACCCCATCAGAAAAAAATCGGAGAGACCAACATGCCAACCCTGCTTATCGACGGCCAATGGGTGTCTGCCACTGGCGGACAGACCATCGATGTCATCAACCCCTGCGACGCAAAGGCGTATGCCAAGCTCGATCGCGGCACGGCAGAAGACATTGATCGGGCAGTCAAGGCGGCACGCCGCGCGATGGACGGTGCCTGGGGCAAGCTGACCGCGACCGAGCGCGGCCGCATCCTGAACAGGGCAGGCGAGCTGATCATCAAGAATGCCGAAGTTATTGCGCAGATCGAAGCACGCGATACCGGCAAGCCGATGTCGGTCGCACGTGCTGACGTAGTCGCCGTCGCGCGTTACTTCGAGTTCTACGGTGGTGCCGCAGACAAGCATCACGGCGAACAGCTGCCCTATCTGAATGGCTACAACGTGCAGGTCGTGCGCGAGCCGCACGGCGTCGCCGGCCTGATCATTCCGTGGAACTATCCGGCGCAGATGTTTGGCCGCACGGTGGCACCGGCACTGGCGGCGGGCAATGCCTGTGTGCTGAAGCCTTCCGAAGATGCGTGCATGTCGGGACTGAAACTGGCCGAGCTGATGATGGAAGCCGGTCTGCCTGCCGGCGCGCTGAATCTCGTCACCGGCTACGGCTATGAAGCCGGTGCGGCGCTGACCTCTCATCCGGACATCAACTACATGAGCTTCACCGGTTCGCCGGAAGTGGGCACCATGGTGCAGGAAGCCACCGCAAAGAATATGGTGCCGTGCGCGCTCGAGCTGGGCGGCAAATCGCCGCAGATCGTGTTCGAGGATGCGGATCTCGACAAGGCGCTGCCCATCATCGTCAAGGCGATCACGCAGAATGCCGGTCAGACCTGCTCGGCGGGCAGTCGTCTGCTGGTGCAGGAAAGTATTTACGAAACATTCGTCGCGCGTGTCGCTGAGGCGTTCAAGAAGGTCAAAGTCGGCACACCGGAGATGGATTTTGATTGCGGCCCGATCGTCAACAAAAAGCAGTTTGATCGCGTGAACGGCTTCATTGAGGATGCGATCAAGACCGGCGTGCCGCTGCTTGCGCAGGCGACCATTGCGGAGGGCTGCTCGAAAGAAGGCTATTTCGTTGCGCCCGTATTGTTCGGCGCAGTGCCGCGTGATCACCGTCTGGCCTGCAAGGAAGTGTTTGGCCCGGTGCTGGCAGCGATGCCGTTCAAGGATGAAGAAGATGCGGTACAACTGGCGAATGCGACCGAATACGGTCTGGTGTCCGGTGTCTGGACCGAGAATGGTGGCCGTCAGGCACGGATGGCCAAGCGCATCCAGACCGGTCAGGTCTTCATCAACTGCTACGGCGCCGGTGGCGGTGTCGAGCTGCCGTTCGGTGGCATGAAGCGCAGCGGCCATGGCCGTGAGAAAGGCTTCATGGCACTGGAAGAATTCAGCACGATCAAGACCATCGTGCTGCATCACGGTTAAACCGGATTTTTCAGAATCACATTCAGCATCACGGAGACACTATGGGACAGCTTCAGGGAAAAGTAGCCATCATCACCGGCGCCGGCAGCGGCTTTGGCGAGGGCATGGCGGAAGCGTATGTGCGCGAGGGCGCGAAGGTCATCATCGCTGACCTGAACGCCGAGGCCGGCGAGCGCGTGGCGAAGGCGCTGGGCACCAGCGCGAAGGCGGTCGCTACCGATGTCGCGAATGCCGACTCGGTCAACGCGATGGTCAAGGCCTGCGTCGATGCGTTCGGTACGCCGGATATCGTGATCAACAATGCCGGCACCACGCACAAGAACCAGCCGATGCTGCAGGTGGATGAGAAGACCTTCGACCGCATGTTCGCGGTGAACGTGAAATCGATCTACTACATGGCGCATGCGGTGATTCCGCTGATGCGCGCGCGGGGCCAGGGCGGGGTGATCATCAATGTCGGTTCGACCGCCGGCATTCGTCCGCGTCCCGGCCTGTCCTGGTACAACGGCTCGAAAGGGGCAGTCAATCTGCTGTCGAAGGCGATGGCCGTGGAACTGGCACCGGACAAGATCCGCGTGAATGCGCTGTGCCCCGTCATGGGCGCCAC
>JACCEC012835822.1_pt1 | contig 11541 bp, 10 predicted proteins | sample 7450121 | NCBI WGS metagenome assembly JACCEC01 (sample SAMN15323455, study PRJNA562643) | freshwater metagenome | isolation source: river surface water | place: USA:Blue River Watershed | collected 2017-08-18 | reverse complement strand
GCGCGATCGTTCGACGAAAGCTTTACGCTATTTGGGTGAAGTGATCGTGAATGGAAATCCAGATGTGAAGGTGAAGCCATCGGCTCCATTCCGTCCGGCTATCATTCCATCGGTAGATGAATTTGCGGAATTCCCACGTGGGCACAAGCAATTGTTAACTGAATTGGGACCTGAGCGATTTGCGAAGCATATTCGCGATTCGAAGCAAGTCTTGTTTACGGATACGACTTTCCGGGATGGTCATCAATCGCTCTTGGCGACACGGGTACGGACGCAAGATATGTTGGCCGTAGCCTCTGGCTATGCCAAGACGTTCCCGAATTTATTCTCGATGGAGGTTTGGGGTGGTGCCACTTTTGACGTAGCGATGCGTTTCTTGCATGAATCTCCATGGAAGCGTTTGGAGGCATTCCGCGAGGCGATGCCCAACATGCTTTTGCAGATGCTTTTCCGTGGCTCGAATGCAGTAGGTTATTCAGCTTATCCCGATAATTTGATTGAAAAATTTGTGGAGAAATCCTCTGAAAAAGGGATAGATGTCTTCCGTATATTCGATTCGTTGAACTGGATTGAAGCCATGAAGGTTTCGATTAAGGCTGTTCGTGAGCGTACGCCAGGAATCGCCGAGGTTTCGATTTGTTACACGGGAGATATGTTTACGAATGAGAAATATAATCTCCAGTATTACCTAGATCTTGCGCGCCAATTGGAAGATGCGGGAGCGCACATGCTTTGTCTAAAGGATATGGCAGGACTATTACGTCCATTCCAGGCACAAAAGTTGGTCACTGAATTAAAGAAGGCCATCGATATTCCGATTCACCTGCACACACATGATACGGCGTCTGTTCAATCGGCGACTTATTTAAAAGCGATTGAATCGGGCGTAGATGTGGTCGATGTAGCCATTGCGGCGATGTCAGGTTTGACGTCTCAGCCCAATATGAATTCATTGGTTGCCATGATGCAAGGTCACCCGTATGATTCAGGCTTGAATTTAGATGCGATGAATGACTACTCAAATTATTGGGAAGCGGTTCGTGCGATGTATTTCCCATTTGAGTCGGAACTTAAGGCGGGAACTGCCGAGGTTTATAATAATGAGATTCCGGGTGGTCAGTATACCAACTTACGTGGTCAGGCAATTGCTTTGGGCGTAGGGGACAAATTTGAGCAGTTGAAGGGAAATTATTCGGAGGCGAATAAGTTGTTTGGGGATATCGTGAAGGTGACACCATCTTCGAAAGTAGTAGGGGATATGGCCATCTTCATGACAGCGAATAGCTTAACTGCTGAGGATGTGTATGCCAAAGGATCTACCTTGTCATTTCCGGAATCCGTGAAGGATTTCTTTAAGGGAGGTTTAGGCCAACCGTATCAAGGCTTCCCGAAACAATTGCAAGAGATTGTGTTGAAGGGTGAAGCTGCCTACGAGGGTCGTCCGAATGATAATTTAGCTCCGATTGATTTTGATAAGGATTATGCTGCCTTTGTGGCGAAATTCCCGGATAATGAAGATGGGTTCTTTGATTATCTTTCGTACAAAATGTATCCGAAGGTCTATGAAGATTTCTACAAGAATCAGGCCTTGTATGGTGATTTGTCGATGATGCCGACCCCTGCTTTCTTCTATGGATTGAAGCAGGATGAGGAGATCATGATTACGATTGAGCCAGGCAAGACGATTATTGTGAAGTACTTGTATATGTCGGATCCGGATGAGTCGGGCCTACGTAACATTACGTTCGAATTAAATGGTCAGGCACGTCGTTTGAAGATTTTGGATAAGAATATCAAGGTAGAACGGGCCCAACATGCGAAGGCGAAGGGCAAAGGTGATATTGGAGCACCATTGCAGGGACGATTGAGTCGTATCTTGGTGAAACCGGGTGAAGAGGTGAAGAAGAATGCGCCATTGTATGTGATTGAGGCGATGAAAATGGAGTCGATTGTTTCGGCGCCGTTTGAGGGTATTATTGGTAATGTAGTATTGAATGAGGGAACGGTTGTGGAACAAGATGATTTGGTGTTGACTTTGGAAGAGGCCAAATTACCCGAGCCGGATGTAGAGGAGTATTTATTTGTATACGGAACCTTGCGACGTGATTGTGGCAATGACTTACATCGTCTGATCGCGCGTAATTCGGATTATGTGGGCATGGCGACCTATCAAGGTCAGATGTACCAGGTGGCGGATTACCCGGGAATCATTCCGTCGGAGGATAAAAAAGATCAGGTTGTCGGTGAGTTGTACTTACTTTCGAACACGATCAAGTTGTTGAACGTTTTGGATGAGTATGAGGAGTTTGATCCAGAGAGCTCAGCGAAGTCCTTGTTTGTTCGTGAGCATGTTACCGTGAACCTTAAGGGCAAGGAGATAACATCCTATGCTTATCTTTATAACAAGAAGATAGATCCGAAAACGCGAATCGCGTCGGGAGATTATTTAAAGGGATAAATGATGAAGTATTTGCTTTTGTTTTTGTTGGTATCCAGCTCCTTGATAGGCCAAAATTTGTTGTCAAAAGCACATGCACATAATGATTATGAACACGAAAGGCCTTTTTACGAGGCCTTTTCGTTGGGATTTGGTTCCATCGAAGTGGATGTTTATGCAGTGAATGGCCAATTGCTCGTTGCCCATGATGTGAAAGATTTAAAGGCTTCCAGAACCTTTCAAAACTTGTATTTAGACCCTGTAGTTCGGGTATTGGAGTCGGGCAAAGCCGGTAATTTTCATCAATTATTGATTGATAGCAAGACCTCGGCCGACTCAACCATGCCACTTTTGATGAAAGCCATCGAGCCCTACAAATCCCTGATTTTAAAGCATAAATTTCGAATTGTCATCTCGGGTAATCGACCGGCGGTGTCGGATTATGTCAAATATCCGGAATGGATCAGCTTCGACGGTCGGTCAAATGAGCTTGTCCCTTCTTTCTTAGCTTCCCACGTCGTCTTGGAGAGTGAGGCATTCTACAAGTTCGGTATCTGGAATGGCAATACGCCCATGGCACCTGCCTTGAAGGCAAAATTGAAAGACTACATTGATAAGGTGCATTCGGCTGGCCGCGTGGTGCGTTTATGGGCTACACCGGAGAGTTTAATGGCTTATCAGACCTTGTTGGATTTGGGGGTGGATTATATCGGGACGGATCGATTGAGTGAATTGGCGGGGTATTTGAGGGTGGCTGCTAGTCACTAGTCTCTAGTCGCTAGTCACAGTTGCTTGTTTCTTGTCATTCGCTTTCGTTCTTAGGCGGGCTTTTCAAGCGAACTGTTTTTTATTTCATTTTTATTTTATTTCTTGTAAGCTCTTACCTCTAACCTTTAACCTATTTTACCTATGTTGTCTCGTCGTCGATTCGTTGCCCAAAATTCTTTATTGGCCTTAGCAGCCTTTTTACCTAATTCGAAGAAAAAGACCTACCGCATGGGTTATTCAGCCATCACTTGGGGTGGTAAAGACGAGCAGGCGATTGAGGAACTTTCTACACTAGGATACACGGGTATACAGTTACGGGCGAATACCTATGCCAAATACAAGGATAATCCGGCTGAGATTAAGGCCTTATTGGATGCCAAAAAGCTGTCTTTGGTGATGTTCTCGAGTGGAAATGTGGAAATTGATCCAGCGAAGATGGAGGCAAATGTAGCGATGCATGTGAATCATGCTCGATTTGTGAAGGCATTGGGGGGTACGTCGATTCAGTTGACAAATAGCTTGAGAAAGAATAATGTTCCTCCCACAGCGGATGAATTGCAGCGTTTGGGTGCGGCGATGAATGAGATAGGTAAGCAGACGCAGGCGATTGGTATACAGGCAACCTATCATAATCACATGAATCAATATGGGGAGACGCCTGAGGAGGTAGATGCTTTGGTTCAAGCAATGGATCCGAAATATGTACGTCTTTTATTAGATGTGGCTCATTATCATCAAGGTGGAGGCAAACCTGCGGAGGCGATTATCAAATACCAGAAGGTGCTTCACAGTTTGCACATCAAGGATGTGGAATGTCCGATCAAAGGGGATACGAATCCCAAATCCTATAAGTTTGTAGAACTAGGGCAGGGGAAAGTCGATTTAACGGCAGTCTTTGCTTCCTTGGATCGGATTAAATTTAGTGGTTGGGCCATTGTAGAATTGGATGGCGTGCCAGATAAAGCAAAGACACCTGTTCAGTGTGCCCAAATCAGTAAAGATTTCTTACAGGGTAAAATTGCGTACCAATTTTAGTAAATTGCTGTTCCAATTAGAGAATATGTTGAAGAAAAAACGTGACGCGGCGATCGGATTTATTTTTGTAACGCTGTTGATAGATGTGATGGGTATTGGTATTATCGTTCCGATGATGCCTACGTTGATTCGAGGATTTACTGGTGGGGATTTGAGCACGGCATCACAATACTCGGGCTGGTTAATGGCTTCTTATGCGATCATGCAGTTTTTCTTTTCTCCGATTTTGGGAGGTTTGTCGGACCAATTCGGGCGGCGCCCTGTCATTTTAGCCTCATTGTTCGGTTTTTCGTTGGACTATTTGTTGTTGGCCAATGCTCCAAATATCACTTGGTTATTTGTAGGGCGTATTTTAGCGGGAATCACGGGTGCGAGTTTTACGACGGCGCAAGCCTATATCGCAGATGTTTCCACGGCTGAAAATCGAGCTAAAAACTTTGGGATGGTGGGTGCGGCCTTTGGTTTGGGATTCATTGTGGGGCCAGCCATCGGGGGAGCTTTGGGAAATATTAATGTTCACTTACCATTTTACGCATCAGCAGTCTTGACTTTAGTGAATGCACTCTATGGATATTTTGTATTGCCTGAATCATTAAGTTTGGAGAATCGCAGACCCTTTGATTTGCGTCGTGCTAATCCATTTGGGTCCTTGAAACACATGTCGAAATATCATCCACTTGTCATTGGATTAATTGCAGGTTATTTCTGTATTCAATTAGCTAGTCAGGCACATCCAAGTACCTGGTCCTATTTTACGATGAAGGTGTTTAATTGGTCTCCTAAGGAGGTGGGTTATTCCTTAGCTTTTGTGGGTCTAATTGTTGCGGTGGTACAAGGAGGTTTGACGCGTGTCATTACGCCAAAAATAGGGGAGAGAAGAGCTATATCATACGGATTATTGTTGTGGGCCAGCGGCTTCATGCTGTTTGCTTTCGCTTCCCAATCTTGGATGATGTATGCCTTTATGGTTCCTTTTGGATTAGGTGGTTTGGCGGGTCCCGCACTGCAAAGTTTGATTACTCAGCAAGTTGCTCCAAATGAGCAAGGCGAATTGCAAGGAGGATTAACGAGTTTACAGTCCATTACGACGATTTTGGGACCCCTGTTTGCTTCGAATTTGTTCGCATATTTTACCACCGACCAACATAATTTCCCGGGTGCTGCATTTTTTGCCGCAGGGCTCGTGGGCTACCTATCTTGGGTAATTATCATGCGTTCCATACCCAAAAAAAGCCTTTAATTAGATAATTGGTTGTTTTTCGTGTTTAATGGCGATACTAGCTATTGGGCTTTTTTCTACCTTTCGAAAAAATAAAAGATACAAATGACAAAGAAATGGAGTGCCTTATTCTTGGGCTTATTGGTTTTTAGCTCAACGATTGTTTTTGGACAGACAACTGAAGAAGTATTAAGCAAGCACCAAGCTGCCATGGGATCACCTGAGAAGTGGTCTGCGGTTAAGAGTTTGGTGATGAAGACGAAATTTAATGTACAGGGAATGGACATTGAAAGCAAAACCTCCGTTTTAGTGGGTCAAGGATTTCGCACAGAAGTTGAGGTAATGGGAAATAAAATCATTACGGCAATTGATGGAGACAATGGTTGGATGTTACGCCCTGCCATGATGGGAGGAACTGGATCACCGGAAAGCTTGCCAGCTGACCAAGTTAAAATGGCTTCTTCACAAAAGTATGTGGGTTCTACCTTGCTAATTGCTCAAAAAGAAGGTGCAAAGATCGAATTAGAGAGTAAGGAGAAGTTAGATGGTGCAGATGTCTATCTTTTGAAGGTAACGAAATCTAATGGTGATGAGTCGCAGGTTTATGTATCCGCTTCAACTTATTTTATTGTAAAAACGTCCGGCAAGATCAAAGCGAATGGCCAGGAAATGGATAGCGAAGTGAATTTTTCTAATTACAAGGCTGTAGAGGGTTTGTATTTTCCATTCACAATTGAAACTGCGAGTCCAATGGGCGGCATGATGACAGTCGAGACTTCTGCGGTCGAGTTAAACGCGAAATTAGACCCAAGCATCTTTGCTAAACCAGCAAAATAGGTATTTCTAATTTATCTAGAAGGGGGCATAGATTGCCCCTTTTTTATTGCTTAAGTATTTGTAATTTTGAGCTTATGAAGCAATTTTTTTGTGCAATTTGTGTTTGTCTGTCTTTTTGGTCGTGCCAACCAGAATCGAGTCTCGAGCCTAAAACCAAGACAGAAATTTTATTGCGTACGACTTGGATGATTCAAGAGGTTACAGCGAGCGGGTACTTAAATGGAACGGTATACCAACGGGGTCGAACAGCTGAAGGTTCTCAATATGATATGTCCAAAGTTCGCTTAACATTTAAGGCAGATGGTACCTGTACGGCGATTGATAATACGGGGAATAATACGGCGTCAGGGAAGTGGAAACTGATCAATAATGACAGCCAGTTGCTGATTTCCGAAACAAATTACTTTGTGCTGGATGGCGTTGGAGATATAAATAGCTTACTAAAGTCTGAATTTATCTTTTCAGGATCTCGTACCTACCGTTCTACCTACGTTAATGCCACTGTTCGTATGATTCCTGCCTCTTAAGGCAAAAATGTATTGATGTGATTTCGAGCCATATAGATGGCTTTTTGAACATCCTCTTCAGAACCTTCAAAAGCTTTGTCTTCCACCTCAATGACAATGGGTCCGCGATAACGCACATCATGCAATGCGCTAATGAATTTTCCCCATTGAATATCTCCAAGTCCGGGTAATTTCGGAGAATGGTATTCCAGCGGATTTGCCATGATACCTACTCGGTTGAGCTTGTCAGCATATACTTTCACATCCTTGAGATGAATGTGATGTAATTTATCAGCATAGTGATAAATAGGGTATAGGTAATCCATATGCTGCCAAACCATGTGGGATGGATCATAATTCAGGCCAAAGTTTTTAGAGGGAATGATGGAGAATAACTCATCCCAAATTTTTGGCGTAGTCATTAAATTTTTCCCGCCTGGCCATTCATCATCTGTGAAAAACATGGGGCAATTTTCGATCCCAATTTTGATGTTGAGGGAATCGGCTAATGCGATAATTTCTGGCCAAACTTCCTTGAACTTATCGATATTGTAAGCGATGTTTTTGGTGTAATCACGTCCAATGAATGTATTGACTACGGGAATTTCCAGTACAGCTGCTGCTTTAATTACTTTCTTAATATGTTCACGGTAAAAGCTTGCCTGCTCTTCGTTGGGATCCATCGGATTCGGATAATAACCCAATGCCGAAATTTTAACCGGATGCTGTTTTAGATAGGTTTTTAGATTCAAAAGGCCTAAGGAATCTAATTGGTCAACAGCAATATGACTGACACCTGCATAGCGTCGGGTATCACTGTTTTGGGAAGGCCAACACATCACTTCGACGCAAGCAAAGCGTGCACGATGTGCAAAATCCAATACTTGCTCTAAATTTAAATTGGGCAGAATCGCAGAGGCAAAACCAAGTTCTAACATCTTATTTCTTTTCTAGAAGGTAATAAATCGCAAAGGAAAATGAGGCAATCCATAGGCCCACGGCCTCTCGGGCTAATTCCTGATTCATGGTTTTCATGGCTAATCCATCCGTCATAAATCCTTCCCAAGCAGTCATTTCAACCCACAATTGAATACCCGCCATGGTCGATAAAACAAATAAAACAGCTACTAATTCCTTATTGACAAATCCACGAAATGCTTGAAACGACACATAGGCTGTTGACCCGTAGATAGGTACCCACAAGATGGGGTCCGGATCATTCAATTGCCAGTAGGTAAAAAGTAAAAAGACAATCGTAAAAAATATTCCTATGAAGGAAAGGGCTTGTTTCGTTTTCATCGATTTATGGACATAGGTTAGCAACAGCTTCTTTGGCGCCTGGGTATTTTAATTTTTTCGCTTGTTGGAGCGCAAAACAAGCTTTTTCTTGTTGGCCTACTTTAAAATAACTCAATCCCATCGCATAAAAAGCTTTCCCAAAATTGGGGTCAATCTTCACGCTAGCCTCAAAGTCCCGGTTGGCCTGTTCAAATTTTTCTTGTTGGAAATAAATATTCCCTCGATTGTACAAAGCATTAATCTCCTTGGGATTTTTATCGAGGCAAACACTGAAATCTTGTAATGCGGCTCCTGGGTTTCCGAGGGCGGCTTGAATAATTCCACGCTGCAAATAACTCGCGCTTGAATCGGGTTGTAACTGAATGGCTTTTTCGGTAGGAGCGAGGGCTTCTTTCCAAAGTCCTTGTTCCATTTCGAGGGCTCCTAGATTCAATTGGGCCGTGTATAAGGAGGGTTTTAATTCAATCGCTTTCTGATAATTGCTTCGCGCGTCTGTCCAGTTTTTCTCTTGAAAGGCAATGACACCCTGTAGATTATAGGCTTCAGCTAATCCTGGATTAGCTTCTAAGGCTTTTTTGATAGCTTCCTTGGCTGAAACACTTTCCCCTTTTTTTAATCGATTTTTCGCTTCTTCAAGCCAAGAATCGGCGCTGGAAGAGCAGGAGAGGAAGAATAAACAACAAGCAATAATGGGAAGAATTCGCATAGTCTTAATTTGAAATTAAAGTTAAGCGGTATTCGTAAAATATTGGCATATATTTTGAAAAAACCGCAGATTTTGTCATCTTTGCATCGGCAAATTACCAGCTCCCGCTGAATCCTCCAGGTCGTGAAAGAAGCAAAGGTAGGTTGGTCGTAGCGGTGAATTTGCCATTTTTTTTTGCTCTTTTTTTTAATCCTTCCCTATGAAATTTTTTATCGACACGGCTAATCTAGCCCACATCAAAGAAGCACAAGATTTAGGCGTTTTGGACGGTGTTACAACGAATCCCTCATTGATGGCTAAAGAAGGCATCAGTGGAAAGGATAACGTTTTACGTCATTACAAAGCGATTTGTGATTTAGTGGATGGCGATGTTTCTGCCGAGGTTATCGCGACGGATTTCGAGGGTATGATTCGGGAAGGAGAAGAATTAGCTGAACTAGATGACAAAATTGTGGTTAAGATTCCGATGATTAAGGACGGAATTAAGGCGCTTAAGTATTTCTCATCACGTGGGATTAAGACCAATTGTACATTGGTTTTTTCTGCAGGACAAGCTCTTTTGGCTGCGAAGGCGGGTGCTACCTATGTTTCCCCTTTCATTGGCCGTTTAGACGATATTTCATTTGATGGAATGGATTTGATTGATCAAATCCGTGTCATTTACGATAACTATGAATTTGATACGCAGATTCTTGCGGCTTCCGTACGTCACCCAATTCACATTATTAAATGTGCCGAAATTGGAGCGGATGTCATGACAGGTCCATTGTCTGCGATGTTAGCTTTATTAAAACACCCACTGACGGATAGCGGTTTAGCCACTTTCTTAGCTGATCACGCAAAGTCTAACCAATAATTATCGATTATGTCTGTACTCGCTTTTGAAAATGTTCATATTTCTCATGAGGGAATCCCAACATTGACAGATGTTTCATTAACAGTTGGGGCAGGTGAATTTTATTACTTAATTGGTAAGTCAGGCTCAGGGAAAAGTACCTTCTTCAAATCCATTTTTGGTGAATTAGCCATTGACTCAGGAAGTGCACAGGTTGCTGGCTATGATTTAATGAGCATCAAGAATAAAGAAATTCCTTTCTTGCGTCGTAAGTTGGGTTTTGTTTTTCAAGATTTTCAATTGTTGACCGATCGCAATGTTGAGGCAAATTTAGCCTTTGTGTTGGAGGCAACCGGTCATCAAGATAAAGCGGAAATCAAATCTCGTATTGAAGAAGTTTTGGCACAAGTGGGTATGTCCAATGCCATTCACAAGCGTGTTCACAAACTTTCGGGTGGCGAACAACAGCGAATTGCGATTGCACGTGCATTGTTGAACAATCCCGTATTGATTTTGGCTGATGAACCTACTGGTCACCTCGATCCAGAGGTAAGTATGGAAATCTTGGAGCTGTTTAGACAATTGACCCTTCAAGGGACAGCTATCATCATGGCTAGTCACGACTACCACACGATTCAACGTGTTCCCGGAAAAATCTTGAAATGCGAAGGCGGTAAGATTGTTCCCGTTAGCTCTCTTTAATTACTTTCCTGTCAGATATGTTACTGGAATAATACATTCCTCCAGGCTTATACCGCCATGCTGAAACGTATTTCGGTAATGGTTGACGTATTGATTGTAGTTGTTTGGGTAGGCAAACATGTAATCCTCTTTGCTAAAAACATAAGATGTTGACACGTTTGGCTTTGGAAGAAATAATTGTTCCGGTTTCCGACACACCATCATTTTGCTCGAAGCATCCCAATTTAAATTCTTCCCTTGTTTATAGCGTAGGTTCGTGTTCGTATTTCGATCACCAATGATTTTTATCGGGTTTTGAACACGAATCATGCCATGGTCAGTGGTGATGATCACCCGTCCTTTTTTCTCTGCGATACGCTTTAAGAAATCGAATAGGGGTGAATGTTGGAACCAACTAGCTGTTAGGCTTCGGTAAGCCGATTCATCAGGTGCTAATTCCTTAATCATGGCCATATCGGTCCGTGCATGTGAGAGCATATCAACGAAATTATAAACCACCACATTAAGTTGGTTGGTCAATAATCGATTGAAATTATCCACCAATTGTTTTCCCTGATACTGATGTACAATCTTATGGTAAGAGGCCTTGGCATCGATGCGAAGGCGCTTTAATTGTTCATTGAGGTAAAACTCTTCATGTTGATTATAACCTTCTTCATCTTCTGAATCCCCTAAATCAAATACCCATTTATCCGGATAATTCTTCTGGATTTCCATGGGCATCATGCCGGCAAAAATGGAATTACGGGCATAGGCCGTTGTGGTAGGGAGAATCGAATAATAGGTTTTCTCATCCTCCACTTGGAAATAATCTTGAATGTAGTATTCCAAGGTCTTCCATTGGTCGTAGCGTAAATTATCTACGAGGATGAAGAAAAGGGGTGATTTGTCATTGATGCGCGGGAAAACGTGTTTGCGCATCATCAAATGGCTCAATATAGGTGTATCCGCATCTGGTTTTTGCAACCAGGATTCGTAAGAGTTCTCGATGAATTTACTGAAATGAACATTGGCTTCCGTTTTTTGGCTAATTAAAACCTCCGACATGGATTTGTTTTCCGTCTGGTCGATTTCCAATTCCCAATAGGTTAATTTCTTGTAAATTTCCGCCCATTCTGCCGCGTTCAATCGATCCTGGTAACGCATCGAAAGCTCCCTAAATTCTTGTTGGTAACTTAAGTTCGTTTTCTCCTCCTC
>JACCEC010630330.1_pt1 | contig 11544 bp, 13 predicted proteins | sample 7450121 | NCBI WGS metagenome assembly JACCEC01 (sample SAMN15323455, study PRJNA562643) | freshwater metagenome | isolation source: river surface water | place: USA:Blue River Watershed | collected 2017-08-18 | reverse complement strand
TCGCCATCGTGACGCACAACATGCAGCAGGCCGCGCGCTGCTCGGACTTCACTGCCTACATGTACCTGGGCAACCTGGTCGAGTATGGCACCACCGAGCAGATCTTCTTCAAGCCCCAGCGCAGCGAAACCGAAGACTACATCACTGGAAGGTTTGGTTGATCATGGCAGACAAGCATATTTCATCCCAGTTCGACGCCGAACTCAACCGCATCTCGACCCAGGTGCTCGAAATGGGCGGCGTGGTCGAGTCGCAGCTGCAGCAGGTGCTCTACGCGCTGACCCACCTGAGTGTCGAGACCTGCGACCAGGTGCTCGAGATCGAGGACAGGGTCAACCGCCTGGAGGTGCAGATCGACCACGACGTGACCTCGACCATGAGCCGGCGCCAGCCGACTGCGCGCGACCTGCGCCTGCTGGTCGGCACTTCGCGCATCATCATCAACCTCGAGCGCGCCGGCGACGAGGTCTGCACCGTGGCCAAGATGCTCAAGACCACGCTCGACAACGGCATGCCGCGCACGCTGCCGATGACCGAGCTGCGCGTCGCGGGTAGCCTGGCGGCGGATCTGCTGCGCAATTCGCTCGACGCCTTCGCGCGCATGGACGCCAAGGCCGCGCTGGCCGTGATCAAGGGCGACGAGGCGATCGACGTCGAGCACGAGGGCCTGACGCGCAAGCTGCTGACCTACATGATGGAGGACCCGCGCACCATCAGCTCCGGCCTCAACCTGATGTTCCTGGCACGGGCCATCGAGCGCATCGGCGACCATGCAGCCAACATCGCCGAGGCCGTGATCTACATCGCCAAGGGCGCCGACGTGCGCCACACCACCGAGGCGGAGCGGGAGGCGGTCGTCAAATGAGGAAGCTGCCGCGCGTGCTGGTGGTCGAGGACGAGCCGGGCATCGCCGAGCTGATCGCCGTCAACCTGCGCCACAACGGTTTCGCCCCGACCGTGGTGTTCGACGGCGCATCGGCGCAGCGCGAGATCGACGCCGTGCTGCCCGATGTCATCCTGCTCGACTGGATGCTGCCGGGCGAGAGCGGCGTCGCGCTGGCGCGGCGGTGGCGCGCCAACGAGCGCACCAAGCCGGTTCCCATCATCATGCTGACCGCGCGCATCGAGGAATCCGACAAGGTGCAGGGGCTCGACGCCGGTGCCGATGACTACGTCACCAAGCCGTTCTCGACGCATGAGCTGCTGGCGCGCATCCGCGCCGTGCTGCGCCGCCGCGCACCCGAGATCGTCAACGACCAGGTCAGCGTCGGCGAGCTCACGCTCGACGCTGCGACCTACCGCGTCAGCCATCAGGGCCGCGAGCTCAAGGTCGGGCCGACCGAGTTCAAGCTGCTGCACTTCCTCATGAAGCACCCGGAGCGCGTGCATACGCGCGGCTCGCTGCTCGACCGCGTCTGGGGCGATCATGTCTTCATCGAGGAGCGCACCGTCGATGTCCATGTCAAGCGCCTGCGCGAGTCGCTGGGTGACGCCGGCAAGATGATCGAGACCGTGCGCGGTGCCGGCTACCGCCTGACGGCACAGTCCGCGCTCAGGCTGGCCAAGCTGGCATGATCAGGCGCCTGATCGAGCTCCTGTCGCTGACCGCTGCCGGCGGTTCGACCGCGCTCGCGCTCGGGGCCTCGCCCATGCAGGTCATCGGCGGCGCCGGGACCGGCGCCATGGTCTGGCTGCTGCTCGACCACCACCGGCTCGCGCGCTACCGCGACTGGCTGCGCCTGGGCCAGGCCAGCGGCGCCCCCGACCTGCCCGACGACTGGGCCGAGCTGGTCGAGCGCAGCCAGAAGGGCTACAAGCTGCTCGCGCGCGAGACCCGCAAGGTCGAGGAGCGCCAGCAGCAGATGGTCGCCGCCTTCCAGGCCTCGCCCAACGGCGTGCTGGTGCTCGACAGCGCCGAGCGCATCGCGCTGTGCAACCAGTCGGTGGCCGATCACCTCGGGTTCGACCCCGAGCGCGACCTCGGCCAGTACCTGAGCAACCTGTTGCGCGACCCGGCATTTGTCGCCTACCTGCGTGACGGGAACTACTCGAGTCCGCTCGAGATCAGCCGCGCTGCGGCGGGTCGCCCCAGGCGCATCTCGCTGCAGTTCCACCCCTTCGGCCCCGGCAACCGGCTGCTGCTGACGCGCGACATCACGCGCGAGGAAATGGCCGACACCATGCGGCGCGATTTCGTCGCCAACGTCTCGCACGAGATCCGCACGCCGCTGACCGTGCTGAGCGGCTTCGTCGAGACGATGCTGAGCTACGACCTCGCGCCCGATGAGCGCGAGCGCTACCTGCTGCTGATGAGCCAGCAGGCCGAGCGCATGAAGACGCTGGTCAACGACTTGCTGCTGCTGTCGCGCCTGGAGGGGACACCGGCGCCCGGTCGCTCGGAGTGGATCGATGCCGGCGAACTGCTGGCGCTGGTGGTCGAGGATGCGCGCGCCTTGTCCGATCTGGTCGCCGAAGGCAGCCACGATATCGAATCCGACCCTGGTCCGGCATTCGAGCTCGCCGGTGCCAGGTCCGAGCTGCTCAGCGCGATGTCCAATCTGCTGGGCAACGCGGTGCGCTATACCCCGGGCGGCGGCCGGATCCGTGCCGGCTGGCGCCTGCTGGAGCCGGGCGGGGCGCAGTTCTGGGTCAGCGACACCGGTCCGGGCATCGATGCCGAGCATCTCCCGCGCCTGACCGAGCGCTTCTACCGTGTCGATCGCAGCCGCTCGCGCGAGACCGGCGGCACCGGCCTGGGCCTGGCCATCGTCAAGCATGTGGCGCAGCGCCACGGCGGCCAGTTGCGCATCGAGAGCGTGGTCGGTCAGGGATCGACCTTCCGCATCGACCTCCCGGCCAACCGGGTGCGCCTGCCCCAGCCAGAACTTCAGCGCCGATAGACCAGCAGGCCGTCGCGGTTCTCGCGCAGCCGCGGCACCTTGCGCAAGGGGCGCCATTGCGACAGGTTCAGCGTCTGTGCCAGCGTGGCTTCGGCGCCCGGCTCGACGACCAGCAGCCTGCAGTCGCTGCGCCGTCCCGGGCGGGCGCGCTCCAGCCTGAGGCCGCCATGGTGCTGCAGGCCGACGATCTGCGAGGCGTTGAGCCCATGCACCAGCACGCAGCTGCCCGGCGGCGCCAGCGCCGCGATACGGCGCGAGATCGGCTCCTGGCCCATGCCGTAGTTGAGCGCCGGCAGCCACAGCGTCATCAGCAGCAGCCAGCACAGCGTGCTGCCGCCGGCCGACAGCACCAGGCCCTTCCAGAGCGCGGGCCGGTAGCGGCCCAGCCGCCAGCTCAGTGCGCCCAGCCACGCCAGCGTGCCGAGCAAGGCGGGCAGCAAGGTCCAGTCCAGGCTGGGAGCGAAACCGGGCAGCAGTCGCAGCACGTTGCCCGCCGGCTGCGCCGGGGAGCCAGTCTGGATCGCGACCCAGTAGAACCAGATCACCACCGCGCAGCCACTGAAGAAGATCAGCGCGAACCAGTCGACCAGCGCAGTCACGCTGCGCGAGAGCGTGGGCATGGCGAAGGCCGCCAGGCAGGCCAGCGCGGGCAGCGCCAGCAGCAGCTCGCGGTCGCTGGCGCCGAGCAGCCAGCTCGACGCCATCGCCACCAGCGCGAACCAGACCGGCAGCATCAGATGGGCGCAGCGCAGCTGCTTGCGCCAGCGCCACAGGCTCAGCAGCGCCAGCAGGCCGGCGGGCCAGCTGAACCACAGCAGCAAGCGGGCAAAGCGGCGCCAGTGCTCGTAGTCGATCCAGGTCGCCCAGTCGAGCTGTTCCACGCGCCGCGGCAGCTCGAGCTCCCAGGCCAGCATGGCGGCCAGCAGCGAGCCGGAGGCGCAGAACGCCAGCAGCATCAGGTCGCGCGTGGCCTTGCGGGCGCGGCAGACGCCGGCGAGCGACCACAGCAGCCAGCCACCGCCGAGCACCAGGCCGATCCAGGGCGCCCCGCTGAGCCCGAGCCCGACCGTCGCCAGCCACCAGGTCAGCGCGCTGAGCCAGCGCCACTGCGCGCTCGGACTCGCGAGCCGGGCGCAGGCGTAGAGCAGCAGCGCGGCGCAGGCCAGCTGGACGGCGTCGGGCGTGGTCTCGTGCGCGAGCTGGGCCAGCCCGAGGCTGGCGACCAGCGCCAGCAGCGCGGCGTCGGCGAGAGCGCGCGCATAGTCGAGCGGGTCGGCCTCGCCGCCAAAGGCAAACGCCACCGGCTGCGCCGCTGGCAGCCGCGCCAGGTGATAGGTGGCATACCAGGTGCAGGCCAGGCTCAGGCCCAGCAGCAGCCCGTAGGGCAGGCGGGCGGCGAGTTCGGCCGGCAGGAAAGGCAGCAGCTTGATGCAGCCCGCCCCCAGCCAGTAGGGCAGCCAGGCCTGCACGGCGGCCGGCTCCCCGAGCAGCTGTGGCTGCAGCCAGTGGCCCGAGCTCGCCATGTCGAGCATGACGCCGAACGAGGCCAGCTCGGGGCCGCGCCAGGGCTGGCGTCCGATCAGTCCGGGCAGCACGTACAGCAGGCCGAGCAGCAGCAGCACCCAGCGTGGCAGCCTGCGCGCGGCCAGCCGGGTCACGATGGCGGGGGAGGGGGTGAGCTCGGGCAAATCGGACTCCATGAAAAAAAGCAGCCCGCAGGCTGCTTTTTGTCGCTCAGGTGGCCAAGGATTACTTGACGCTGCGGGCGAAGCGGTTGCGGAACTTCTCGACGCGACCGCCCATGTTGTCGACCGACTTCTGGGTGCCGGTGTAGAAGGGGTGCGATTCGCTCGAGGTATCCAGCTTGAACACCGGCAGCTCGCGGCCGTCTTCGAGGGTGATCTTTTCCTTGGTGTTGGCGCAGGAACGGGTCACGAACTTGAAGCCGTTGGACACGTCCAGGAAAACGACTTCGCGGTAGTTGGGGTGAATGCCTTCTTTCATCGCATGAATCCTTTGGTCAGCGGCGGCAGCCGCGTCCGGCCAATTCCGGGCGAACTTTCCGCCAAAAGCCTTTGATTGTAGCAGGGTTGATCTCGCCCGGTCCGCTCTCAGCCGCCGCGGCGCATCAGGTCGAAGAACTCGTGGTTGTTCTTGGTCTGCTTCATGCTCTTGAGCACCATCTCCATCGCCTCGATCTCGTCCATGTTGTACATGAACTGGCGCAGGATGCGGGTCTTCTGCAGGATCTCGGGCGCCAGCAGCAGTTCCTCGCGCCGCGTACCGCTGCGGTTGAGCTGGATCGCCGGGAAGACGCGCTTCTCGTACAGGCGGCGGTCGAGGTGCAGCTCGCTGTTGCCCGTGCCCTTGAATTCCTCGAAGATCACCTCGTCCATGCGGCTGCCGGTGTCGATCAGCGCGGTGGCGATGATGGTCAGCGAGCCGCCTTCCTCGACGTTGCGCGCAGCGCCGAAGAAGCGCTTGGGGCGCTGCAGCGCGTTGGCGTCGACGCCGCCGGTCAGCACCTTGCCCGAGCTCGGCAGCACGTTGTTGTACGCGCGCGCCAGGCGCGTGATCGAGTCGAGCAGGACCACCACGTCTTTCTTCAGTTCGACCAGGCGCTTGGCGCGCTCGATCACCATCTCGGCCACATGCACATGGCGCGCGGCCGGCTCGTCGAAGGTCGAGGCGATCACGTCGCCGCGCACGGTGCGCTGCATCTCGGTGACTTCCTCCGGGCGCTCGTCGACGAGCAGCACCATCAGCTCGACCTCGGGGTGGTTGGCCGTGATCGCGTGCGCGATCGACTGCATCATGACGGTCTTGCCGCTCTTCGGGGGCGCGACGATCAGCGCGCGCTGGCCCTTGCCGATCGGCGCGATGATGTCGATCACGCGGCCGGTCACGTTCTCCTCGCCCTTCATCTCGCGCTCGAGCTTCATCTGTTCCTTCGGGAACAGCGGCGTGAGGTTCTCGAACATGATCTTGTGCTTGTTCTGCTCGGGCGGCAGGCCGTTGATCTTGTCGAGCTTGTTGAGTGCGAAATAGCGCTCGCCATCCTTGGGGATGCGCACCTCGCCCTCGATCATGTCGCCGGTGTGCAGGTTGAAGCGGCGGATCTGGCTCGGCGAGATGTAGATGTCGTCGTTGGACGCGGTGAAGCTGGTGTCCATCGCCCGCAGGAAGCCGAAGCCGTCGGGCAGCACCTCGAGCACGCCGTCGGCGAACACCAGTTCGCCCGCCTTGGCGCGCTTCTTGATGATCGCGAACATCAGCTCCTGCTTGCGCATGCGGCCGGTGTTTTCGATTTCGAGCGCTTCGGCTTGCTTGAGCACTTCAGACACGTGCAGTGCCTTGAGTTCGTTCAGATGCATGGACGTCACTCCGCAGCGGGAGTCGTGAAATTGGGGTGGATGGCGACGCGGCTGAGCTGGCGCGGTCGCAACAGGAGAAGGCCTGTCAGGCGCTGTAGAAGGCCATTATGACAGGAAACCGCCCCGGCCTTGCACCGGAGCGGCTGCGGGCATCAGGCCAGCTGCTGGTCGATGAAGGCGTTGAGCTGAGCCTTGCTCAGTGCGCCAACCTTGGTGGCGGCGAGCTGGCCGTCCTTGAACACCATCAGCGTCGGGATGCCGCGGATGCCGTACTGGGCCGGCACGGCGCGGTTGTCATCAACGTTCATCTTGGCGACGGTCAGCTTGCCGGCGTAGGCGGTCGCGACCTCGTCCAGGATCGGGGCGATCATCTTGCAGGGGCCGCACCACTCGGCCCAGAAGTCCACCAGGACGGGGGTGCCGGCTTTGACGACTTCGGTTTCGAAAGTCGCATCAGTAACTTGTTTGATCAGCTCGTTGGCCATGACAGTCTGGATCGGTCGCGGTAGTTTAGGAATTCTGGGATGTGACACCCGGTCTGAAGCATTATAGACCCCGCTCCGGCCCGGACACCTGGCTGACATGGACGTCCCCGTGGCGGCCGGATGTGCGCGGCCAGCCACGGGTCTGTGATCCGGTGTCGGCCGGATTTTCCGTGCCATTCTGCAGTTGATCTGCTGTTTTGGCCAAGTCATTGATTCTTCATGAATTTTTGCAGTTGCTCAGAATTTCTGTGGACAAGTCTGTGGGAAAGATCGCTGGCCGTGCCGGCTTCCCTGTGAAAGCGGGCTGGAAAAGTCCTTTGCCTATAAAACAGGCAACTCATCAACCCGTTCAAAAACAATGACTTGCAACTCTACTTCGAGCGCCCGGGATGATGCCGGCGTCGCCGTGCGGCCGGATGATCTGCCGACCGCGCATGTGCACAACAGGTCGCTGCCATCTGATCGAAATGATGTTCTTTTGCCTCGATCTGCTGCGCTGATGCAGGAGCTGCGCAGCCGGCACTCGCCGAGCTTGACGCCGCTGTGCGCATGCCGGACGATGCGTGCCGGGCGTCACACCCTGTGGAGGAGAAAATGGAGATCGTGATCACCAAGTGCGGGATCAATTTCACGCTGCACCACCTCGGCTACGCCGGAGACGAGGCCGTGGTCGGCGAGCGCTACCGGCTGCTTGCCGAGTACGATGGCCCGCCCGAGGACCTCGACTGGCCCGACGACGACGAGGTTTCCGCAGCAGCCGGCATGACGCTGAGCACGCTCGAGCCCGCGGGCGGCGAGTTGGCGGCGCTGCTGGTCGTCGAGGCCGGCCCCGAGTGAACCGGGTCGCTCAGCCCAGGTTGCGCAGCAGCACATAGACGCCGGTGCCGGCGACGATGCTCAGCAGCGGATTGCGGCTGCGCCACTGCAGCAGCGCTGCCAGCCCGGCGCCGATCAGTTCCGGCCAGGGGCCGGCTGCGTGTTCGCGCGCCGCGCCGACGATGGCGTGCAGCAGCAGCAGCGTCATGATCGCCAGCGGCAGGAAGCGGCCGAGCCGGCGCACCACGTCGTGGCGCTGCAGCCAGCGCGAGGCGACGAAGGGCAGCGCACGCAGCGCGAAGGTGATGATCGCCATCACGGCGATGGCGCCCAGCGCGTAGCCGCTGTCAATCATGATGCGTCTCCGCGAACCAGAAGCCGGCGAGCAGGCTCAGCGCGATCGCGATCACCAGCGCATGCTGCGGCGCGACGCTCCAGGCCAGGGCGTAGGAGGCGATCGCGACCCAGACCGGCGTCGCCTGGCCTCGGCTGCGCCACTGCTCGACGGTCAGCACCGCGAACAGCGCGGCCAGCACGAAGTCCAGCCCGGCGAGCTCGATGCTGGCCTGGCTGCCGATCAGTGCCCCGAGCGCGCTGCCCAGCAGCCACCAGCCGTGGTTGAGCAGCGCCAGCAGCGCCATCTGGCGCGCCGGAGTGCCCGCGGGCAGCGTCGTCAGGATCGAATAGGTCTCGTCGGTCAGCGCGAAAGCCAGGTAGGCGCGCAGCGGCCGGCTGCGCGGCAGGCGCTCGAGCAGCGACAGGCCGTAGAAGACATGGCGCAGGTTGACCACCAGCGTGGCGAGCGCGATCGCGGCCAGCGGCATGCCGGCGGCCAGCATCGGCACCATCATGTACTGCGCCGCGCCGGCATAGACCAGCAGGCTGGAGACCAGCGCCAGCGACCAGTGGCCGCCGGCCTGCACCAGCAGGAAGCCGAACACCGCGCCGAGCGGGATGTAGCCCATCGCGACCGGGGCGGTCAGCGTGAGCAGTGCGGGTTCAGCGGCGGGCGATGGGGAAGGGGTGGACATGGCTCGGGGATCGGATCTTGCAACCCGGGATTGTGAACCATGCCCGGGGCCCGCGATCAGGGCGATACCAGCTCGAAGGTGAAGCGGCCGCCTTCGACCTGCACGCGCACGGCGCGCGTATCCTGGGCGCCCGGCACCTCGAGCCGCGTGACGTTGGCCAGCGGCTTCCTGTCGAGCGTGAAGGGCTGGTCGATCACGAAGCGGTGGCTGTCGCCGTGGATCACGAGCACCGGCTTGCCCCATTGGCGCGCCAGCGGCAGCAGCGTCTGTCCCACGCTGCGAAAACCCGAATGGCCGGGGAAATCGTCGTTGCCGCGTGGCTCGAACATGTCGGCCTGGAAGGCCAGCACCAGAGCCTTGGCCTGGCGCTGCCCGGCCTGCTCGAAGGCGGCTCGTATCCAGGCCACGTTGGCCGCGTCGCGCTCGAAGAACTCGGCGGCCGCCTTGGGGTCGCGACCTTCGAGGTTGTTGTTGCTGCCGACCAGGTGCACGGTGGCGAACAGCACATCCTGCTGCTGCCAGCGCAGGTTCTCGATGTAGCGTCCATGCTCGGCCATCAGGCGCGCCTGGCTCTCGACCGTGATCGGTCGCTGGCCGAGCGAATGCCGGCCGTCGAAGAAGCGCTGGCGCAGCGCACCCAGGCGCTCGAGCGGGTCGTAGCCACCATTGTTGGCGCGGTGGCAGTCGGTCCACTCGTTGTCGCCCGGGGTATAGACGACGGCGCCGCTGTAGCGGCCGAAATGCTCGAGCTGGGCCGAGAATTCCTCGTCGCTGCACGGCGTCGAGCCCGACTTGAAGTCGCCGACATGGATGGAAAAAGCCGGCTCCAGCCGGTTGATGCGCTCGATCAGCGCGCGGTAGGGCCCATAGGCTCGCTCGGGCGTGCCGTAGGGCAGGTCGCCGAGTGCGACGAAGGAGAAGCCCTGGGCCTGGACGGCCAGGGGTAGCGCGAGCGCGAGTGACAGGAGCAGGGATCGCATGATGAGTCGAGTCGTTGAGCTGGCAGTATCGCTGCAAAGTCCGGCGTGACAGCCGCCCGGAGATCCGATTGCATCCGTCCAGTCCGGATTCAGCCCTTGAGCTGGCGCGCCAGGAAGTCCAGCGTGCGCGACCAGGCCAGCCGGGCAGCCGCTGGGTCGTAGCGCGGCGTGGTGTCGTTGTGGAAGCCGTGCTGGGTGCCGGGGTAGCGGTGCGCCTCGAAGCGTGCGCCGGCGGCCTTCAGTGCCGCCTCGTAAACCGGCCAGGCCGCGTTGATGCGTTCATCGACATCGGCAAAGTGGATCAGCAGCGGTGCCCGCACCTGCGCGGCGTCTTCCGCTGCCGGGTGGTTGCCGTAGAAGGGCACTGCGGCCGAGAGCTGTGGCAGGCGCGCTGCCAGCCAGTGCGCAATGCCGCCGCCCCAGCAGAAACCCACCACGCCTAGCCTGCCGTTCGAGCCCGGATGGCGCAGCAGCGCCTGGGCCGCGGCCAGCATGTCCTGCCGGGTCTTGCCCTGGTCGAGCTGCGCGAACAGCTCGCGCGCATGATCCTCGTCGCCGGGATAGCCGCCCAGTGGCTGCAGCGCGTCGGGCGCCAGCGCCAGATAGCCCTGGAGTGCCAGCCGTCGCGTCACGTCCTCGATATGCGGGTTGAGTCCGCGGTTCTCGTGCACCACCAGCACCGCCGGCAGCGGTCCGCTGGCCCGGGCTGGCCGGCACAGGTAGCCCGAGAGCTGGCCGTAACCCGCGGGTGAGTCGATGCTGATGGTCTCGCTGCGCAGTCCGGGGTCGCTGGGCTCGACCTGCTGGGCGCGCGCGAAATCCGGGCTGAGTGCGGCGAGCAGTCCGGCCGCGCCCAGGCCCCCGACGGCGAAGCGCCGCGCGCGCTCCAGGAAGCCACGCCGATCGATGTCGCCGTGCACATAGGCGTCGAACAGGATCAGCAGTTCCTGGTCGAAGTCGGCGGCGGTCAGGCGAGGGACTGGTTGTTGCATGCGGTGTCTCCTGGGTGATGGAGCTTGCCAGCATGCCTGCTGTCGCTTGACTTGTCACTGGCAGGGAAATTCCTTGCCATGCCTGGGGGCTGTTGCGCTGGCATAAGATCATCAATCATCCGTGTGCCGCAACAGGAGATACGCCATGCCCGAGACGACTTTCGACATTCCCGCGCTGCACACGCAGGACGATGCCGATGCCGTGATGTTCGAACTGCAGGATCTGCCCTGCGTGGCACAGGCCGACGTCAACCTGCCGCAGCGCCAGGCCTGGGTCAGCCACAGCAACATGATTGCCCCGCAGGATATTGCCGCGGCGCTGGAGGAAGCCGGCTACCCCTGCGCCGGCTGGAGCTGAGTCACGCCGCTTGCAGCGTGCCCGCCAGGAATTCCGGGAAGCGGCTCATCGGCAGCCGGAACGCGCTGGCCTGCGCGTGGCCGCCGCCACCGAACTGCAGCGCGATCTGCGACACGTCGAAGGGGCGCAGCGAGCGCAGACTGACCTTGACAAACTGGGCGCTGTCGATCTTGAACACCACGGCAAAGGTGCCGGTGCGCAGCGCCAGGATGTTGCCCAAGTCGCTGGTGAACTCGCTCACCGCGTTGACCGCCAGCGTCCGGTGCCCGAGCAGCGTGAGCTCGAACGCGCCCTTGGCGGCGCTGGCGACCAGGCCCTCGAACTGGCGGCGCAGCGGGCGGCCCTGCTCCAGCAGCGCCGCCCGAGCCACCGGGTCCTCGGCCTGCAGCCGCAGCGCGTGCCAGGCCTGGAAGTCGAAGCCGAGCGTGTCGAGCACGGCCAGCAGCTCGCGGCTGTCATCGAACTGCCAGCTCCAGATGTCACGGTCCTCGATGCGCAGGATCAGGTAGGGCACGGGCTGGCCCGGGTGGAAATGCTCCCAGGCCAGCCTGGCCCCCGACTTCTGCAGGTCGAACAGCAGCGAGAACTTCGGCCCGCAGCTGAGGCAG
>JACCEC012839802.1_pt1 | contig 11546 bp, 10 predicted proteins | sample 7450121 | NCBI WGS metagenome assembly JACCEC01 (sample SAMN15323455, study PRJNA562643) | freshwater metagenome | isolation source: river surface water | place: USA:Blue River Watershed | collected 2017-08-18 | reverse complement strand
TCTTTGCGTTCGAGAATTTCCTGTTTAATTTTGGTAATTTGTTCTAGGGGCGCGACTTCCATGGGACAAACTGAATCACAATAAAGACAACGAGTACAACCCCAAACTCCTTGAGTTCCTTCACTATAATGTTCTAATCGTTTTTCTGTATTGCTATCACGGGAATCTTCCACCATGCGATATGCTTTAGCCAGTGCATGGGGTCCAACAAAATCAGGATTGACTTCACGGGCATTACATTCAGAATAACAAGCACCACACATAATACAATTACCCGTTTGATCCAAGAGCGATCGCTCTTGGGGGGTTTGTAAAAACTCTCTTTCTGGAACTTGTCTACCTGCTGTACTCACATAGGGGGCAACGGTCTGTAAATTATGCCAAAAACTACTCATATCTACAACCAAATCTTTAATTACAGGCATATTCCCCAAGGGTGCAACCGTAATTTCTGGAGTAGTTGGAGGGTGATTTGCAAATGATGAGATTTTCGCTAGTCTAGCTAGTTCACTACCCACATTTTCCTTACAAGCCAAAGCAGAGCGCCCATTAATCCGCATTGCACAACTACCACAAATTGTATTGCGACAATTTTTGCGAAATGCTAAAGTTCCATCTTGTTCCCACTTAATCTGATTCAGGCAGTCAAGGATAGTATTACCTGATTCTACCTGCAAAATGTATGATTGGAAAACAGTCCCAGAATGTTCTTGTTGTCGCGCAATCTTAAAAATAACTTCCATTATGATCAATCCAAATTTTGAGTGTAGATATTCTCTTTTACCTGACCTGTCGCTAAAATCATGCTGCTAGGGAAGGATAAAATCTGATAACATAGTTTGGCATCAGCCATACCATGAAGTATAAAAATACATTTTCTTTACTGTTTGAGTCTTGATCATCCTCCCCTCTTTACTCTTGATCGTTGACACTGAATAGTCCTTGCGTCAAGGCCTAGTTATCAAAATTCTAGATCCTTAAATATATATAAGACTCCTATCCATACTACTCAGTTAAGAATTGAAAAGTTGTGAGGTGGTCGGGAGAAAGGTTTTTCATGGTTGACCCATAAACCTACAAGTCTGAGAAATCCTATTAAATTTTAGAACTAAACCCACTGCATTTGAATCAGGGAGAATCTTCTTAGCTGTTGCTGTTTAGTGGTCTACACAAGTAACTTTAGGAATCAAACCAGAATATAAGTGTTAAAGCAAGTGAATATCTTTCCTAGTGGCGATCAAATCATCCATAGATGTGGTAAATTGATTCCCCCCCTAGACAGACATACATTATCTGAGGACAAGTTTTGAGGAAAGTTTTGAATTAGATGGTGATCAACAAGGGAAAGCAGATTTTTTACTTGGCTTTTTGTCCCTAGTCACTGAAGAAACTGGATAATTTAACCGCTTTACCCCCAAAAACCTGGGCAAAATTAGATCAGCTTTCATAAAAGTTATGACATCATCCTCACGACACTAGCAAGCTTGAGGAAAATTTTCCCTGATTTTTAGCACCTCAACTCCAGGGATTTAGATCAAAATTTAGAAAAAATTTTAATTTTCAATGCAAAAAATATTTTGCTATTATTATTTCATGCTATTATTTAATAGAAAATTACGAACTGACAAAATCACCAGATAACAGCTGCCTAAGCACGGTTAGCACTTCTGCTGTTTTTTCGTAATGTAGGGACTAAAAAACTCATGTCTCTACGGTCAACGATAAAGGGTGTATGTCCGTTAGACCACATACAAATACTATGCTGTCTTGAGCTAAAGATGATCATTAGGTGCAAACTTAGAACTCAAAAGCAAGACGGATCAGCATCGAATCTCAAAAATTCGTAATTTATTGGCTCTCCAACTTTTTTTGGAGTGGAGTAACCTGATTGATAAAGGTGGCTTGAAGTCATACCATACTCAGTAGACCAAAGAGAAAATAATTTAATTTCTGATGGCCAATGATGGTTAAAAGTGCCGTAAAATTACTGAAATAAATGTTTGTGGCAACTGTGACGGATCAACCTGTTATAGATAACTATAATAGGGATTTTGGTTCCTGCCTTCCTCAGCAAAAATTCACCCGTAACCCTCATGTAAGTTACTTTCTGAAGTCTAATTCTTACTAAGAAGCTCAAGACTAGACCCAGGAAAAATTTTTAAGTGGCTAACACCACTTTACCCTATCAATTTGCAAAGATTAAGGAAAGTTAGAAGATAATGAGTGACACTGCAACTGCCCCATTAACAGGAAAAGCTCTACTGACGAAAGTTAAAGAACTCTCTAGTTTACCTCGTCGAGAAAGAGCAAAGCAATGTGGCTATTACACCGTTACTAAGAATAGCCAAGTTCGTGTTAATCTCACCGACTTTTATGATGCTTTACTCTCAGCTAGAGGCATCCCCCTCAGCCCAGAAGCTCCAAAAGATGGACGTGGACGCGAACCGACATATCGGGTCAGTGTCCACCAAAATGGTCAAATTGTGATTGGTGCAACCTACACCAAAGCAATGGGACTCAAATCTGGTGATGAATTTGAAATTAGACTAGGTTACAAACATATTCACTTAATTCAACTTGGTGAAAGTGATAAGCAACTGAGCCAAGTAGATAGTGATGCTGATGAATCTGACGAAGAGGAATAAATTTTTTCACCTATTAGGGGTAATTTGCTAGTCACTATGGCGTAAGTTATCTCTAAAGCTGACCCTTATTTATAGGTCTAGCTGAATAATTACTCTAAAATTAGACATAAAAAACAACTTCATCTCTTATATGGGTAACAAATTCTAGTAGAGTCTTGGTTAATGATCAAGAAATCTATTGCTGTGGCAAGGGAGTCATGTTTTTTTATGTCTGTGTCAATATCATTTTTAGAGCCATTGGCCAAGACTTTGCTGGAGTTTCTGCGGGATACACCAGTGTTTTTGGTCATGGCTTTTTTTATTGTTTGGGTAGGTTGTTGGTTGCCATTAGTAGCAATTTTAGCTATTACATTTAAGTGGCAGATACATAAATCTTTACAACCACAGCAAAAAATTCCGGCGTTGGTGTCTCTCTACTTATTAGTACCGCTAATTCTGTGGCTGTTTCAATGGTTAAAATTGGGATCTTTGTCCGATTATGGATTAGTGGGGGAAGTTTCTCTGCTTGTTTCTTTATGTCTTGGGTTGGTCTTGGGTATTTTTAGTTTAGGAATAGTATTTTTTGGACAAATTTGTGCTGGTTGGTGCTATTTAGAAAATTCTAATATCAAGTTAATACCACCTATTTTGTTAACTATTTCCCTAGTGGCTTTATTTGTTGGGGGAATAGAAGAACTGATATTTCGAGGATTTTTATTAACTCAGTTAGAAAAAAGTTTCTCGGTTTGGTTAGCGGCAGTTATTTCTAGTTTAATTTTTGCTGTTTTGCATTTGGTGTGGGAACAAAAAGAAACCCTACCCCAACTACCAGGACTGTGGCTGATGGGTATGGTATTAGTATTAGCGAGATTAGCAGATGGGAATAATTTAGGAATAGCTTGGGGACTTCATGCTGGTTGGGTATGGGCGATCGCTACTATAGACACAGCAGAATTAATTACCTATACAGATAAAGTTCCCCAATGGTTGACAGGTATCAATAAAAAACCCCTGGCGGGGTTAACAGGAATTATTTGTGTTTTAGCGACAGGAGGAGTGTTGTTATGGGTATCTTAGCTAGAACTTACGCACAAGTAACGGTTATAGAATACGCATATTTTGTCTAATCAATAATTATACTGATTGCAAAAATAACAATATTGTCGGGGTTTAGCATTGCTAGGACAATGACGTAAATATTTCCTCACTTCTGGGGGAATAATCAGTACACCTTCTTTGATTTTAAGACAAATTTCTGAACACATAAAATCCCAATAAGACTTTTTAATAGAAATTTCCCAAAGCAATCATAGAATATCAAAAGTCTTTTCTGACAGCTTAATCTATAATTGTAAATCGCTATTATATAGACGTAAGCTGAGTAAAGCGACAGTTTGACCTAAATTGAGGGGTAACAAGGATATACCTTCTAAGCGAGATTGTATCCAACCTTCACCCCAATACCATTCATGAAAGCCATCAATACCTCCACTTAATAATAACCGTAAACAATTGGGTTTTACCACTTGTACATGATGATGAATGGCAACCAAACCGATCTGAGTGGTAAATTCAAATCCTGGTGATAATTCTAGGGGCATTTCTTGAGGGAAAGTTTGCCCTAACAACCATTTTTGTATTTGTGCTGGATGCAAAATAAGATCACGAATAGCATCGGCTGATGCGGATATTTCAATGCGAATTTGACTTTGTTGAAATGTTCCTAGCATGGTGATTGGTGATTGGTGAGTTCTGATGTGCTACTTACCTGCTTCTATGGCTCTTCTTGCTCTTGTAGTCACGAAACAACTTAAAATAGAAAAGTTATCTTGTAAAGAATTGTTAGGTTTTTCATGGCAGATCAATTAATTCGTGGGACTGCGGCCGATGGTGGAATTAAGGTAGTTGGTGTTATTACTACTCGGTTAACAGAAGAAGCTAGACAACGCCATAAACTATCTTACGTGGCAACGGCAGCATTGGGAAGGACGATGACGGCTGGGTTGTTGATGGCTGCGAGTATGAAACGGTCTGGTTCTAGGGTGAATGTGCGAGTCAAGGGAGATGGTCCGTTAGGTGGTATAATGGCGGACGCGGGATTAGATGGAACAGTCAGGGGCTATGTTCGTAATCCATCTGTAGAATTACCACTCAATCATAAGGGTAAATTAGATGTGGGTGGGGCAGTGGGTGAAGGATTTTTGTATGTAGTCCGCGATATTGGTTATGGCTATCCTTACTCTAGTACGGTAGAACTGGTATCTGGGGAAATTGGTGACGATGTTGCCCACTACTTAGCAAGTTCTGAACAGACTCCTTCAGCTTTGGTTTTGGGTGTATTTGTGGGGGAACGGGGTGTAACTGCGGCGGGAGGAATACTTATACAAGTGTTACCTAAAGCGGCTAGAGATGAAGCCTTGGTAGCGACATTAGAATCGAGAGTGTCGGCTTTATCTGGGTTTACGCCATTACTTCAAGCTGGGAAAACACTGACAGAAATCTTTAACGATTTGTTGGGAGATATGGGATTAAGTATATTTCCCGAAAGTCAGTTGTTGCGCTTTCATTGTGGTTGCTCTTTTGATCGGGTCTTAGGAGCGCTGAAAATGCTAGGAGAGGCGGAATTACAAGACATGATTATCAAAGATAATGGTGCTGAGGCAACTTGTGACTTTTGCGGTAATGTTTATCAGGCAAGTAGTGATGATTTGACCCAACTTATTGTAGATTTGCAAAGAGAATCTGCAATTTCTGGTGAATGTAGCTAGTCATACTCTAATTTTAAGAAAAGTAATGTTATTGATGGGGGTGGTTAAAACCAGATATGACTGGTTATAAATGGGAAAGTGAGGATGGCAAACTTATGATTCTCCATTATTAATCTACCTGCTTTTGTGATTTCTATTCAATTCAGTATGGTGTGAGCAATGAAAGATCGGGATATTCGAGATAATTGGTCTTCCGACTCTGGAGGAGAACCAATTGGGGTTCAGCCCCATTACATACAAAATAATCAAACTGCTGATACCACTGCTATTAGTTCTCATTCTCAGTCAGCACAAAAAACAAAAAAGCAAGATAGGGCAGATTTGTCTATAAATAATGATTCGGAAACAGGTTTTAATCTCAATCTCTTAATTGAGAAAATGCCCCCTTGGACTAAAAGTTGGATTCCTTGGGCGATCATCCTGACCTTTGTACCTGGGACTATGGGTTTTTTCGCCATAGCCATGTTGTTTAAGCTGCCATCCGCCCCTAATTGCCCGCAAATTTTTTGGCCTTTAGCTAGTGCTTCAGTGCGCTTACATTGCGCTCAGTTAGCAGCTTCTAAGCAAACAATTAATAATTTGTTGCAAGCGATCGCTTTAGTGAAAGAACTCCCCGAAAATCACCCTCTGCGGGGCGAAATTAATCGGTTGTTAGAGGAATGGTCACGGGATATTTTAAAATTAGCTGATGAGAGTTTCCAGGCGGGGAATTTAGAGGAAGCGATCGCTACAGCCCGGAAAATTCCTCCTGATGTGAAAGTCAGTGAATTAGTAACAGCACAAATTGAAAAATGGCAAACGGTTTGGTCAAAGGCAGAAGCCATTTATCAAGAAGCAGAAAAGGAATTACGACAGCGCAATTGGCAATCTGCTTTTATGCTCACAGCTAAATTGCTGCGGGTAAATAATAAATATTGGGCAAGCACAAAATATGATGAATTAAATAATATTATTGTCACCGCTAGGGAAGATGGCGACAAACTTTACAAAGCGGAGTATTTAGCCAAAAGTCGCAATGTAGATAATTTACTCAAAGCTGTTAAATTAGCTGAGACGATTAAACCAGAAAGTTATTTATATCAAAAAGCCCAAGAGTTAATATCTGGATTTGCCCGGAAAATGCTGAAATTGGCACAGGAGAAAATGAATGAGAAAGATGCCGATACAGCATTAGCAATTGCTCGCCAAATTCCCCCCATTCCTGAATTACAGGTAGAAGTGGATGATTTTATGGTGTTAGGTGAAGCCAAGAGAAATTCCTTTCTTGGTACTATTGCTGGGTTAGAAACTGCTATTTCCCAAGCGCAACAAATAGATGCTTCTAGGGATGTTTATAATGAAGCTCAGGAATTAATTGCCCGGTGGCAATTGGAAATTGAAGATGTTTCTCGATTAGAAAAAGCGCGAAATTTAGCTATTCAAGGAACGGTAAGTGATTTAACAGCAGCTATTTCGGAAGTGCAGCTAATTCCTGATCATAATCCCCGTATTAGGGAAGCACGTCAGGAAATAGAACGTTGGCGTGGTCAGGTGGAGACTATTGAAGATCAACCATACTTGGAAAGGGCTGAACAAATTGCTGTTAATGATGATATTAATTCCCTGCAAACAGCGATCGCTCAAGCTAGTCAAGTTCGTTCTGGACGAGCATTATATCCAGAAGCTAGGAAAAAAATTAGATTCTGGACAGCAAAAATTGAGCGCATTCAGGATCAACCATATTTAGATCAAGCTAAAGCACTTGCGGATAGTGGTAATTTAGTCGGTGCTATTAATCAAGCCCAAAAAATAGCTACATTGGGACGTGCTTTATCAGGTGAAGCACAAACAGCTATAGACACTTGGCAAGACCAAATTCGCGCCAAAGAAAGTTGGCAAAAAGCTAAACAAGTCGCTGTGGCTGGTACACCGGAAGCTTTAGTACAAGCTATCAAATTAGCTAACCGAGTATCGAATCGTAATGTTTTACGCTTAGATGTGAATATTGCCATTGATCAGTGGAGTCAACAACTATTACAAATAGCACGTTCGCAAAGCGAGATGGATATGGCTAGAGCCATTGATACAGCCAAGTTAATTCCCCGTGGTAGCAGTGCTTATACTGATGCCCAAGAACAAATTAGAACCTGGCAAGAATTTATGATGCCTAAATCACCATCTACTCCATCTATGGAATCTACATCTGAACAAACACCGATAATTGAGGAAATTCAACCTTCAGGAATTGGTAATTAAATACACTGTCGCTTAAAACCTCCTCCTTAAAATTCATAATCTAAAACAAAAAGTATCTTTGGGCCATTGGTAAAACTGTCGCCGGTTCACAGGTTAATAATTCTCCATCTGCTCGAACTTCGTAGGTTTCTGGGTCTACCTCAATGTGAGGTAAAGCATCATTTAATTTCATGTCTTGTTTAGTAATTTGACGAGTTCCACAAACAGCAACTGCTAATTTTTTCAGGCCTAATTGTTGGGGAATTTCTCTTTCTAAACTTGCTTGAGAAACAAAAGTTAATGATGTGGTATTTCTCGCACCAGCAAAACTGCCAAACATGGGACGCATATATACAGGTTGGGGTGTAGGAATACTAGCATTGGCATCGCCCATTTGTGACCAAGCAATCATCCCTCCTTTAATCACAATTTCCGGTTTCACACCAAAAAAAGCAGGTTTCCATAAACATAAATCTGCGATTTTGCCCACTTCTACAGATCCCACGTATTCAGAAATACCATGAGTAATAGCTGGATTAATGGTATATTTAGCAACGTATCTTTTAGCGCGAAAATTGTCTGCATTGGTATCATTACCAAGACTTCCACGTTGCAGTTTCATTTTATGGGCAGTTTGCCAGGTTCTAATTATTACCTCACCAACTCGCCCCATCGCTTGGGAATCGGAAGCAATCATACTAAACGCGCCCAAGTCGTGCAGAATATCTTCAGCAGCGATAGTTTCTCTACGGATACGTGACTCAGCAAAAGATACATCTTCAGGAATAGCGGGATCAAGATGATGACACACCATTAACATATCTAAGTGTTCATCTAATGTATTAACCGTGTAAGGACGGGTGGGGTTGGTGGAAGAGGGTAAAACGTTACTTTGTCCGCAAACTTTGATAATATCCGGTGCGTGTCCGCCTCCTGCGCCTTCTGTGTGGTAAGTGTGAATAGCACGATGTTTAAAAGCAGTAATTGTATCTTCAACAAAGCCAGCTTCATTTAAAGTATCAGTATGAATTGCTACTTGTACATCATATTCGTCAGCGACGGTCAGACAAGTATCAATTGTGGCAGGATTAGTTCCCCAGTCTTCATGGAGTTTTAATCCCATAGCACCCGCTTGGATTTGTTCTATAAGTCCTTGTGGTTTACTGGTATTACCTTTCCCTAAAAATCCCAGATTGACGGGAAAAGCATCAGCAGCTTGCAGCATTCGGTACATATTCCAAGGTCCAGGGGTACAAGTTGTGGCATTTGTTCCCGTAGCTGGTCCTGTTCCTCCACCAATCATGGTAGTAATACCAGAAGCAATAGCTACCTCAATTTGTTGGGGACAGATAAAATGGATGTGGGTATCTATTCCCCCCGCAGTGAGAATCATTCCTTCACCAGCTAATGCTTCTGTACCAGGTCCAATAATGATATCTATATTGTCTTGAATATAGGGATTTCCGGCTTTACCAATTTTGTAAATTTTGCCGTCTTTAATGCCAATATCTGCTTTGACAATTCCCCACCAATCGAGGATTAAAGCATTAGTAATAACTAAATCTACAGCACCATCATGATTAGAAATAGGAGATTGTCCCATACCATCTCTGATGACTTTACCACCACCAAATTTAACTTCATCACCGTAGGTTATGAAGTCTCTTTCTACTTCTATAAATAATTCGGTATCTGCTAATCTAATTTTATCACCTAGTGTTGGTCCGTAGGTTTCAGCGTAGGCGCGGCGGTTCATTTTGTAGGGCATATTTTATCCTTTTTGTATCATGCTTCAGGGGCGGAGAAAAGTTTAGATGTTTCCGTCAATTTTGTTATTAAATCCATAGATTTGGCGGCTACCAACTAGGGGAATTAATGTGATTTCTTTTTCGTCTCCCGGTTCAAATCTGACTGCTGTACCTGCGGGAATATCTAATCTCATTCCTCGCGCTTTTTCTCTGTCAAAATGTAAGGCTGTGTTAACTTCATAAAAGTGAAAGTGTGAGCCTATTTGAATGGGTCTATCTCCCGTATTTGCTATTATTAATTTAGTCGTGGGACGACCTGCATTTAGTTCAATTTCTCCTGCTGGAGTGATGATTTCGCCTGGTATCATATATTTCTGTATTCTGTGGGAAAATTATCTAATTGGATTATGTACAGTTACTAACTTTGTGCCATCAGGAAAAGTTGCTTCTACTTGGACATCATGAATCATTTCTGGTACACCTTCCATGACATCATCACGAGTTAATAAAGTCGTGCCATAACTCATTAATTCTGCCACCGTTTGTCCATCCCTTGCACCTTCCAAAATAGCAGCAGAAATAAAAGCAACGGCTTCGGGATAATTCAATTTTAAACCTCTATTTTTACGTCTTTCTGCGACTAAAGCAGCAGTAAAAATTAATAATTTATCTTTTTCTTGGGGTGTAAGCTGCACGGCGTTCTCCTTTAAATCTGCCAGACTCTAGGTATACAATTACCACGATTTAGACAAGATACTCGTAACATTTGCCAAATATTTGTAAACCAACTTCTCACTTCAGATGTAGAATTACCACGATATCGGCACAAAAATCCATGTTGCAAACGAGTTACCCCAGCATCAGAGTTTTGAATAATTAAAGAACGTGCTTGGTTGATAATTTCCTGTGATAGAGGAAAACCAAGACAAACAAAACTACCAACAACGGAGTTTCCTGCTAAACCGTGGGGATTATAAAATACTTCTTCCTTGCCGGGTATAATTTGTCTATCAATCCATAGTGGGATATTATTTTGCCATATTTCTGTATGCGATCGCATTTCTCCCTCTAAAAACTTTTCTCCCCTAGCACTTCTACCGAATCTTATAATTTCCCAGCCTAAATAACTCGCACCTGGAGCTAATTCTACTCGTAAATCTTGGCGATAAATTGCCCCGTTAAATAAAATTGTTTCTTGGGGTAAATATTCTAAACAAGCATCAGCATCAACTTGGATATTTACAGTTTGTTTTGCTAGTAAGCTATTACTACGATATATTTTACTAGCTGCTGCGGTGGTAATTAAAGCTTGAGAATGGGGTTGGAGGTGAATATTAGCAGATAGGCGATCGCCTCCCACAACACCGCCAGCCGTGTGTAAAATCACGCTATGGCAAATTTCTTGTCCTTCTGGATAAAAGGGGCGTTGTAGCTTAAAGGGTGCTTGATGGTGGTTATAAATTAATTGAGTCGAGTCTTGGCGATGAGCATAGACTAAATTAAGTTTGCCATGCCAACCTTGCTTTGTTTCTGGGTTATGCATCATTTATATATAGTTTTTTTGCCAAAATCACAACATAATTTCGATTTCTTGAGGACGCGCTATGACGATTAAACGGATAGTGGTTGTCGTCACAGCGATCGCTGTTAAGTAGTAAGACAGAATTAATTACACAATGTCATTGCGTTAGAGAAGCGTGGCGTTAGCCATATGGAACGAAGTGAAATGAAGTAATCGCAAGGGTTGTGATTGCCTCCCTTCGCTCGTAATGACTGTAAATATTTTTGTCCAATTACTTAAAGTGAGAATAATGGTAATTGTTAAGGTAATCTAATTTAAACCTCGATGCAAACTGACTGGCAAATTGATTTAACAGAGTTTCTACTTGCCCAGAAACTTGGACACTTAACCCAAACAGGAACAGTAACACTGTTACCGTACTAATAGCAGCCCAATTCATCCATCCTCCCCAGTCCCTGTTACCTGTTCCCTGATAACGATAGAATCAGATTAGATTAATTTACTATTAAGCCATCAAAAACCATGCCCTCTGATATTGCTGTCGAGAAGAAAAAGTTAAAAAATCCACCTTTGCAACTTCACTACTTAGGCGATCGCGTTTTGCGTCAACCGGCAAAGCGTGTGACTAAAATAGATGACGAACTCCGCCAATTAGTACGGGAAATGCTGC
>JACCEC012479652.1_pt1 | contig 11549 bp, 8 predicted proteins | sample 7450121 | NCBI WGS metagenome assembly JACCEC01 (sample SAMN15323455, study PRJNA562643) | freshwater metagenome | isolation source: river surface water | place: USA:Blue River Watershed | collected 2017-08-18 | reverse complement strand
GGGCGTGTGCTACGTGCTGGACGAACCCACCATCGGCCTGCATGCCCGCGACAACCAGATCCTGCTCAACGCCCTGCACAAGCTCGGCGACAAGGGCAACACCCTGGTGGTCGTCGAGCACGACGAGGACACCATCCGCCGCGCCGACCATGTGATCGACATCGGCCCCAGCGCCGGCAAGCGCGGCGGCAAGGTGGTCGCCCAGGGTTCGGTGGCCGAAGTGACCGCGAATGCCGATTCGCTCACCGGCCGCTACCTGCTGCACGCGATGAAGCACCCGCTCAAACCCCGGCGCGGCGCGGGCGAGCAGTGGCTGCAGCTGCGCGGCGCTGAACTCCACAACCTGGACGCGGTCGACGTGGACGTGCCGCTGCAGCGCCTGGTGGTGGTCACCGGCGTCTCCGGCTCGGGCAAGTCCACCCTGGCGCGCGACGTGCTGCTGGAGAACGTGCAGCGCGGCGTCGAGAAGCGGTCCACCAAGGCCGGCCGCGAGGCCGACGACGCCGGCCGTCACCCGGACTGGGTCGACTGCCGTTCGCTCACCGGCTACCAGGTCATCGACCGGGTGCTCGAGGTCGACCAGACCCCGATCGGCAAGACCCCGCGCTCCTGCCCGGCCACCTACATCGGTTTCTGGGACACGGTGCGCAAGCTCTTCGCCGACACCCTGGAGGCCAAGGCCCGCGGCTACGGCCCGGGGCGCTTCTCCTTCAACACCGGCGAAGGGCGCTGCCCCACCTGCGAGGGCCAGGGCATGCGCACCATTGCCATGAGCTTCCTGCCGGACGTGAAGGTGCTGTGCGAGTCCTGCCACGGCGCGCGCTTCAACCCCGAGACCCTGGCCGTCACCTGGCGCGGCAAGAGCATCGGCGACGTGCTGCAGATGGAGGTGGACGAGGCGGTGGAGTTCTTCGCCTCCATGCCCACCATCAGCCACCCGCTGCAGCTGCTGAAGGACGTGGGCCTGGGCTACCTCACCCTGGGCCAGCCCTCGCCCACGCTCTCGGGCGGCGAGGCGCAGCGGATCAAGCTGGTGACCGAACTCTCCAAGGTGCGTGACGACGTGACGCGCCGGGGCCAGAAGGCGCCGCACACGCTCTATGTGCTGGACGAGCCGACGGTGGGCCTGCACATGGCCGACGTGGAAAAGCTGATTCGCGTGCTGCACCGGCTGGTGGACGGCGGCCACAGCGTGGTCGTGATCGAGCACGACCTCGACCTGATCGCCGAGGCCGACTGGATCGTCGACCTGGGCCCCGAGGGCGGCGACGCCGGCGGCCGGGTGGTGGCCAGCGCGCCGCCGGAGGAGGTGGTGCGCCTGGGCACCCACACCGGGCAGGCGCTGGCGCCGGTGCTGGCGCGGGTGTGAACTGAAAAGGCGCTGAGCGGCCTCAGCGCGCGGCCAGCAGGGCCTGCGCCATCTCGGCGAAGCCCGCGCCCCGCTCGCTGGGCGCGACGTAGCGGGGCAGGTGCGTGAGCTGCGGCACGAAGCGGGCGATGTTGGCCACGCCCACCGACTGCGCGAAGCGCTCGAACATGCGCTGGTCGTTGGTCGAGTCGCCGATGTAGGCCCAGTCGGCGATCTCGGCGTCAAGCTCCCGTCCCGCCAGCTCGCGCAGGATCCAGCGCGCGCCGGCCCACTTGTCGTGGTCGCCGTACCAGCCGTTGATGTGGATGGAGCTCACGGTGGCCGTCATGCCGGCCTCCCGCATGATCGCCACCGCCTGCGCGATGCCCTCCGGCGGCAGGTGGGTGAACTCGCTGTGGTCGATCGCGATGTCGGTCTCGCGGCCCGGGCTGTCCTGGGCCAGCGTGGCCCCCGGCACCTCGGCCACGATGCGCCGGGCCACGGCCTGCATGCGGGCGAAGTTGCGGTCGCGGGTGGCCGCATCCTGCTGGTAGATCTTGCGCAGCCCCCCGGGCCCGGGCAGCAGGGCCACCGCGCCGTTCTCGGCCACGATCGCGTCCACCGGCCACTGGGTGGCGAAGGGCACGCTCCAGCCCACCGGCCGGCCCGTCACCGGGATCACCGGCAGGCCGGCGGCCTTGAGCGCGGCGAGCGCCTGCAGCGCGTCGGGCGTGATCGCGCCCTCGGTGGTGAGGGTGTCGTCGATGTCGGTGAACACGCCCCGCACGCGGCGGCGGTCCTCCAGGGGCCACGACGACAGCGGCTGCATCAACGGCCTCAGCTGCCCTGGAGCGCCAGCCCCGCGTGCTCGCGCAGCGGGTGGAAGTGGATCTTGGGGAAGCGCTCCTGCGCCAGCCGCACGTCGTAGGGCGAGGTGCACAGGTAGGCCAGGGCGTCGGCCGCGTCCTTGGCCATGCGCTGGGGGTAGGCGTCCATGAAGGCGCGCAGTTCCTCGGGCGTGTCCGCGGTGATCCAGCGGGCGCCGGTGTAGGGGCAGCCCTCGAGGCGGATGTCGGCGTCGTACTCGGTGAGCAGCCGGTGCTGCACCACGTCGAACTGCAGCTGGCCCACCGCGCCGAGCAGCATCGCGCCGCCGGCCTCAGGCTTGAAGACCTGGATCGCGCCTTCCTCGCCGAGCTGGGCCAGGCCCTGCTGCAGCTGCTTGGTGCGCAGCGGGTTCCGCAGCAGCACGGTCATGAACAGCTCGGGCGCGAAGAAGGGCAGGCCGGTGAACTGCAGGTTGGCGCCGTCGGTGATGGTGTCGCCCAGCTGCACGCCGCCATGGGTGGTGAAGCCGATGATGTCGCCGGCATAGGCCTCGTCCACCGCCTCGCGGCGCTGCGAGAGGAAGGTCACCACCGAGGTGGGTCGCAGCTCCTTGCCGGTGCGCTGCACCTTGAGCTTCATGCCCGGGGTGTACTTGCCCGAGGCCATGCGCACGAAGGCGATGCGGTCGCGGTGGTTGGCGTCCATGTTGGCCTGGACCTTGAACACCACGCCGGAGAAATCCTTCTCCTCGGGCTGGATGATCTTTTCCACCGGCTGGCGGTTGACGATCAGCGAACTCTTGCGCGGGCGGGGCGAGGGCGCGAGGTCGACCAGCGCGTCGAGCACCTCCATCACGCCGAAGTTGTTCACGCCCGAGCCGAAGAACACGGGCGTCTGCTTGCCGTCCAGGAAGGCCTGCAGGTCCCAGGCCGGCGAGGCGCCGGTGGCCAGCTCCATGCTGTCGGCGGCCTCGTCCCACTCGGCGCCGAAGCGCGCGCGCAGGGTGTCGACCTGGTCCAGCGGGATGGTCTCGAAGTCCTGGGGCAGGCGTTCGCTGCCCGAGTCGAACACCGTCATGGCGTTCGTGCGCAGGTTCATGATGCCGCCGAACAGCTTGCCCTTGCCCACCGGCCAGGTCATGGGCACGCAGGGCATGCCCAGCTCGCGCTCGACCTCGTCCAGGATGTCCAGGGGCTCGCGCACCTCGCGGTCCATCTTGTTCACGAAGGTGATGATGGGCGTGTTGCGCTGGCGGCAGACCTCGATCAGGCGCCGGGTCTGGGCTTCCACGCCGTTGGCGGCGTCGATCACCATCAGGGCCGAGTCCACGGCAGTCAGCACCCGGTAGGTGTCTTCCGAGAAGTCCTTGTGGCCGGGGGTGTCCAGCAGGTTGACCACGTGGTCGCGGTACAGCATCTGCATCACCGACGAGGCCACCGAGATGCCGCGCTGCTTCTCGATCTCCATCCAGTCCGAGGTGGCATGGCGCGAGGCCTTGCGCGCCTTCACGCTGCCGGCGATCTGGATCGCGCCGGAGAACAGCAGCAGCTTTTCCGTCAGCGTGGTCTTGCCCGCGTCGGGGTGGGAGATGATGGCGAAGGTGCGGCGGCGCCGGGTTTCGGCGGCGTAGGGAGAGGCGGACACAGGGAAGGAACTCCGTCGGGACGGCAGGTAGCCGATGGGCCGCAACGGTTTGCGGCCTAACCCCCCATTGTCGCCGATGGCTCCTTCCCGGTCACGCCTGCGGCCTACTGCGCCGCCACGGTCGTCGGCTTGCCCGCCTCGCCGATGAACACCACCAGCAGCCGGCTGGGCCCGCTGGCGACGTTGAAGGCCTGGTGCTTGCGATTCAGGGACTCGATGAAGGATTCACCGGCCTTGTAGCGTTGCGGCTGGCCGCCTTCGGTACGCAGTTCGATCTCGCCTTCCAGCACGTGGACGTAAACCGGCACAGGGTGCAGGTGCAGCGCGGTGCGGCCGCCCCGGTCCAGCGTGCCTATGACTGAGATGATCTCCGGCTTGCCGGTGGGATAGGCGACGGCTTCGTTGTCCCGGGTCGTGCCGGCCTTGAGCAGGGGCTGGGTCGTGAACCCCGCCGGCAAGGGGTTGTCCTGGCCTGCGGCCAGGCCGGGCAGGGCGAGGCCGACGGCGACGGCGACGGCCAGCGTCAGGTGCCTGATGTTCATGAGCGTTCTCCTGGGTGGTTGCATGGAGTGAGGAAGCGCCCTTCCCGCGCTTGAAGCGGGGCGGGCAGGCTGCCGGACGGGCGGTCACGGGACCGGGCGCAGGATCTCCCAGCGCGTGGAGCCGGAGACGAGCAGCGGCTCGATCCGGTCGGCGAACTCCTTGTGGTCCTCCCGCTGGGCCAGCTGGTCCCATTGCTTCTCGAGTTCGGCCATGTCACGGCAGTGGACATCCACCGTGACCAGGGATTCGGCAGCCCCCACGCTGCCAGTGAGGACACTGACCTCGTTCTGTCCGATCTCGCGCCCGATGGTGTCCCACCAGCGCTTGACCTCGGCGATCAGTTCCTGCTTGCGCCCGAACCGGGCGTTGACTTGCCAGCGCGCGACAATCATGATGGTCTCCTTCGGTGACGATGCGCGGATGCAGTGTGGGGCGCGGGCTAGCGGCTGTCCTTGAGGTCGCCTTGTCTTTTGCTTGGTTTTCGCCTTCGAACGGCTCCATGCGCCTGCACCCCGAGGTTCGCCATGGACATTCTTTTCGAGGATTTCGTCCTTGCCCCGCACCGGCGGGAGCTCAATCACCACGGTGCCGTCGTGGCGCTGGAGCCGCAGGTGTTCGACCTGCTGGTCCACCTGGTGCGCCACCGCGACCGCGTCGTGGGCAAGGACGAACTGGTCGGTGCGGTCTGGGCGGGCCGCGTCGTGTCGGACTCGACCATCGAAAGCCGCATCTCCCTGCTTCGCAAGGCGCTGGGCGACGACGGCCAGCACCAGCGCCTGGTACGCACCTACCCGCGCAAGGGCCTGCGCTTCGTCGGGGCGGTGCGTGAAGACGAAGCCGCCGAGCGTCTGGAAATCCTCTCCTCCCACGGGCCGCCTATGCCGGTCGTCTCGACCGCTCAGTGGCCATCCGGCGGGCGACCGGCGGTGGCGGTGCTGCCGCTGGTGAACCTGGGATGCGACCCGGGCCAGGACCACCTGTGCGACGGAGTCGCGGCCGACCTGATCGCGCTGCTGGCCCGCCATCGCTCGCTGCTGGTCGTGGCGCGCAACTCCAGCTTCGCCTTCCGCGGGCGAGACATCGACGCCCGCCAGCTGGGCGCGGCGCTGGGGGCGGACTACCTGGTCGAGGGCAGCTACCAGCGCGAGGGGCAGCGCCTGCACATCACCTTCGGGCTGGTGGACGCGCGCGACGGCCGCACGCTGTGGGCCGAGCGGTATGACCGGGAGGCGGTCGACATTTTCGCGGTGCAGGACGAGATCGCGGCGCAGATCGCCGGGCTCATAGAGCCCGAGATCCACCTGTGCGCGCGCCAGCGGGTGCTGCGACAGCCGCCGCAGTCGCTGCAGGCCTGGGATGCCTTCCACCTGGGGATGGCGCACCTGTACAAGGCCACTGCCGCCGACAACCTGCAGGCCCAGGACTGGCTGCGGCGGGCCATCGCGCTGGACCCCGGCTTCGCGCAGGCCCACGCCTTCCTGTCGTACGGGATCGTGCTGAGCATGCTTTACTTCGAGGCCGAACCGCAACCGCAGCGTATCGACGAGGCGGTGGCGATCGCGGTCCAGGGCACGGTGCTCGACGATCGTGACGCGGCGGCGCGCTTCACGCTCGGCCGTGCGCTGACCGTGCGCAAGGACTACGAGGACGCGATGGCCGAACTGGCCATGGCCACCGACCTGAACCCGGCTATGGCCATCGGCTGGTGCGGACTGGCCGACGCGCACGCCTACGCGGGTGAGTTCCCGCAGGCCTTGCGCTTCTTCCAGAAGGCGATAGACCTCAGCCCGCACGATCCCATGCGGTGGGCCTTCTTCTCCTACCGCGCGCTGGCCTGCCTGCTCGCCGGTGAATTCGCGCAGGCCGCCGACAGCGCGCGCCAGGCGATCCACATGCCGCAATGCCATTACTGGCCCTATGCGCACAGGGCGTCTGCCCTGGGGTTGTCGGGCGACGCGCAGGAACCGCAGAAGGCCGCCGCCGAACTGCTTCGCGTCAGGCCGGGTTTTTCCTGCGCCCAGGCCCGGGAGCGGCTGTTCTACCTGCGCAGCCCCGCGCAGAGGGACCTGTATGTGCAGGGGCTGCGGTGTGCCGGGGTGCCCGAGTGAGCGGCGCCTGCGTGGGGCCGTTGCCCGGTGGTTCAGTGAAAGAGCCCTGTGGCATCGGCGATCAGCTTCACCGACACCGCGAACAGGCCCGCTTGCACCGTGATGAAGAACCACCGGTCCGCCATCCGCCGGGTCAGGATGGCGCCCAGCACCGTGCCCGCCAGGGCCGCCGGGACCAGGAAGGCCACCTGCCGCAGGCCCTCGGCGGTATACGGCATGAGTTGCTGGTAGGGCGCGATCTTGGCGACGTTGACGATGGCGAAGAACAGCGTGGCCGTGCCGGCGAACTCCATCTTGGGCAGCTTCTGCGGCAGCATGTAGATCTGGAAGGGCGGCGCGCCCGCATGGGAGATGAAGCTCGTGAACCCCGCCATGCCGCCCCAGAACCAACCCTTGCCCCGGTGCGCGGGTTGGGCCGCCTCCAGGCTTTTCCTGCGCAGCCAGGTATTGAGGCAGTACGCCACCCCCATGAAGCCGATCAGGAAGGCGATGCCCTTTTCGGACACCAGGGAGGCCGTCGCCCAGCCCACGAGCACGCCCACGATGCCCGCCGGTACGAGGATGCGCAGGTTGGGCGCGCTGAAATCGCGCCGGTAAAGCCAGATGGCCACCATGTCCGAGACGACATAGATCGGCAGCAGCATCACCGCAGCCTTCACCGGCGAGATCGCCAGGGACAGCACCGGGACGGACAGCATGCCGACGGCGGGCACACCGCCTTTGGACAGGCCCACCAGGAGCGCGCCCAGGCTGGCCAGCCAGAAGAACGCGTCGAAGTTCAAGACGGCTTGACCCAGGGCGTGAGCACCTGCCCCAGTTCGGCCGGCGTGGCCACCTGCAGCTGCTCGAAGCCGCACTCGCGCGCCGGCTTGTCCTCGCGCCAGCGCTGGAAGGTGGCGCCATCGCGGAAGCCCCGGCCCGTCAGGTGGTCATACGTTGCCTCGCACACGCGCTCGGGCCGCAGCGGCTCCCAGCGCAGGGCCTTGCCCACGTGCCAGGCGCCCTGGTTCTCGGGTGTCTGCACCTGGTCGCGCCAGGGGTGGCCCTCTAGCGCGTTCTCGCGCAGGGGCGCCAGTTCTTCCAACAACGCTTTGCGCATCTCGGGCGAGAAGCCGGCGGCGGTGCCCACGGGCTGTAGCACGCCGGCCTCGTCGTACAGACCCAGCAGCAGCGAGCCCACGGCTTCCTGGCGGTCGGTGTGCCAGTGGAAGCCGGCCACCACGCAGTCGGCGGTGTGGGCGTGCTTGACCTTGAACTGGGTGCGCTTGCCCGGCTGGTAGGGCGCGTCGGCGGCCTTGACCATCACGCCGTCGAGCCCGGCGCCCTGGAAGCGGGCCAGCCAGTCGGCGGCCACCGCGCGGTCGGCGGTCTGGGGCGTGAGGTGCAGGGGCGGGTGCGCGGCGGCGAGCAGGCGCTCGAGGCGCTCGCGCCGGTCCTTCAGGGGCAGGGCCATGGTGTTGCGGCCGCCGGCGGCCAGCAGGTCGAAGGCGATGAAGGCGGAGGGCGCCTTGCGGGCCAGGAAGCCGATCAGGGATTCGGACATCTGGATGCGTTTCTGCAGCGACTCGGCGTCCAGGCCCTGCGCACCATGGACGACGACTTCGCCGTCCAGGATGCAGCCCTTGGGCAGTTGCTCGCCCAGCACCTTCACCAGCTCGGGGAAGTAGCGGTTCAGGGATTGGCCGTCGCGGCCCTGGAGCAGGACGCCGTCGGGCGTGCGGAACACCAGTGCGCGCAGGCCGTCCCACTTGGGCTCGAACAGGAAGCCCTCGCCCTCGGGCAGCGCCGGCGCCACTTTGGCCAGCATGGGGTTGATGGGGGATGCAGGGAAATTCACGGTCATCCTCCACTTTTACCACTACCCGGCCCATTCACCAGCCCATTGGCCGGTCCTGATACCGCCTTGGCTATGAACTGGACGACGACAAAGACGAGGTCGACACGTCGCCGGCGCCTGCGAATTCACGCCGCGCCTGCGACAGGGTCTTGATCCGGCCTTGGGCCTCGTCCACGAGCTGCTGTGCCCGGGGGTCCGGACTTTGCCTTGCAGCCTCGGCGGCGGCTGCCAGCCGCGCGAGCGTGGCGTCCAGCCTCAGGGCGAGGTGGCGATGGTGGTGCGCGTGGGTTTGTTCGCGGGCCTTCACCACCGCATCCCAGGCCCGGTTGCCGTCGTCCACCACGACCTGGTAGGCGACCTTGAGCGCGTCCAGCGGCGTGTCCTTGGCGAACAGGAGTTGCTGGCCGCCGGCCTTGCCCGGCACCTTCCCCCGGCGCCCCTGGCCCAGCAACTTCCACAGCGCTTTCTGGCCGTCTGCCACGTAGTCGGGATCGGCGTGGCGCAGGAGGACCTGCAGCGCCTGCGCCTTGGCAGTGTCCGTGGCGGACAGCTTGCCCAGGTGCGTCTGCATGGTGCCCGCATCGGCCACGGACAGGGGCGCGACGATGGCGAGTGCGCCGTCGAACAGGGCCAGCCGTTGCGGCCAGTCCAGGTCCTCCATCACCAGTGCGTTGAGGGGATTCTTCGCCAGGGAACCGCCGCGTTGCAGGGTCTGCACCAGCTCGCCCGAGGATCGTGCCGGCACCGAGTCGGCCATCGCGCGGCTGCTGGACGCCTCGGTGGGCGATGTGCCGGTGGTCGTGGTGCTGCTGCCGGACTCCATCTCCACGTCCGCGTCGGCTCGCTTGGCGGGCTCCAGGGCCCGGTGCAGGTCTTCGATCCCATGGGCGGGCGCGCCCACGGGGGGCTGCGCCTTCGGTCCTGCTTTCGTTTCGGCTTTCGTCTCGATCGTCGCTTCGGCTTTCCGCCCGGTCTTTTTCCCGCCCGCATCCGGACCGAGGTTGACCGCCCGCTCCAGGGATTTCGTGTCCAGCGCGCCGCCCCCGCGCACGAAGGCGCAGGCCATGAGGGCCACGGCCTCGAGGTCGGTGCCTCGCAGGGCCAGGTCCACCACCAGCTGGTGCATGCCGGCGCGGAACTCGTCGGCTCCGCGCTGACGGTCGCTGGCCGCCAGGGCCAGCCGCAGCAGGCGGGCCTGCTGCGGGGAGGGCAGGCCCGGCACCAGCAGGCGGGCGCGGTGGATGTTCGCCAGGGATTCGAAGCGTTCCAGCGAGCCGAATGCCGGGAGTTGCCAGGCCAGGTCCTCGCCGTCCGGCGTGGCCATGAGGGCGTCGCGCAGCAGCGTGGCCAGCACGATCTCGCCGGCACGCGTCGGCGGCAGCGTCGGGCGCCCCGACATCCGCTCCAGGATGCCCAGGCGGTACAGGTCGCGGGTCGTTGCGTCCTTGATCCAAGGGTTCCAACCGGCCATGCACGGCGCCAGTTGCAGGCCGGCATCGATCAGGGACAGGTCCAGCGACATCACGTAATCCGCCACCCGGTCCAGGTGCTCATGGTGCCCGGTGGCACCGGGCCGGCCCATGCTGTCGGTCACCTTGAGGAGCATGTGATACAGCATCCAGGGGCGGCCGTCCATCGCCTCCTTCATCAGCCAGTCCCGCTTGCGCAGCGGGCTCAGGAAGGCTGCCGTACTGCTGGGCGGCAATTTGCCGAGCACGTCGTAGGAGAACTGACGGATGAGGTTATCCCGGAAATACCGCCCGTCCGGATGCGACGTTTTCCCGTCCTGATTGTCGGATTTGACGGCCAAGGCCAGCGCGATGGCGGCCTGCGCCACGAAGGCGTCCGACAGCGCAGGCTCCCCGGGGCGCGCCGTGGCCTGCGCCACGCCCACCATCATCTGCACCAGGACCGGCTGGTAGCTGCTGTTCATCCATTCCTGGTGCTGAGGCTGGATGGGCACGATGTGGCCCATCAGGTTCAGGGCCGCGTTGGCGCCTCGCAGCGCGTGGGGCGCGTGTTCCTCGAGCATGGTGCGCGTCAGCAGCTGGATGCTCGCGGGGTCGAGCTTTTCGCGGATGCACAAGCCGTAGACCGTCTCGCATGCCGCGGGTACCTCCTCGCCTCGCAGGTGCAGGGCGATCTCGCCTTTGAGCAGCGCCCGGGTGGCCTCGCGGGTCAGGGGGACCTTCGAGAGCATGGCCTTGCCGTCATCCTCCATGGGCAGGGGCGCCGCGGGCGGCCCGGAGACCGTGCGGCCCACGCGGACCGGCCGCCCGGTGACCGGTGTGGCCGTGGGCGGCGCGCCATCGCGCAGGGACTGGCGCGCCGGCACCTGCGACGACGACGAGGCAGGCACCTGCACGGGGGGCGAAGTCGTCGTGGTGCTGGTGCTGGACGTTCTCACGCCCCGGCCGGCGCTCGCCGGCGGCGTCTGGGCGGGGGGCTGGCGGGGCACGCGGGGGGGCTTGCCGCGGCCGCCGGAGGTTCGGGTGGATTCCATGGGGAGCCTTCGATGTGTGACAGCCCACCATGCTGGCGCGAAGCCCCCACGACAGGCTGGGCCCAGCCTGACGAGGCTCGACGCCAGCGCATGCCCGCCCTATAATCTGCAGCTATCCCGAGGAGCGTTGCAGCACGTCCGCCGTGTGAGGCTCGGGTTTCCATCCGCAACGACGCTCACCCACTCCTTCCGTGCGGTGAGCCCAAGCCCCCTTGGTTCGAGTGGTCATCAGTTCATATCTGACTGGGAGCACCCATGAACGCCATCCTCAAGACCGCCGTCGCCACCGACGACTGCGCCATCGCCGACCTGTCCCTCGCCGCCTGGGGCCGCAAGGAAATCAAGATCGCCGAGACCGAGATGCCCGGCCTGATGGCCATCCGCGAAGAGTTCGCGGCCCGCCAGCCCCTGAAGGGCGCGCGCATCACCGGCTCGCTGCACATGACCATCCAGACGGCCGTGCTGATCGAGACGCTGCAGGCCCTGGGCGCCGACGTGCGCTGGGCCTCGTGCAACATCTTCTCCACCCAGGACCACGCCGCCGCGGCCATCGCCGCCGCCGGCACCCCGGTGTTCGCCATCAAGGGCGAGTCGCTGGAGGACTACTGGGACTACACCCACCGCATCTTCGAGTTCGGTCCCAAGGGCTCGGCCACCGAAGGCCCCAACATGATCCTGGACGACGGCGGCGACGCCACCATGCTCATGCACCTGGGCAAGCGCGCCGAGAAGGACCAG
>JACCEC011205405.1_pt1 | contig 11550 bp, 11 predicted proteins | sample 7450121 | NCBI WGS metagenome assembly JACCEC01 (sample SAMN15323455, study PRJNA562643) | freshwater metagenome | isolation source: river surface water | place: USA:Blue River Watershed | collected 2017-08-18 | reverse complement strand
CTCTCAGTGAAAGTGCCGTCAGCTTACTAGACTTAAATCAAGTAGCCAGTGATTGAAGTGCTGCCATCGTCGGAACTTGCCCAGGTAATCTTGACATCACTATCAGAGATAGAAGTCAAAACGTTTGTTGGTGCATCTGGTTTCTGAGCAGCAAGAATAGTCAATACAGAAGACGCTTGTGAAGTGCCCACTGAATTGATTGCTAACACTTGGAATTAGTATGTTCTTCCAGGAAGGATAGGAATATCACTTGTGTAGCTTGTACCAGTGATACCCGTCTTGAGAACAGTACCGAGATTTCCGACTGATTCGTCATAAGTAACAGTGTAACTAAGGATAGGTGAACCGCCATCAGATGCTGCTGGTGACCATGTGAATCGAATCACTGATCTAGTAGTCACAGTTGGGTCGTCAGCAAGATTGATTGGGGCATCTGGTACAAGTACAATTACTCCTCCGTTACCGTTATCAGATTTAGGCGAACTGCCATAAGCATTTGTAGCAATGACATAAGCGTAGATGCTGTATCCCTTTAGCAGGTTGTAAGGTGCTGCCGTTAGAGTACTAAGAGGAATAGTGCATGAAGTCTGAGAGATAACTAGTGCATTTACTCCGTTGCATACGCTATTATCAGTGATGTAGGTCAACTGATCACCTTTCCTGATGAAGATACTATATGATGTAATAGGAAGTCCGTTTAGTGTTGGTGTCTCCCAGTCAATAGTAACAAAGCTCGTAGAAACACTTGTGACTGGTGCTTAAGCGAGTTTCGATGGACTAGTTGCACAAAGGATAGACTTTGATTAGCTGAAGCTGCTATAACCGAACTTGTTAAGAGCTTCTACTTTGAAGTTATATGTGAGTCCTGCGGTGAGTTGAGTAGCTTTGAACTGTTTAACGAGTACAAGTTCGTCAAGTACTGAGTAGGCGCCTGATCCCTAAGACATGCTTACTCTGTAGCTTGTGACTACTGCTCCGTTGTTGTACTAACCGTCGACCCAAGTGAAGGTGATGCTGTCTGCTGCTCTTTCTGAAATGACTTCAGTGAGAGTTGTCGGTGCATCTGGGTAAGTCATGAGAATTCCTTCACTGCCAGTTCCTGGGTTGGATTCAACTGAGTCACCATATGAGTTGTGAGCAATAACTTTGGCGTAGACACTGCTGCCCCATGGTAGACTGAAAGGTGCTGATCTAAGTACGAGCACGTCAATAACACATTGAGTAGCTGCTACAATCTCTGCTTTGGATCCATCGCAGTCGTTAAGCTCGAGGCTGTAAGTAACCAGATCACTCTGTAGAATGCTGATTCTGTAGGAGTCAATTGCCTTACCCCTATCATTTGGTGCAGTCCAGTCGATAGTAAGACTTGTGCCACTCAGAGAAGTTGTGGGAGGCAGTGGTTGATCTGGTGGTTGAGCAGCTAGAATAGAAACAGGCGATGAGTCAAGACTGTATCCGAAGATGTTTCTGGATTGAATCTTGAAGTGGTAAGTCGTTCCTTGTGTCAAGCCAATTGCAATGTACGTTGTTGTTGTCACTCCTGTTTCAAGAGTTGAGTACGATCCAGTGCCGATTGCCATGAAGATCTTGTAGTCAATAACAGGTGATCCGCCACTGTCGGCTTCGGGAACAGCTGTCCAGCTTAAGCCGATTTGAGTTGCACTTGTGACTGCTGGTCTGTCTTGTAGGTCAACTGGTGCTAGAGGAATCTTTAAGATCTTGGCTCCGCTGCCCTCAAGTGATGTTAAGGAACTACCGATGTTATTAACCGCAGTAACTGTAGCATAAACTAGAGATCCCCAAGGTAGTGAGAAGGGCGCTTATGTGAAGCTTACACTTGGAACAGTGCAAGTACGTGCATCACGTATAACTGTATTGCTGCCGTCGCAACTTGCTAATAGAGTAGAGAAACCGCCGTCAGCTTGTTTGAACCTAATCACATAGCTGGTAATAGTTGCGCCTCCGTTGAACTCTGGAGCTATCCAAGTTACTACGATAGTTGATTCGAATCTTTCAGTGGTAGGTGCGACTGGTTAGTCTGGAATCTGAGAAGCGATGATTGCTCTCGCAGTTGATAAGTCGCTGTAGCCTACTGAGTTTCTTGCCTCCACCTTGAAGTTGTATGATGCTCCTGGAGTGAGAGGAACTGTTGTTGTGTATGTTCTTGAAGTGAGTCCTGATGCGAGCACAACATAGACACCAGTTGACTGGTCGTATGAGACACGATAGTCTATAATTGGTGCACCGCCAGTTCTCATATCATCTTACCAAGTTAGTCCAATTACGTAAGCTGTAGTGACAGATGGTTTGTTGGCAAGGCCGATTGGTGGTTAAGGCACTAGAACGATGATTGCACCACTTCCAACGTCAGACTCAGTCGATGGGCCGTAGAAGTTGTAAGCGATAACTTTGGCATTCACAGTGTTTCCTTGCACCAAGCTGTATGGTGAGGCTGTGAGAGATGCTAATGGAATAGTGCAGAGTCTGCTTGTTCGAGTAGCTTCAAGTTAGCCATTACAGTATGGGCTTTCAGAGTATGTATTGTCTGATTGCCTGATGGTGATCAAGTACTTGGTAATAGGAGATCCGTTGTCATAAGGTGCTTGCCAAGTCAGAATGACGTCACTTGCAATAACTGAAGTGACAGGTGGTACTGGCAGCATTGGTACGAATGCAACGAGAAGTTAAATCGAATCAGAATAGTCTGAATAGCCGAACGCGTTTCTTGATCTGACTCTAAAGTTGTATCTAGAGCCACTTGTAAGATCTTTGTCTAAGAATGAGAGACCGAGATTGAAATCTTTAGCGACTGTGTAGACACCTGCTGGTAGAATAGCATGACTAATTTCATAGTCTACTACAGTAGATCCTCCATTGTCAGTGCCTTCTAGCCATGCAAGACCGACTGCCGTTGCTGTTCTGTCTGAGTAAGTCTCGACTAAGGATAGTGGCTTGCTAGGATAGGTGATGATTACTGCAAGTTTGTCTTGAGGAGTCTAGTCTGAAGCAGCTGAAGTCTGATAAATGTTGATTGCACGAACCTTGGCGTAAACACTTGATCCCCAGGCTAAGTTGTAGGGAGATGCACGAAGGTTTTACACTGGGATAGAACATGTCAAAGCTGTGCTGAATCTCATATCGCAGTCAATTAAGTTTTCTGAGAAGGTACCGTCACTCTCTTAAATCAATACGTGATATCCAGTAACTGGAGACCCTCCGTTAAATGGCTCAATCCAGGACACTTACACACTTGTTCTTAAGAACAATGTCTCAGGCGCTGCTGGAACATCTGGTTGTTGTGCAGCAAGAATGGGAACTGAGTAAGTAAAGTCACTCAATCCGAAGGCATTTCGCGCCTGGACTCTGAAGGTGTAGGATGTGCCGAGGCTGAGTCCCGAGACGGTGTAGGCCGTGCTTGCGAGCCCTGACACGACAGGCTGGTAGCTGCCGCTGCCTTGGTCCGACCAGAGCGTGTAGTCGAGCACTGGCGTGCCTCCAGCCTGAGGGCCTGCCGCCCAGGTAAGTCCGATGCTTGTGCCGAACGTGACCTGCAGGTTGTTGGCCAGACCGAGAGGGGCGTCGGGAACCCGAAGGATGATTGCTCGCTCCGCAGTCGGCGGGGACACCAGTGACGGGCCGTAGCTGTTCACCGCGGTTACTCTCGCCACGATCTCGGCACCCCAAGGAAGAGAGAAGGGTTCCGCCATCAGACTGGTAATTGGCACGGAGCAAGTTCTGGAATTGACGACAGCTGGCAGCGCTCCATCGCAGTGAGCGAGGTCAACAGCATAAGTCAGGCCGTTTTCTTCCAGAATCTCAATCGTGTAGGCTGTAATTGCCGAACCTCCGTTGTCCGGCAGGTCCCAAGAGATGGCTACGTCGGAATCTGCCCGAGCAGTTCTGGGTGCGGCGGGCTGAGCTGGGACTTGCGCTGCCAGTACTTCCCAAGTTGCTGAGGCTGCGCTGAATCCAACGCTGTTCCTAGCTTAGACATAGAATTCGTAGCGAGTGCCTTGAGTCAATGTTACTTCAGTCGAGTAGGTTTGTGATGTATGTCCAGCCTTAAGTAGTTACCAAGCTGATGTTCCTTTGACCTTCATGTTGATTCTGTAGTCAATGACAGCTGCTTAGCCATTTGAATCGCCATCGCTCCATGAGATTGTTATCTAGCTCGCTGATGTTTGAGTAGCAACAGTTGCTAGAGACTTAGGAGCATCAGGTACGTACTGAATGATTGCACTTGAGCTGCCCACATCAGATGTGAGAGAAGTTCCATAAGCATTGAATGCGGTTACTCTTACTTCAATCTTAGCACCAAGTGGTAAGCTGTAGGGAGCAGCATAAAGCACAGTCAATGGAATGGTGCATGTAAGTGCATTACGAATGGCTGGTTGACTTGCGTCACAATGAGTCAGCTATTGTGAGAAGGCTGCATCTGCTTGTTTGATTTCGACTGTGTACTCAGTGATTGGAAGTCCGTTTGCTGCTGGTGCGTACCATGTGAGCTAGACCTAGTCAGCAACATTGGCTGAGATTGGAACGGCTGGCTTTGATGGTACTGTTGCACACAAGATCTCTTTCTCTTCACTGTCGTAACTGTTGCCGTAGGCATTTCTTGCTTAGACTCTGAACTTATACTTGAGTCCAGGACTAAGATTGTAAGCTGTGTACGATGTTGAAGTGATACGAGTAGCAAGTGGAGTCCAAGTCAAGAGTGCTTGGTCGTAGAAGATATCGTAGTCGATCACTGGAGTGCCACCATTAGTTGCTGGTGCTGTCCATGTGAAAGTGATTGTTGAAGCAGTTCTTGCAGCAACTGTCTCAGTGAGGCCGGTCGGTACATCTGGATAGGTTAGTATTACAGCACCGTTGCCTGCGTCTGAAATGAGAGAGTCACCGTTTCCGTTGTAAGCTACAACCTTCGCGAAAACACTTGAGCCCCATGGTAGAGAGTATGGCCATGCTACGAGTTATGCAATTGGCACAGTGCATCTGGCGTTAGCAAGAATGTTTGCGTCGGTAGTACCATCGCATGATGCGAGGTTGATCGAATAGGTTGTGCTGTCAGACTGTCTGATGTAGATTCTGTATCCAAGGATAGCCCAACCTCTTGGGTCAGGAGCAGTCCACGAGATTACAACATTCTGACCTGTTCTTGCGTTCGGGCCTGAAATGACAGTTGTTACATCAGTTGGTTTAGTAGGAGTAAGAGCTGCTAGTTGTTATACTGTGTTCGACTTGTCACTTAAGCCGAAGTCTGATCTTGCCAAGACGTAGAAGTAGTAAGTTGTTCCGATTGCGAACTAGTTGAGTGTCACAGTTGTGGCAGTGATACCAGCTTAGCGTTGAGTAAAGCTGCCATCAAGTCCGGTTGTGCTAACCATTACTGTGTAGTCAAGGACTGGAGTGCCACCGTCAACTGGCCAAACTACTTTAGTCCAACTGAGAGTGATTTGCTCACCGGCAGTTGAAGCTGCAACTATTGAAAGAGTTGTCGGACTTGGGAAAGTCAAGATAATTGCTCCATTGCTTGGTGTAGAGAATGCAGATGTTCCACGTTAGTTCTGAGCTGATACTCTAACGTATACACTAGATCCCCAAGTGAGTTCAAATGGAGAAGCGCGCATAGATGCGATTGGTACAGTACACGTTGTTGAAGTGAGGTAGCCAGATTAGGATCCATCGCAATCAACAAGATTAACAGTGAATGTGGTGTTGTCGTTCTGGCGGAATTGAATTACGTAGCTAGTAATTGCTGAGCCGCCGTAGTATGGCTTGTTCCAAGAAACGATTATGTTAGATCCACTGATTGATGTTGTTGGTGCTGGTACACCAGGTAGGTCAGGTACATCAGGCTCACGAGCAGCGAGAATAGACTTAGAAGCAGAAGGGTTGCTGTATCCAACCGAGTTTCTTGCTTTAACCTAGAACGCATAAGTAGTTCCAAGTGTGAGACCAGTTGCTGTGTAGTAGGCAGTTGATACGCCAGACTAAAGGATCTCGAAAACTGAGTTGCCTCTGCCAGCGTCGTACCACACTTGGTAGTCAAGAATGGCTGAGCCACCCACTTGAGCGCTTGGTGTCCAAGTAATTCCGATGTTGGGACCCATAGTTATTGCTGGATTGTTGTCGAGACTGAGTGGTTCACTAGGAACAAGGACAATAAGAGCTGTGCCACCGACTTCAGAAACATCTGATGAGCCGTAGTTGTTCGTAGCGATAATCTTTGACTCAATTGTCTGTCCAAGAATCAGATTGTATGGATCTGCGTATAGTACTGAGAGTGGAACAGTGCACTCCTTCGCATCCCTAATGGTAACACTAGCTCCGTTGCAACTTGGAAGTGCTTCGGAGAAGCCACCATCAGCTTCTTTGATGAGGATTGTATATGCAGTGATTGGTGTTCCGTTCTCGGATGGTTTCTTCCAAGAGATAATGACATTATCAGCAACCACAACTGATGTCGGTGCTGCTGGTCTTGAAGGAATAGTGGCGCAGAGGATTGATACTCCTTGACTGAGTGCGCTATATCCGTACGAGTTTCTTGCCTCAACTTGGAAGATGTAGGTATTTCCTGCAATCAGGTTGGTTGCGGTGTAAGTTAGAGCTTGGTGATTCGATTTAAGAACTATCCATACCCCGTTGGAGTTGTCAGTGTTGATTCGGTAGTCGAGTACTGGGTCTCCTCCATTCTTTTCACCTGCAAGCCAAGTGAATGTAATTGAACTTGCAGTTCTCTGAGAAACAGTCTCAGTAAGACTGACAGGCGCATCTGGGATAGTTAAGATCCTAGCACCGTTACCTTCTGGAGATTCTTCAGAGTTGCCGTACTTGTTATATGCAGTGACCTTTGCCCAGACACTTGCACCCCATGGTAGGTTATAGACAGCAGAAGATCGTAGTGATGCGATGGGAACGTCACAGTAAGCTCTTGAGAGGATATCTGCGTTCTGACCATTGCAGTTAGTTAAGTCTTCTGCGTAGACAGCTGTATCGGATGTCCTGATGACAATCTTGTAGCCGAGCAAAGCTGAACCTTGATCTGATGGTGCGGTCCAAGAGACTCTCAAAGTCACGTTGGTATCTTAGATTAGGGTAATTGGTGCAAATGGTTTGTTAGGAATCTGTGCTGCAAGTTCAACTACTTCGTTAGAGTAGATACTAACTCCGTATGAGTTGCGGGCGAGTACCTTGAACTTGTATGTTGTTCCTGCCGTAAGACCAGTTACTGTGTATGAAGTAGTGAGAATGCCTTGAAGTGTAGTTGAGTACGATCCAGACTGAACTCCATAAGCGATAGTGTAATCGATTACTGGGCTTCCTCCATCTAAGAATCCTGGGAACCAAGTTAGTCCGACTTGAGTAGCAGCAGTGATTGCTGGGACAGAGACAAGACCAACCGGAGCACTTGGGTTTGTAAGAATGATTGCAGTGCCGCCAACATCAGACTCCGGTGAGAAGTTCACGATGTTCTTGGCGGTGACTTTAGCTTGAATTGTCTAGCCCCATTCAATATAGAAGGGAGCGGCGATTAGTGTGCCGACTGGGACTGTGCAAGCTGCTGCTGACACAACTGCTGGTGAGGCACCATTGCAGTTAACTGTATCGGTAGCGAACGAGCCGTCTGCCTTCTTTATTTGGACAACGTAAGCGGTGATTGGAGTTGCACCGTCGAATGGAATAGGCCAGCTGATAGTTACAGAGAGACCATTGAATACAGTGTCAGGATATCTGGGTTTGTCAGGAACCTGAGCTGCTAGTATTGAGAAGGTGACAGATGGTTGAGAGTAGCCAACTGTGTTTCTTGCCTCAATGTAGAACTAGTATGTTCGACCACTTGTGAGAGCAACTGTAGTAGCATATGATTGTGCAGTGACGCCTGTTGCGAGTGTCACGAAGTTTCCAGTTGATTGGTCGTAAGTGATACGATAGTCAATGACAGCAGTGCCACCGTTTGAAGCACCATCAGACCAGCTGAAGCCAATTATAGACTTAGTAGTTACAGCTGGGTTGTTGATGGGTGAAACAGGTGCATCTGGTACAAGAACGATTACTCCTTCGCTGCCGATAGGGGAATCTTGTGAAAGTCCATAGTCGTTGTAAGCAAATTCATATGAGGAGATCTTGTAACCGAGAAGTAGACTATATGGTGCAGCTGTCAAAGTGCTGAGTGGTATGGTGCACTGAGTGACACCGTTAAGGACCACAGCAGATGTTGTTCCATCGCACACAGAGTTGTCGAAGATGTATGTCAAGTCAGCCTTTCTGATGTAGACGTTGTAGCCCTTTATTGGTGTTCCGTTTGCATATGGTGCAGTCCATGTTATGATTGCCTTATCAGCAGATACTGAAGTGACTGGAGCAACGGGTGTAACGGGTTTAGTCGCACATAAGATTGTGACTGGATCGCTTGACTCACTGTATCCGAAGCCGTTCTAGGCCTGAACCTGGAATGAGTAGGTTTCTCCTGTTGTTAATCCTGTGGCTGTGTATGACAAAGAAGTGACTCCAGTTGCGATTGAAGTGTAGACACCAACACTTGCAACTGCTCTGAAGATCTGGTAGTCGAAGACGGCTGAACCTCTTTCAAGCGGACCAGCAACCCAAGTGAATGTGATGGTTGTTGCTGTGCGAGCTGAAACTACTTCTGCTAAGCTTACAGGCTTGTCAGCGTAGTTTATGATCTTAGCTCCATTTCCTGCCTCAGAAGTTAGTGATCTGCCGTAAATGTTGATTGCAACAACTTCGGCATAGATGTCTGAACCCCAAGCTAAACTGAACGGTGTGTTGATGAGTGTGGACACTTCAACTGTGCATTCCGCGGCTCCGAGGATCGTTGTGTCGGTGCCATCACAGTCGTTGAGCTCGAGACTGAATGTTCCGTCTGACTTCTTAATGTAAATGTTGTAGGCTGTAATCGGTGAACCTAAGTTGTTTGGCGCAACCCATTTGATAAGAACAGTTTCACGCTAGAAGGTTGTAATTGGTGCAGCTGGTTTGGCTGGTTCTTACGCTGCGAGAATCTCAGTAACTAAGGAGTCGACACTGTAGCCGAATGCGTTCCTAGACTGGATCTTAAACTTGTAGCGTAGACCTGGCGTTAGGTTTATTGCTGTGTAAGTTAGCGTGGTGATGCTTGAGCCAACAGTCTACCATGCGCCAAGTGCATTGTCGAAGAACAGGTGATAGTCTAGGACTGGAGTACCACCATTGAAAGCTGCTTCAGTCCAAGTTAGACCGATCTAATAGCCTGATGTTACAGCGGGCACATTTGATAACAAGATGGGTGCATCAGGGTTGGTCAAGATGACTGCGCCGTTTCCACCATCTGATACTAGAGAGCTGCCCTTAACGTTTGTTGCAACTACTGACGCCCAGATTGACTGACCCCACTGAATGTTGTATGGAGTAGTTGTGAATCGAACGCTTGGAATAGTGCAAGATCTTGCGTTGACTGTAGCTAGAAGTCCACCGTTGCATATAGCAGTGTCTTCGGTGTAAGTTGTGCCATCGCTCTGTCGGAACCTGATAGTGTAGCTGAGGATTTGTGAGCCGCCGTTATAAGGAGCGTCCCAAGCAACAACAACACTAAGTTGAGAGAAGGATGTCGTTGGAGCAGACGGTTTGTCTGGTGGTTGTGCGCAAAGAATCTCGAGACTGGCTGATGGAATGCTGTATCCGACTGAGTTGAGTGCTTCAATCTTGAACTTGTAGAAAGCGCCCGGTGTCAGTACTACTGAGGTAGTGTAGCTTCTTGTTAGAACACCTGTTGCCAATGTTGTCCAAGTTCCTGTTGATTAGTCGTATGATACACGGTAACTAATGATGGGTGATCCACCACTGTTTAGACCGTTGTTCCATGTGAGTCCGATACGAGCAGCGTTAGTGACAGCAGTGTTATCAGCAAGACCTACCGGTGAAGATGGTACAAGCACGATAACTGCACCACTGCCAGGAGCTGAAGCTGCCGATTCACCGTACGAGTTTGATGCGGTTACTATTGCCTCCACACTGTCAGCCTGAACAAGATTGTATGGGGCTGCTTGCAGAGTCAAAAGCGGGATAATACACCTGCGAGATGTAACAAAGTCTGAGTCTGAACCATCGCAGAAAGTCAATTACTCTGAATAGGTTCCGTCCTTCTGCTTGATGCTGATTCTGTACGTCAGAATTGTTGCACCGTTGTTGTTCGGAGCATCCCATGTGAGGATTACCTTGTCCGCAATGACTGATGTCTGTGGTGGATTTGGTATTGCTGGAATAAATGCACAAACCAGTTGAATGTCTTCTGAGTACTCTGATAGACCGAATGAGTTTCGGGATTATACCCAGATGTTGTATGTACTTCCTGAGTTGCAGTTCGTTGTGGTGTAAGCAGTTGTGAGCCAGTTTGAGGCTAGAACTTGGATTGGTCCCGTGTTCTCTGACCAACTAATTGTGTAATCAATGACTGGCGTGCCACCTGCGTATCCTTAGCTCCATGTAACACTGAGCTGTCTTACTCCACGAAGAGAATAATCTTCAGCTAGGCCAGTTGGAGCGTCTGGTACTGTCAAGATGATTGCACCGTTTCCGATCTCAGATGGAGCTGAGTTTCCATAGATGTTATAAGCGACAACCTGGATTTGGATGCTAGATCCCCATGGTAGGTTGAATGGCTGTGATCTTAGTGCTAGAATAGGAATAGTGCAATTAGTGTTTGTGCGAACTGCTGTTGAAGCGCCGTTGCAGTTTACGAGTTCAGTCAGGAAAGTTGGAGTTGCATCTGAAGTCTTGATAGTCACGGTGTATCCAGTGATGGGCGAGCCTCCTGTTGGTGGTGCTGTCCATGAGAGAATAACATTTGGTCCACTGATCACTGTCTGTGGTGAAAGTGGTGCCTCTGGAATTTGTGCTGCAAGGATTGGCACTGGTGTACAGTAAACGCTTTGTCCGTATGCGTTTCTAGCCAATACCATGAATCTGTAAGTTGTTCCAGTCGTGAGACCTCTTGCTGTGTATGATGTAACCTTAACTTCTGACACAAGAGTAATGAAAGTTGATACGTCTCCGCCAAGTCCTTGGTCGAAAGCAATTGTGTAATCGATGATTGGAGTGCCGCCAGTTTCATCACCTGCTTACCAAGTTAAACCGATTTGAGAACCAGTTGTTATTGCTGGGACGTTTGCGAGATTCTTGGGTGCGTCGGGTACTCTTAAGATCTTACCTGTGCCGCCTGGTTGGGAAGTTCCAGATTAGCCATAAGAGTTGACAGCAATCACGTTCGCAACTACTGTCTATCCCCATGCAAGACTGAATGGTTGAGCTCTTAAGACAAAGATTGGTATTCTGCAGCTCAAGTCTGAGACAACAGTGCTAAGTGAGCCATCGCAAGAAGCGTCAGCTTAGAAATCAACACCGTCTCCAGTCCTGACTTGAACGATATAGGCTGTGATTGTTTGACCTCGATTGTTTGGTGCGAGCCATGAGATCTTTATATCTTAATCGACCATAAGCGTTGATGGAGCTGCAGGAGTATCTGGAATCTAAGCCGCTTTGATTGATAGAGTG
>JACCEC011805312.1_pt1 | contig 11554 bp, 9 predicted proteins | sample 7450121 | NCBI WGS metagenome assembly JACCEC01 (sample SAMN15323455, study PRJNA562643) | freshwater metagenome | isolation source: river surface water | place: USA:Blue River Watershed | collected 2017-08-18 | reverse complement strand
TGATCTGTGACAAGCCGGACGCGCGCATGACAGCGCCTGTCAGCTTCTGTGAAGCGTTGGCAAACTTTCCAGCCACACCGATGGAATCCCCCAGCCCTTCAGTGCCCCACCTGTCAAGGCCGGACAGCGTCGCCTCAAGACCTAAGCCTGCGCGCCGTGCCGCTTCTCGCATTTCAGGCTTGCGCAGCAATTCCATTTCCTTGGCAAGCACGTTTTTATATTTGAGATTATTGAATAGCGCAGTATTAAACATCGTCGCCTGGTCGGTGATAGATGAAATAATTGCACTGCCAAGTTTTGCGCCCGTCTGGATTGACCGGATACCGCGCATTGTGTTGGCCACTGCATGATTGGCTGCGCCTGCATTTGTACCGGAGACATACCTGTAAAGCGTTTCAAGCCCTTTGGCTCTTCCGTCTACGCCTTGCGCTTTTGCTGGGTCAGCCATCTTTTGCTTGGTGGCCGCATAATCAAGCAGCTCCTTGAAGCCGTGGTCTGCGTTGGGCCCCATTGTTTCCACCAAGGCAATATCGTTTGCAATGCCTTTGATGTGCCCTTGTAGTACGCCAAACAATGGTTGCTCGCCGTACTTTTCCCAGTATTTCACGTGTGCATCAGCGCCGGCAAAGTGGATTTGCCTGTGCGCGTTGCCACGGTTGGCGCGACTTCCCCCGACTTTCGCTGTGCCAGCTTCCCGCTTGTTTGCGCCATCGGTTGAAATGGTGACATAGGCTTCATCAAGAAAAGATTTCAGCTCTGTGTCATTCATCAGTGCGCCATCATCTTTGACGTATTTGTCACGATTAAGCAGCGGCATGATGTCTTTTACCCACGCATCGCGCCCAGCCCGGACAATCAAGGCGTGGCTGTGGTGGTGTGGCATGTCGTAGGATTCCAGCTTGCCAATGTCGCCACCGCCACGGTTGAAGCGCTGGCGCAGGCTTTCGCTGGTGTCGTGAAACGCTTTTGCGCCCTGCTTGGCCAGTGGGTTTCCAGAATCTTCGCCGTGCAATTCCTTGATCAGATCCAGTGCGCCCTTCTGGTCTTCAAACAAACCAAGGATTTTCGGATTAGTGGCCTGCAAAGTATCCAACATGTTGCCAAATGCCATGTTGCCAATTTCACGCGCCTGCGAAAAAATCGACAATCTGCCGCTGCCTTCCGGGCTGAAGTCCAGAATATCTTTTATCTTGTCCAGCGCATTGGCTTGATCGGTGTCAACATACGTGCGCAACTTTGCCTGCGCTTCCACCTGGTAAATCTTGCGCTGCGCTTTCAATTCAGCATCAGCCACCAATTCAGCAGCCGCTTTTTCTGCCGCTTTCAGTACGCGCTCGGCTGGGGTCATTGACAAGATGGCTTCCCTGTCCTGCCGCGCCATGCGCTGGATTTCATTGGATAGCCTGGACTCGATTTCTGCCAATTCAGACGGGCGCGCATCACGCCCCAGCACAGCAGATACAGCCTTGTTGCATTCAGGTCTCATGTTGTAAACCTCATTGCGCACAGCGCAGCAGCTTTAAAGCCTTCCTTGAGTGACGCAGCGTTGTCCGCTTCAGCAGCGGCTTGCAAGATAGCCTCCCTGCCAGAAACAGGATTGCCGTTATCATCAAGGACGGTAATGGTTTCGTCTGCAGTCAGCGCTTGCTGGACTTCAGGGCGGGCGGCATAGCCGGACATCGGGGCTTCAGCGTAGGCTTTGCCGATGTCAGCAATGACAGCATCAGCCTTGCTATTCGACCCCATTGCGTTATTGATGCCGCCAAGATTATGCGTGTCTGCCTCGACATACCGCATCGGCGTATCACTATTGGCTGCCCTTTCAAGCGATGCCTGCAGCTCCCTGTCAGAATTCAGACCAGAAACAGCGTTTTTGTCCGCTGCTTTGAATGCCTGAAGCTCTGCGGCCGCTTCTGGCGCAAGCCCGTCGGCCTTGGCCATTTCCATGTATTTTTGTGCGGCGTATTCGTCCGGGTTTACTGGGGCTGGCTTTGACTCCGCATCCTTGTAAGACGGCAGCTGGCCGCGTATATCTTCAGCGTCAGCCCTTGGCGGCTTTTGCTCGAATGCAGCTTCACGCACCATCGAATCATCAAAGGGTTTGTCACGCAGCAGGTGGTCAAGCCCCATGTCCATATTTGCCTGGTGCGCATTAAAGTCAGCGTCACTCAATGGACGACCCGGCGCGGAATCAACGGCATATGACTTAAATGTTGCAAGCGCCGCAATGGCATCCTTATGCGTTTTCGTCAAGACAGCATTGCCGATCATTGAGTTAATGCTATTTTCAAGAGACTGGCTTCCGCTTCTAATTGCATCCCCTGCTTTTTTCCCTACGGCAGAGTCTAAAACATCAGGCTGCGGGTATTTGCTTTTTGCTTGCAGCGCGCCAAAAGCCACGCCCATCAGCCCATCAACAGCCATTGACTGCAAATCAAAAGCATCAAAGTTTTTTGCCTGCGCGCCATATCCTGCGTCGTCAAGTATTTCGCCTGTTGCGCCGCGCTGCACTATGCCTTGAGCGATGTTTCCTATTGTGCCCGTGGCTATTTTTGAAGATGCGCTCTTACCAAATATGGGCAGCCATGCGCCAACAGCAGTTGCAACTCCAGCAACCGCGCCAACCTGCTGCGCTGTTTCGGCATCAACCCCGCTGCGAACCATGTCCACAGCTGTGCCCATCTGAGCGTTTGCCACCATCAGAGAGGGATTCCCTGCGCCTATCACCAGCTGGCCAAGCCCGCCAACCAATTCGCCAGCCAGCCGGCCCGCCTTGCCGACCTCTTGAGGGCCGGGTGCCCAATAGTCCATGGCATTGTTTACTGTGTCATCGACTACGTTTTTGAAATACCAATCCTGCGCGCGCGTTTCGTTCCTGCCTGTAATTGCGCTATTTACCGCATCGCCAATAATTGGCAGCACTGCTCCGGCCATTGCAACAGTTTGCCCGGTGCGCGCAAATGTTTCGCGCATAACGCCTTGGCCTACGCCAGACGCAAACCCGTCCCACGTTCCCGGATCTTGCTGCCCGTCTTCTATGCCAACTTCAGCAGCTGAAGCCTCGAAGCTCTGGCCAAGGTTTTCGTCAAAATCATAGATGCCAGACATCAGCGCACCTCAATGTATACAGGCCGCCCATCTTTCAGAATGGGCGCTCTGCCCGATGTAATGCCGTACCTGCCATCACCGGCAGGCACAAGATTGATATTGTCAAAGTCAACAGATAGCCCGAGCTGCTGATAACTGGCCTCTGCCTTGCTGGTGAATGTGTCTTCATCCATCCCCCAGGGGGCAAGCACGGTTTTCCCGTTATGCTCGACAGGCGCGCCCAGTACAGCGTTGATAGATTCGCGCATCAGCTTGGGGTCAACCATGCCGGACACGTCGCCATCCTGCGCTGCGCGGCCAGCGTAGTACGCTTTCACGGACTGCATGCCGGTTTGGTATGCCTTGGGTGCGTTTGCGAATGCGCCGCCAGCAAACTGGTCAAACTGTGCAGCAAAGTCCGCGTCTTTCGGCAGCGGGAATTTCGCATCCTTGTCTTTGATGATCGCATTGCCTTGAAGCATCAGTGCAGACACATCCTTGCTGGCTGTTTTGGTATCAGGCGAAAAGAAATTGCGCTCAATGACCGTTGATTCCTGCTTGCTGGCCAGCATGCCTGCAAACGCTGTCACAGGTTCATCCGGTGCAATCTGCTGCATGATGGCCTTGTATTCCTTGCCGCCGCCCGATGCTTTGTTCAGGCCGCCAAAAAACTGCCGTTGCTGGTCTGGTGGCATCTTCGCCACTTGCGCTTTGAGTGCGTCGGCTTCCTGTGGTAAAAGCAGCGTTGGCTTGACTTCTGCGCCGTGCTTTTGCTGCAAGGCTGTGACCGTTTCCATTCTGTCGCGCAGGTTTGAAAACAGTTTGCCGCCATCGTCCGGCTGCATGACTGCATTGAAATCCAGCGGCTCGATCTTTGCGCCAAGCCGTTCTTGCGAATACACCAGCGGGCTTTCCGTCAGTGTCTTTTTGTTGGCATCAAATACCCGGCGCAATGAATCCAGATTCGTCTTGTCCTGCACAGACCCGCCGTTGGTGGTCAGGTTTGATTCCATCTGCTGGATAGTGGCCTGCTGCTGTTCAATCGGCACTTTCAGGAATTGCTGAATCTGTTGGCCTTGCTCAATTTTCGCCTCTATGTTTCCAGCCGCTGCTGTACCGGAGCCAATGGTTTTCCAGTTGTCGATCATGTCAGGCGTTGGCGGTATGCCGGAGGCGTTCTGGCGTTCAATATCCTGCAAAACATTCATTGCCCGCACTTCGCGCTTGGTGGCCAGCATTTCATTGTGCTGTTCAATCCGGCTAATGTTGTTGCTGATGTTGTTCTGCAAGCCAAGGCGCTTGCCTGCGTCGATCTTTTCGGCGTAATAACCATCACTGGCCGCAAGGTCATGCTCAATGGCGCGCAATTCAGACAGGTTGTCGCCCGCTTCTAGTAGTCTTTGCTGGACGTGATTCTGAAAATTGCCCTCGATGAAGTTTCGCTTTTTTTCTTCCCACTTGTCGCCATAAGCCATGCGGCCCTGCTCTTCCATCGCATCAATGCCGGCATTGATTCCTTCAATGTCAGCACCAGGCAGACCTGCGCGCTTGCTTTGCGCATCCAGTATGCCGTCAATATCAGATTGAAACTTTCCGATTTTCGCCTGCTCGATGTGCGGCATTAAATCAAGACGGCCGCGCTGCCCCAGCTGACCTATTTGCCCATCGAATTGCGCCTGCATAACCGGATCAAGCCCTTCAACCTTCGGCATTTCAACTGCTTGAATCGCCTCCTGATATGCCTTATCTGCCTGCTCATGTGATAGCTTCCCCTCGCGCATGTCTTGCATTATTTGCTGCTTGACCGTTTCGGTTTTCAGCTGCGCTTGACCAATGGCGTTTGCTGCTTCAACCTGCTTCATTGCGCGTTGCTGGCGCTTTTGCTCGTCAAGCGCTCCGCCAGCTATAGCCATGCCGGCACCGGCCGCACGGTTCAGCGCCACATTGACAGCATCAAAGCCTTCAGTATTTACCTGCGAACGCTGGGCAGGATCAGCGCCGCGAACACCGAAATTACCTAAAGGGATCTCAGCCATCACATAGTCTTCCAGTCAGTTTTCACAACAGCAGAGCCAAGCGTTGTTGCCGCGTCAATGTAGCTCGCGTCTTTTTTCTGCTCGCCTGCGATTTTGTCCGCTTCGCCTTGCGCATTGATGCGGCTTGCCCGGTCAGCTGCGCCAAAGATACCCATTTGCGCATCGGTTTCTGCGCGTGTGGAAATGTCTTTATTGATTTCCTCTGCTGTGCCGCCGCCAGTTATATCAACGCCGTTGGCCGCCATCTGTGCATTGGCTGCGCTGGTAGTCCTGCGAGCCTGTCTGCGTATGATTGACGCATCAACTTGCGCAGCACCTTTTGCCGCGTCCGCATCAGCGTTTGCCTGATCCTGCTGGTATTCGCCCATATCTTCAGCGGCTTTCCCTTGCTCGATTGACGTGTAGCCCTGCACTGCGGCCATGCCAAGCATAAATAATGCCGGATTACACATTGAACACTCCTTTCGTAAACAGATAAAAATCTTTATTTTCCCCGGTTGGCTCCTTGTGAAGATCAAAACCGAGCCACACCAGCCACTGTTGCGCTATCTTGTTATTGATATGCACATAATTAAAAAGCCTTTTGTATTGCTGCTGCATACGTTCAACGTCGGGCCTGCAATTCATAAGGAATGTCTTTTTGATTTTCACAATTGCATCTGTGGCTAGTAACCATGGCGAGCCAGTTTCTTCGTCGCAGGGTGAAACGCCCCATATAACAGAGGGTAATCCATCCACCAGGGCGACTTTGCACCAGTCAGATTTCGCCCAGCCATCCAGCAGCAAATCAACAGGATCACCACCGGATGCCTGTAATTCTTTGCGATCTTCGTCGCGCATGTTGTAAGCGATATGCACTGCATCTTCAAAAAGCGCCTCCCGAATAGTCACCATCAGTCATTCACCGTGATTTTTTTGATCACAGACAGCACATGAAAAGGGTGCGGCAGCGCGTGTGTTATTTCTATCTGCGCCTCTCCCCTTTCCCATCCAAGGTTTTCCATCCTGTATTCGCCTGAAACCGGCACCAGTGGCGTGTCCAGCTTATCCCTGCCCAACCTGCGGAACTCTACTTCTTGCCCGTTGATTACAAGCCCAAGCGTTTCAAGAATGCGCACAGTGATTTCATTGATGCGCATGCTGTTGCCATGCGCGCTGCCTGATGGAGAACCGATTTCAGGGGTTAGCGTGACAATCCTGCGCGTGAACGGAATCCCGATTGAATAATCGGAAACAGTGTCTGCGATTGTCAGCGTGCCCGTGTCAACATCTACAACACCGCTTGGCTTTATCACGCCATCACCAAGGACGGTGACCGCTACGCCTCGCAAATGCTTGTTTGTTACGACAGTGCTCATAATGAAGCCACATATTCGTCAATGATTGCTTTCAATTCCGCAAGCTCTGTACCGTCAAGATACGCACCTGCAAACCATGCCGACATGCTTGCATCGCTCAAGTTGGAATAAGTGCCGTTTTCATTCAATGCCAACAATGAAACCTCTGCAGTGGATCGCCGAAGCCCTGATCCACTGGCCGATGCAATCGCCGTGCTGTCTTTAAGAACCTGCATGGTGAGCGTCCGTCTTCTGACAGTCAGCAGCCCGCTACCCACAACCCCGGCAATGGTCGCTGCGTTTGTGGCGTTCATTTTTCCAATCAGCGTGTCGGTTGCTGTTGTCTCTATCAGCGAAACCGTCTGATTCGTAGATGATCCATACGCGCCAAAATAGGCAGCAGTCGCCCCAGCAGTCGGCCTTGCTGTCACATAGCCGCCCATTGCTGAAAAATGCGATTCGTAATTGACACCATCGCTTGAAGGTATAAATGCCGTGTTAAATCTTGAGCCAGCTGTTGTGCTGCCAGATATGCCAACGTCGGCAGTGAATGATGCAGAGCCGACCAGCGTCCCCTCTTTTGTTCCGCGCTTCCAATCAAGATAGGCGGCCTGCGAATCAGCAGCAGCAAACATGTAAAACGAGTCGAGCTTGTCCCATATGCCTGCGTCTTTTAACGCAAGAATGGCATCATTGATAATGCGCTTTCTGTCATCCGTTGGAGGCGTTGTCATTCTTGCAAATAACAATTTAGCCTCTGTATCGTAAGGCGCAACAGTTTCCGTTATTTCTGAATCTTCGCCTGCGCAGTCGTGATAAAGCGTTGGGTCGAATCGCTCGATATAACGCACATCCTTGTTTGGGTCTTCGCTGGCTTCGTCTGTCGGTTCTCTTTTAATTGTGCGCTTCACAACAAGCCAAACGTCGTCAGTGTCACCGTTCGGGATAGACACGACACTCTCAAAAACGCCATTGCCTGAAGAGTGGCGCGCCCAGCCAATGACGTTCTGCTCCCTGTCAATGGTGCATGACACAAGTTCGCCGGCCTTTGTCACAACCCACAAAACGGAATAAGGTTCTTGCTGGTAGGCCATTTCCTTCAGGCCATCAGAAAGCATGTGATCAGCCAGGGCAGACACATCAGGGGAATTATAAGAGTCGTTTGCATACTGGTAAGACATGGCGCGCACGCGCTTGCCTGCACGCTGCGGGTATAAAATCTCTGCGCCTATTCTCACAGGTGGCGCATTGTCGCACCCAAAGGCAGATTGCGATTTCACCTGCACGTTTGTCGGTGTGACCGGGCGCTCTACCCCACCGAGAATTGCATATTCTCCACCCGTTGACAGAACTACAATGCCGTTGTTTTCTGTAATGTGCCGAACGTCAACCACTTCGCGAGACGATATTGTTATTCCAATAGCGTCAGAATCATCTGTCCCCAGATCGTTGTTGTAATACTCGCCAATGCGTGACATCCAAACGCTGTTGGGGTATGCGGGCGAACCCGCAAAAATCAGCCGCTGTGTGGCAATTGTCACTGCGCCAGGGTATCCGTTCGATGGATTCCACACAGGCAGCGACAGCGACCACGAATCTTTCACAGCAGTGACAGAGGAAGACAGCGCTTTGGTTATCGTTGCGTCAACCTTTGACGGCGAAATGAAACCAGTGATGCGCGCAAACCCGCCATTGATGGACACCACCCCGCCAACATCATCAGCGCGGAACGTATTGAATGAAGTGCCTGACGCTGTTGATTTTGCCAAGCTGCCATGCGATCCCGCCGTGCCAGCAGAATCAATCAATCCAACCCTGTAAACCACGTTGGCATGATTTACTGCGCCATTTTTATTCCCGACAATATAGCGCTTGGAAATATACATTTGTGTATTTGATACGACGTGCTTTACTTTATAAACGCCGTTTATATCGTCAACGCCATCAAGATCAGTGAAGCCTGAAATGATTACACTATTGCCTGCAACATATGTCGCAGCTGCGTGCGTTACAAGCACGTAGGCATAGAGCAGCACCCCATCCCAATAATACAGCCCGCCAGCTTCAGGAAGATCAGCAACAAGAAAGCCAACCGTTGGGAAGCTGGCAAATGGTGCAATCTCATATTTCGATATTGCATACGACGTGCCAGCCGTGCCAGCGCCGCCAGCTGTCAGCGTGATAGGTGCCCCGACAGGGTTTGCGGCCGACGGTGTGAGTGATGCCCTGGGCGATCCTTGAATGGTCCACCTGCCAGGCAGATACTCCATCGGACCAGATATGCCGCCGGCCACGTTTACAACCTTGGCCTCGATGTTGCTCGCATCAACAAGGCTCGTGACCATTACAACAAGGCCGCCACCGAAATCAATGTATCTCCCAATATCTGCCGTGATGAAATCGCCAGAGTCTTCTTCCGTGCTGTCTATGTAATACGAGTAAACCGTCACAGTGTTGCCGACTGCGATAGCTTCGCCAGGTGTCGGGTCGGTATCAACGCGTGCGTAGTAATCCGGCTTATAGCCAGACTCCCCAACAGGCACAGACACAAACGGAATGGTGGACAGCTGCCAGCTGTCATGCCCGAATCTTTGCAGCCTGTACGGCTCCACATCCTGATGCACAATGATCAGCGTGTCAGACTTCTGTGCAAAATTGAGGCCATCGAGCTGGTCTTCTGTGTATGGCGTTTCGACTTCATAAGCGGAGCCGCCATCCATGACAATTTCGTTGTCATGAAAGAATCTTATTTTTCTGTCGCAAAACTCCAGCACATAGGACTGGCTTCGATTGAACACAAACGCCACAAGCCTCGACTTGCCCGCAGCGCCATAAGCGGAAGAGCAGACATACCTTGTGCCCGGTCTTGTAATTGCGCCACCCTGGACAAGTGGAATGACGTTTTCAAGAACAGCTGCCCCGTTTGCATACTTGGCTATATCGACGCGACCATACAGCTTTGGCGACAGCTCGCCAGCTGTAAAGTTTGTCTGGTTATGCGTGACCTTTGGCATTACAGCCTTGACCGTCTGGCTGCAAGCAAGCGGAAATCGCCAAGCGTTTCCGATGGATCATCTTGACCGTCTTCTGCCCTGGCGCGCTTCAGTGTCATCTGCAGCTTTTGCGCCATGTTGGCCTGCATTGATGCCGATGACGTTATGGCATAAGACAAGCGCTCTGCCATTGCAATGGTCATTGCTTCAACCAGCGATGTATCCCATGTGCTGACATCTTCATTGCGGAACACATAGCGCAGCAGCAGCGAGCTTTCATTGCAGAGGATTTTTCTGCCTTCTGTTTTGAAATCTACCTCGCCGCCATACTCCCCAACCGACAGCGTTTTAAGCCAGTCAGATGGCAGGTTGTAGCTGTAGCTGTAATCGTAAAGAGGCGCATCAGCATTTGGCGCAATCTGCTTGCGCTTGATGCAGCAATTCCACGGGTGCGACCGCAGCAGCGTGTCGCGCACATCCGGGTACAAATTGGCGCAGGCAACACCACGATCTGTTGTGTCTGCCATTGTGTTGATGGTCTTTGCACCAAGCATCAGTAATGCATTGCTGCAGATTGAAACTTGAGAAGCCATCACTCACCCCGTAAATTAGAAAAAAGGGGAGGCGTTGCCGACTCCCCTCTTGTACAGCCTTTCAAATATCAGTCGAGAACGTACGCAATTTTCAGCGTCAGTACCTGACCGATAGGGATTGCAGCGCCTGCAACGGTAGAAATCAGCGTGCAGTTGTTGGTAGCTGCAGTGCTGTCATCGCTGGTTTCAAACTGCGCACCAGAAGCAGACTGCGCTTCAGGCACAGCAGAGCCGGCAGCATTGATTGCAGTTGCAGCCAAGTGCCGCGCAGCAGATGCAGCGTCGCCAAGGTTCAGCGTTGAAGATGCAGTGCCGGCAGAAAAATACAGTTTGCTCAAATGACCAAGGACGCGAGCGCCTTTAGGCAATGAACCCCATGTAATTGTTTCGCCGATAGCTACAGCTACCGCTGGCGTTACAGTCGCTTCAAACAACCGGACGCGGCCATGTGAGCGATTTACTTTTGACTTAACAGGCGGTGTTGCCACCGCGTTGCTTTGCAGATCAGCATTTACAGATGCCATGTCATTTCTCCAGAAAAATAATGGCGAGCCTGTTACAGCCCGCCGTTTTCATTACGCCGCGCAGGCAATTTCCACAACGCCTTCGTCTTCAAGGCGTGCAGCACCAATGGCCATGCGGGCATAAACCTGCACGGAGTTGTTTTTATCTGGACGCGGATCAATTGAAGTGTGGATGTCTTTGCCGACACCGAAAGCTACACAGCTTTTTGCCCATGCAAGCGCATAGCCAGTAGTTGCTGTGCCGTCTTTGTAGACACCTTCGTAACGGACAAACTTGAAGCCCAGGAATGTGTCAACCTGACCTTGCACCAGCGCTTTCACGGTGTTGTAGTCAGCAGAACGGATTTCGGTAGTGCCCAGCAAGCTGGTCAACATCTTCGCGTTTACAACAATAACGCGTGAAGCTGTTGCGCCTTGACCGTCAGCAGCCATTGCCTGATCGTCGTCAACTTCTGCTGCGTCAAGCATTTCCTTGGTTGTCAACAGTTTTGCGATGGTCAGGTTGGTGCTGCCGTGGGCAATCTTCTGGCCGGATGGCAGAACCTGCGTGCTTGTGCCGGTGCGTGCTGTGCCACGGGCGGCTGCATAAATCACGCCGTCTTTTTGGCGGTTCAGTGCAGCAGCGGCTGCGGCAACATACGGTGAAGTCGGATCACCCAGCATGCGGATCTTGTCCATCTCATCAACAAGCTCTGCCCAGGCTTTATCTTGAAGATCAATCCAGCGGCGAGTGTGAGGGATGTCAACGTGACGGGTGTCAGCGTGGCGGCTTGCCAAATCATATGCTTCTGCTTTGCCGATACGCTCAACAGATTTTGAAGCGCCGACAATGCCGGACTCCATTTGGCACCATGGGGCAAGGCGCGACTGACGTTGCTGTGACAGCATGCGGAAGTTTGCTCCGTACTGCTGCACCATTGCTTCTGTAATTGTGCTGCTCATAAAATGAGACTCCTGAAATTAGGTTATTGGTTCGCCTTTTTT